>Ga0101944_10002478_pt1 | contig 29655 bp, 34 predicted proteins | sample DewCreD2012metaG_FD_75245 | JGI IMG/M metagenome (GOLD analysis project Ga0101944, IMG submission 75245) | Hot spring sediment bacterial and archeal communities from British Columbia, Canada, to study Microbial Dark Matter (Phase II) - Dewar... ... | reverse complement strand
TCAAAGTTTACAATATAGCAGACCAGGGAACACCGGTAGTCATTGTCGGGTCACTTGAAGACCTGGATACAGCATTATTGCGGCATGGCGTCACTTCATACCCCAACCTATGAACAATATATGGCCCCCAAATCAAATTGTGCAAAATAGCTTTTTGCATGTTGTTGAATTACAGCAAATAAGAAAATTCTAACTTAAAACAAATTGTACAATCTGGGTTAAAAATGGGTGAAATTTTAAGGTATAGACTCATTTAAAATATGGTTTAAAGGTTAATTTGCCAGCATAATATATACCAAAAGCAGCAATGCATTTAAACGTTTTTTACGCCCCTTGAGTAAGGGGCTTTATTTTTCCAAAAAAATAGGTTGGGGGATCAGTTGGGGGGTCAGTTGGGGGGTCAAAAATGGGAAAAAATAAAGCCGAATAAGAAGGGCAAAATGCAAAAAATAAGCCCAAAAACAGACCAAAAACCAAAATAGCAGGGGGGAAAATACCATATTAAAGCAAATAGAAAAAACATTAAAGTGCTGTATATTATATAAATGCATAGCCTGTTGCCTGTGTATATGTGTGTGTGTGATTAATCTTTTTTCAGTTTTGCAGTAACCTCAGCAGGCAACGTATCAGGCAAAGGAGGTTTTTTTGAATTGCCGCATGCTTTTAGTTCTTGTTTCAGAAGGTTTATGGTTTCTCTCTGGGCCTCTATAGTAGCCTGCTGGCTTTCAATAAGTTTGTCTTTTATAGCACATTGCGCACAGCTTTGTTCAACAACCGGTACAACCTGTGCCGGCTTAGCATCATTGGATCCATCTGAATTTGGAAGCATCGATCCTATTCCAGTAATTAACCAATGATTATTTACAGAAATATCTGTATTTAATAATCTTAGAAAAAAATCATAACTTGGTTTTGCCTTCCTATTTAATATATCATATATAACCTGACTACGGTTATACCCCAATTTTTTTGCAAAACTATTTGGCGTAAGATTATAATAATCAATTATTTGCCTAATGCGTTCAGAAATATCTGAATTTTTTTCATTTTTTACTTGCATAAGTCAGAATTTTCTGTATATCTTTGTACAAAGAATAACCAAAATTAACACAATAAAACATGAGAAAACGAAAAACAGGTGTAAAAAAAATGCTGCGGCGCGGCGACCCTGCAATTATAGCAGGAATGACAGGCTTCGCTACACGCACAGTACGTGGGATGCTGAAGGGGGAAATACGGATGCATCCGTTGGTAAAAGAAGCCGTTGACCAACTTATTGAGGCACGCAGGCAAAAGATATATGAATCCTTAACCAATCAATTAAAATAGCTATGGAATTACTACACAAACAGTTCGGCACCATCAGGGTAACCGAGGCCGATGGCCAATTCTGGTTCTGCGCAAAGGATATTTGTGATGCGCTGGAATTAGATAATGTGTCAATGGCATTGCAAAAATTAGATGAAGACGAAAGGGGTATAAAAATCTTTGACACCAATGGCGGCCCTCAGGAAATGCTTGTAGTAAAAGAAAGTGGGCTTTATGCTCTTATACTTCGCAGCAACAAACCGCAGGCACGCGCCTTCCGAAAATGGGTAACCAACGAGGTGCTGCCCGCACTGAGGCGCACCGGCAGCTACGAAGTAAAAAATGCCCGCCAGGTAGAGCGCGATAATGAGAATGCCTACCGGCAGCTGCTAAAAGAACTGAACCGCGAGATGCTGTGGAACGATGTGGGCATACTGGCCCGAAAATCTCGCATTGACCAGGATGCCATATGGCACGTACTGAACGGGCGCACGAAAAACGCCATAATACTTAACGAAATATATCTATACTGCTTGAAGAAGAAGGGGCTTGAACGCTTCTATCACCATGAAAATGGCATTAATAAAGCCATAGAACTTCTGAAGGGAGAGTTTGAAAAGCTGCAATTGCCAAGTCAGTACAAGTAATCATGGAGCTTGTTGGTAAAAGACCCGCAAATTGGCGCGATGCTGCCCCATCGGATGGGGCTGCGGGAGCAAACGTTTGGATGCGACCCGGAGGCCACCTCGACAGGATAGCAGAGGCCGGCTACCTGACGGATGCCGGGTTTAGGTGTATAGCCCAAGCGCAGAGGGAATACGGCCAACTGCGCTGAAAGCCGGGAACAGACCAGCACTTTTAAATGTCGAACCAATAAATGAATTGCCATGAAAAGCAAAAGAGCAAAAAAAGCCGGAAAGGTTTTAAGAAGCAAAAAGTACTTCTGCTGCACAGAATTGATGATGGTAAGAAACGAAAATCTTACTCCGCCTCAAAGCCAAATGTCTTGCGCATGCGGTGAACATACTCTTCCAGGTCAAAGCGCTCCCGGAAAAGCCGATTTGTTCCGTTCGAAAATAGCAGCTCATCTATACCATTAAGCATTTCGCTACCCCGTATGCCAAGGTTTGTAAAGAAGTCGCGGGCAAAAGAATAGATAGAACCACCATGCCGCAGTACTACAAAGACATACTATGTATAACCATTGATGAATGGCTAAATTCTGGGCTGACCTACAACATTTATAAAAACGATCGTAAACGGGGTTATTTGAATATAGTTCGCCGAGGTGGTTATGCAAGAGAAGTTCTTATTGAGTGGGACACGCTGCGCACCGACCGCAAGGAGGCCATAGTGGCAGCGCTGGGCGATCCCCGCAAATTGGCCCACCGGGCACTGCTGGAAGATTACATTAAACCCGACCATGAGGCGGCTGCATACTTTGCCAATTACCTGTTACCCGACGGCCGCAAGCTCGAATTTAAAACACAAAAGAAATACCTTACCGAGGCCTGCCTGCTGAATGCCCTCAGGGCATACATTGCCGAAACCCGTACCCGGCGAAAAGCCATAGGCATGCGCAAGGGCGAGGTATACACGCTGGCCGCCAACCTGCTTGCCGGTATCGATACGGGCAAATACCCACACGACCTGCCCACCAACCCCCGCAGGCTCAAGGATAGGATTAAGAAATACATTGAAAACGGATACGAAAGCCTGATACACGGCAACTGGTGCAACCGCAACAGCCGGAAGGTGAACGAGCTGGTGGAGCGCCTGCTCATCAGCATATACTGCATGGATAACCTGCCGTTTGGCGAGTGGGTGCACGACTACTACCTGCAATTCCTGAGCGGAGCCCTGCAGGTGGTTGATGCCGAAACCGGCGAGGTTTTTAACCGCAACGAGTTTCGCGACCGAAATGGCGAATACATTGTGCTAAGCGCATCAACCATCTGGAATGTACTGAATAAGCCCGACAACCAGGCCCTGGTTGACCGCCTGCGCAACAACCGGATTGACCATATCACCCAGAAAACCCCGCACAACCACCGTAAATCGCCACAGTACTCCCTCTCAAAAATATCGATGGATGACCGCACCCTACCCCGCAAGACCACCGATGGCAAATGGGTTAACCTATACTACGCCTTCGATGTGGCAAGTGGTTGCGTGCTGGGTGTAAGCATAAGCACCGAAAAGCCCAACCACGCCATGGTACGCGACTGTATGGCCGATATGTACCGGTTTATTATGCGCCATAACCTGAGATGGCCCGCCGAGCTGGAATGCGAGAACCACCTGATGCGCGATATTGAGGATAGTCTTAACCGATTGTTCCCGTTTGTAACCTTTACAACGCCGGGTATAAGCCGAAGCAAGCGATCCGAGCACATGATACATGGCAAGAAGTACGGCGATGAGAAGAATTACCAGATAGGGATTGGGCGATGGAACGCTAAGGGCAAGGCCTACAAGATCAAATCGCCAAACAAGGACGAGGAGTACAAGCAGCCACGCCTACCGCTGGAACAAATAGTTGCCGAGGAATACGAAAGCATAAAGCGATACAACCACGAACCACACCCCTTCTACAAGGGAAAAACGCGCTGGCAGGTGCTCATGGAGCGTGTACATCCGCAGCTAATGGATCCCAACCCGGCAGTTATATTACGCGAGATTGGAAGCAAAACCACCACCAGCCTGCGCAATAACGACTACCTGAGGGTGCAATACGAGAACTACGCCATTGAAAGCTACGATATCCTGTCAAAGCTACAACCCAACAACTACAGCATTGAGGCCTACTATATGCCGGGTGAAAACGGGGAGATACCGGAGGTGTACCTGTACCAGGGCGATACCTACCTGGGCAGGGCTACCCGGATTGAGCGTTACCAGGAAGCCAAAATAGAGCGAACCGAGCGCGATGAGCAGATACGAATGGAGCAGAGCAAGCGCCAGGCCATATACCACGCTATGGAGAAGAAGCTCAAGGAGCAAAAGTACCGCAAGGTAGAGCTTGTAAAACGGGATAGGGCAGCCTCTATGGACGAGGTGGAACCAGTGATAATTGACACCAACCCGCAGCCCATTGACTGGGACTCGCTAACCGGGATGGACGACGATATTGCCGCAAGAGCAATAAGCAGCCTTTAGTATTAACCAAAATCATTACGCTATGTTAAACATAACCATTAAACAGCAGATTGCCAACGGACTTAAGGCCGAGTTGGCAAAGTTTCCATCGGCCAAAAAAATGGCGGTAGCCATGGGCATTAACCCGGCACAGCTAAGTAGAATCATGAAGGGCGAAACAGACGGTGTGCTCAGCGATGCCAACTGGTTAAGCCTTGCCCGTAGGCTAAACGTTGCCATAGGCAAGCAGCAGCCCATTGTGGCAGCCAGTACGCCAACCTACGAGTACATAACCGCCCAGCTGGAAATGTGCCAGAACGGAAGCCTGAGCGCCATGCTGTGCGACTACGCCGGCATTGGCAAGACCTTTACTGCCCGCCACTACATAAGGCAGCACAAAAATGCCATCTATGTTGATTGCAGTCAGGCCAAGAGCAAGCAGAAGCTCATCAGGGCCATTGCCCGGGAGTTTGGCATTGATTACACCGGCCGCTATGCCGATGTATACTCCGACCTGGTATACTACCTCAGAAGTATTGAACGGCCGCTAATCATCCTCGACGAAGCCGGAGACCTTGATTATCCTGCCACGCTCGAGCTAAAAGCCCTCTGGAATGCCACAGAATACCTCTGCGGCTGGTACCTCATGGGTGCCGATGGCTTAAAGGCTAAGTTCGACCGGCAGCTGCACAATAAGAAGGTGGGTTACGCCGAGCTGTTCCGGAGGTTTGGCGAACGCTACCAGCGTATCACGCCCGAGGGGAAAGAGGCCATGGAGGAGTTCAAACGCAGGCAAATAGCCATAGTGGCTAAGGCTAACGGGTTAACCAACGTACAGGAGCTATACCATAAAACACAGGGCAGCCTTACCCGCCTGTACATCGAAATTCAAAAATTTAAACAGGCAGCCTGATGGAACGCAAGCGAACATTAAAGCGTGCCCTCAGCCCGTCGGAGATGGTGGCCAAGCGTATGGTGACCATGCCATTCGAAGGGGAATGGATGTCTCATGTGGGCCAGCCCGAGCGAACTGGCAGCTGGATTATCTGGGGGCCGAGCGGTAACGGCAAAACCCGCTACGCACTTATGCTGGGTAAATACCTTACACAGTTTGGGCGGGTGGCCTATAATAGCCTTGAGGAAGGCATCAGCCAGAGCCTTAAAAGGGCAATAATGGACTGTGGCCTGGTAGGCGTAAGGCGGTTCATCCTGCTTGACAAGGAACCCATAACCGATCTGATACTCAGGTTACAGAAGCCCAAGAGTCCCGACGTGGTATTTATTGACAGTATCCAGTACAGCGGCCTGAACTACCGCGATTACCGGCAGCTACGCGATACCAACCGAAACAAATTGTTCATCTTCATCAGCCATGCCGATGGTAAAGAGCCTGCCGGAAGAACGGCAAAAAGCGTACGCTACGACGCCAACATAAAAATATACGTGGAGGGATACCGGGCATTTGCCGCAAGCCGGTATGGTGGCGGTGAACCTTTTACTATTTGGGAGGATGGCGCTGAACGAATATATGGAACGCTTAATACATGATAAAATGAAAGCAAACAAAACACACTCCAGTTTACTACGCCAGTACCATGCAATGTGCAGGGTACTTGGCATAAAACCCGAGGAGCGGGAGGCAATAAAGCAGGGTTACGGGGTGAATAGCATTGGTGAGCTGGACAACCACCAGCTGATTGAGCTGATTGGAAGGCTGAATAGCGATGCCAATCAGTGGCGCAGGCGGGTAATGGCCGCCATAGGGGCCTACCTGAGGCGCATAAACTACCCGGAAAATGTACAAACCATTAAGGCTGTTGCCTGCCGGGCTGCCGGTTACGATGACTTTAACCGCATACCGGTTAGCCGGTTACGGGCGGTATATTACGAATTTGTACGGCGTAACAAAACAGCAGATCGTACAGGCATGGAAATAGCCCAGTTAGAATACAAATTGGCAAACCTAAATTAAATAAATATGATATACGTAAACGACCAACGATCATTTCAGGCTATCGAACGTGAAATTATTGCATTGCGCAATTTAATCAGCCGCCGCATGGCCTGGCTTAGCGACCCTTCCAACCGCCTTCGCGGAACCTGGGAAGCTGTGAGGAATGATACGATTAACCTCCAGCTCAAGCTCACTGAACTTGAAAAAGAAGCTCAATCACTTCATCAAATTAACCTTTAAAAAGCATCAATATGAAAACGAAAAAATGGATAGACGCCAGCGGGCAGGAGATACCCGCAAAATATGTTAACCGGCTCGATAAGGAACGCGACCGGATTGTTACCAAGCATATTGCCCGTGCGCAGTTGCTTTCGGAACGCCTGGAGGCCTTTAAAAAAGAACTCTTACAGGATTGCGATAAGCATTTTGGACAGTTGCTGAAAGAAAACAAAGTAAAATCCATCGTAAGGGGCAATTATACCCTTACCAGCTTCGACCGGAAGTTCAAAATTGAAGTCAGCGTGCAGGAATCGATCAGCTTCGATGATACTATTCAGGTGGCACAGGCCAAAATACAGGAATATCTGACTTTGTTGACGAAAGATGTTGATACCGAGTTGCAGCAGATCGTCAATAGTGCCTTCCAGACACGGCGCGGGCATATGGACATCAAACGCATCCTGGGCCTCTTCCGGCTCAATATCAAGCATCCTTTGTGGATTGAGGCCATGGAATTGCTCAAAAAGAGCATATCCCGCAACATTAGCAAACGATATGTACGCTGCTGGGTTCGGCAGGACAATGGTGAATACAAAGCAATTGAACTCAATTTCTCGGCAATATGAAAGCTTACCTGTCTGGCCCCATTAGCGGGAGTCCATTATCGTATAAGACATTTGAGGCGGCCGAGGAGAAATATGCCAATCTGGGCTATGAGATTATAAATCCGCATAAAATCTGTCCTCCGAACGCCGATTGGCACACATGCATGCGCACCGACATTGTGGAGCTAATGCAATGTAATACCATTATTATGCTTGACGGTTGGAAGCAAAGCCGTGGAGCCATCCTGGAACATTACCTCGCGCTGAACCTCAATATGCAGATTATCTATGACAATAATGAGGTGATACCTGATTATTCCGGCATAATAGCCGCCTCAATCTTTGAGGCTACCGGCTGTACCTTTCAGGAATTGAAGAGCAGTACGCGCATACGGGATTATGTTGATGCCAGGCGCTTATTCTGTTATTTCATGCGCCAATATACCACATTATCATTGCGGAGCATAGGCTCCTTTATCCTCCGATCCCATAGTGATGTGGTTCACAGCATCAATTCCTGCAGGGCCCTTATTGAATCGGATAAGGGGTTTCGCGAAAAATTTGAAAAAGTCCAGCAATTAATCAATCTATACCATGAACAGAATAACCAACAAACAAATGCTTACCATCCGGAAACTTGCCAAACAGCAGAACTTTAGGGTGGAAGACCTGTGCTTCAACGCCACAGGAGGCCGTGATAACAACCTCAAGCGGATCACTTCCCGTGAGGCATCCAATATCATTGTCTTTCTGTTGCGTAACCGCCTTGAAATCAAAAAACTTACCTGAGCAATGAAAAGGACAATCTATTACACCGGCATAGGCTTTGCGCTTATCTTCCTGGTATTCGAGCTGACATACATCAATGCCAAAAGCCTTCTTTTCCTGGTTGCCGAGGACGGGCTGATTGATAAGATATTTGCTGTCATCGGCGCCCTGGCATTCTCAATGGTCACAATCCTGGTTATGCGTACAAGTTCTTCTGTGTGGATGAGAATAATCTTCCCGCTGTTTGATGCCTTGCTTGTATTTTCAGGATTCAACCTCAAGTTTGCCGATAATCTTACGGCAAATCCTATTGCTTTCGGGCTTACCATCTTCCTGGCCATCTTCACCGGTCTCATTATGTACGGCCTTGGTACAATAGGAAGCAAATCTGATGCAGGCCTGCAGCAGGCAGATACCAATCTGCAGCAACCTGCAGCAGGCAGGCACCAATCTGCAGCAACTCACCTGCAAAAGGAGTACGATAACAATGAGTTATTGCTGCAACAGCTGCAACTTCTGCAGCAGGCTTCAACAACCAGGCAGCAAACATCCGGCAAGGTTGCACCAAAGGAAAAACAGCCTGCTGCAACATTGCTGCATCCTGCAGCAGCAAGAACAATAAAAGCAGAAGATATGCAGCAGCAGAATAATGATACAGCAACAGAATTGCAGCATGAAAGCAGCGCGCTGGTGTGGCAATTGCAGCATGCCCTTGAAGAAAACCGGAGGGAACTGGAGGTGCTGCGTGCCGCTCAGCAAAAAAACCTTGAGGCACGCACCTGCAAAAAATGCGGAAGGGTATTTGAAACGGAGGCCTCCCGACGCAGCCATGAAGGCAAATGCAAAGTTAATCAAACAACCAAAACCAAAGAATTATGAAAATCATACTCTTCATTTGTCTTGCCATTCTTGCTTATTCGGTCATATTTTTCATTGTCATGCTCATTGGCCGCTATAATGCAAAGAAAATGCAAAACTATATTATCCGTATATCTGATGCAGAGCTTGAAAAAATGAAGCAATTGCAAAAACAGTTGGATGTTTACCAGCGTACGCTGAATGAAATCATCGAAGATGAAGAGCGCAGATTGTTAACCATAAAAAAGAACTAATAAGAGCTTGAATCAATGGGGAAAAACAATAAATTTGAAATCAAAAAGGGAAAAAATGATAGCAGAAACACTTCTTTTTGTTGCGTTGTTTGTAATTTACTTCCTCCCCACATTTAATGCGGCAGGCAAAAAGCATTTATGGGGTGTATTTGCATTAAACCTATTTCTGGGTTGGACTATTGTGGGCTGGGTAGTTGCATTTATCTGGTCTTTCAGCAATTATGACAGGTAATAAATTGGCCTTGTTCAAACATTTTAATAAATTAATTTAAAGAAGGCTGATCAAGTTATTAAATTAGTCATAAAAACTGCAATGAAGGTTCAGCACTATTTTTCGGCAGTTAAAAATGAGGCAGAAACGGAATCTGTTTCAAAGGGCCGCAGCAAAGCACTATTGAACAGAAGGGATAATAAATTGGTTGCAAGGTTCTACTATTATGCTATAATCAGAAAGTTAAATTACAGAGACACAATTGCCGCACTGGTGCAGGAATTCGATATATGTGACCGGGTTGTATTGGATCGTTTGCGCCATAATCAGTCATTTGTTGATGAGCTTTTTGCCCATAAACCATCTGTTACAGAACTTCGTAAGAGGTTTCCGTATTTGAGATGGTAATATTAATCTTCAAAGGTAGTTTCGTACACAACATCAATTACCCGTATTCCGGTAAACCTTCTGTCGGGTGACATGCTGACCCGACTGAACGCCGAAAACTCATCGGTTGAGTAACCCTGCAAGGAAGCATGCACCTTTTCTATTACTTCAAATACCGAAAGAGCACCGCTGCGTTTGGCCTCTGTTGAAAGGCTGTCAGTGGGCAGTTGTTGTTCAAAGGCCAACTTTAGGGTGGTTCTGGCGGTTACCAATTGTTTATTTTCGATGCCATCTTCACAATTTACGTAATCTATATCAATCAGGCAACATGGGAACAGGACATCGGGCCTAACGGCATTGGCCAATGCATCAAGCTGTCCCATTTCAAAATCAATCATTTTTATTTCAGGCACCTGCTCATTAATACGCTGCATAAGGGTAATGTACAATGCTTTCATTTTATGCTGTTTTTAAAGTTTTTAAAAGCCTTATTAATGCTGTTTATAATAAGTTGGTCAAGAATTTTTGAGTGGCCCATAAACTGACGTTTTGGTATATTTATCCGCAGAATACTTTTGCGGGTTATGGCAAGTTGCTTCCATCGGTTATCACCGGATTTATAATTCATTGCCCAGGCAAATTTCCGCATGTTTCTGGTGACGGGTACTCTAATAGGGCCCCCCTCATTATGGATTTGTGCGTAAGGCACCCTTGCCGATCCTGCGGATATTACTACCCTCTCGCCGCTTACAACGGACGGCCTTATGGACGCCACCAGGTTACCGCTACGCACCATTAGTGATCCACGTCTGGGAGGATTCTTTGCCGGTGGCCAGGCCTTATTCTTAACATCAGCCTTAACGGTAAAGCGATTCTTGTAGAACTCCGTCGCCTTTTCGGCAATGATATGCGGAACCACGCCATGCAAAAAATCTTTGTCAAGGCTGTCCAAAAATCGGTTTAAGTTGTTGAAATTAGCCATAATAATTATTATTTTTGCTTTTGTGTTATTCTTGCGGTTAATCCGAAAGTACCTTGCATGGTTTGGGAACTAAGGAGTCTGATTACAGCGCAAGGATAAAAACATGCCTTAAGGTAGCGCAACTGCGCTACCTTTTGTAATATACAAGCAATCCCCTCCGGTAAATCCACCTTGGATTCTTAGGCCTATCCTTAGTAGATTCAAGAGCAATTTTGAACCACGTTTTAAGCAAAACCTTTCCCTCCTCTATTCTACTTACTATTGCAATTGCAGTTTCCTTGTAATACTTTATCAATACCAGGTTATCCATATAGGAGCCAAGGTAATTGTTAACCCAAACTTCATCAGGATTTGCAATTATATCTTTAAGGCTGTTAAGATATTGAACACGATCGGCATACTTTGCCGATGTATGAGTTTTAAACACCTTCTCTAATAACCAAATATTCCTATTCTGATAATCGCGGAATTTAACTGAAATTCCTTCAAAATTTGAGGCACGCCATTGTTCAGCAGTGCCATTATAAGGTATAAAACTTTCGGTGGCGTCTTGTATCTTTTTCCCGATACTATCAAGTCCCCAATCGTTATAAAATAAGTTACCCAATAGCTTAGCTGCCTTGTTAGGGAATTTTTTTATATACATCTGGTTTGCTCTGAAAACCTCACCGGTTAATGCCCGGTTTACTCCAAAACCTTGCGCCTCATTTTTGATCCATTCGGGCGATCTGAGGTAATCGTCAACAGTAGCTTCACCCTTATTAATCTTTGATTTATCCACCTCATGAGCCATTCGTGGTACCACATAACACCGGCAATTCCAGCCATTGGGTGGATATATTTTATTCCAGCGCTTATCGTTCTGTGGTAGAACGATTCCATTGAGTGCTCTATGCTCCTCTCTAACCTTTTCATCTCCGATGGTTTTATACTCCCAATATGGAAATATTTTTTCTTGCGCTTTTAAACGATAATATGTTGCGCTATTCTCGGCCACATGGTAAGCTGTATCATATTCGGTTCGTAGCCAGTTCTGGTTAAAAACCCGCGTAACGCTTTCGGCCTTAGCCTTAAAGTCATTAAAGCTGGTGGATTGCCGCCATAGCTCGTTAAGTTTCTGTACCTCTGTCAATGTTTTTGCTGCGCTGAAGTGAAAGAGGTTAATCTCCATGGCGGTTTTTAGCGCATCGGGTTCAAATCCGTACTCGAAATCAAAGTTTTTAGCCAGGAACCCTGCACGCAAAGCATTTAACAATGCACCGGAGGTATAATTGAATAATTCCGGGTCAAAATAGCTGGCATTACCAGCCGCTATCCTCTCCAGAAGCTTATCGGTATCAAATTCCGGCAGGTTATCGGCCAGGTCAAAATGGTGGGTGCCATTGCAGCCCGAACAGGTTGCCTGGTAACGGATTGCCCCCTCTTCGGGGGCCCCTACGAAAAAACTTGCCAGCCTGTCGAACCAGGTTTGTTCCCTTTGCTCTGAAGTATTTCCCGGTGATTTTGCAGCACTATTTTTGGGTTTAGGCCGCCCGTATGTTTCATAGAAATAATCTTCATCAAGTGCAACGCCCAGTTCATTTACCAGCTTAACATCCATATCGAGCTGATCCTTGAGGCTAAGGCTTTCGCCGGCTTCCGGAAAATAGAAGTAGCCCCCCTCAACCGGGTATCCGCGCTTTGCAAGGCGGGGTAGCAGCAGGGTGTTAAGTACGCGCTGAACAAATCGGCGGTCGGATTTGTTGATGCTTTCCTCTACCTCTTTATGTGTTTCGCTCTGTGAGCGTGAGCTGCCGTTTTGGGTGGTCATGGTCTGCCCCAGGATAGTAATGAGTATCTCCTCATTGCAGGCCTGGCGGAACTCGTTGTAAATGGACGAACTGCCCTGTGTTGCCGATGTTTCCTGTGTTTCAACGTCGGTTTCTTTGGGTACAACCATCCATGATGCGCTGCCGGCTGCCTCAAGCGCTTCTTCAAGTACCTTACGCGATTCCTGGTCATAGCTATTGTACTTGCCAATTCGGCGAGGCATGCCGAATAATTCCACAAACTGGCTCCAATCGCCAAAACCACCCCGCTTGTAAATGGCCAACGGTGCTGCCCTGAGGAGCAAACCCAGATTATCGTTACGCCCTACATCGAGCAGGAAATCATCATTGGTGTATGGAATACCGGTAGTATCACCAGGGTTCACCGTAATAACACCGTTTGCGGTGTTAATATGCTGCCTGGGTATGCTGTATGCTTCGAATCCATTACTAAAATCAAGCTCAATGACTGATTTCCCGTAAAATATGGAGGTCATTACCTCCTTTAGTAAGTACTCAAAGGTGGGCGAGTCAATCAGGTCATCCAGTTCCGGTATGCTCTGCTCGTTTTTGGTCTTAAACACCAGCTCGGCGTTTGTAATGGCCATAATACGCTTTTCCATTGCGCTCCCAAGAATCGGATCAAGCAATATATCATCATACAGGTCATACAGTTTAGCCCGCTTACCTCTGTCGGCCTGTTTGAGCGCCGCCCGCCACTGGCCCACATCGAGCACACTGCGGTTATTCGGCTTGATAACGATGGTGTTTACCACCAGGTTTTTTCTTTCATTTCGTGTTGCCATGCTTAGTACTGTTGAGTTCGTTTGGGATTACTTCCGTAGAGTATTGATTTTGGAGGACTGTCAACCGGGCGGGGCAAGTCAGGCACTACAATGCCCTTCTGAACGGCCTTTAGCCATTCAATAGCCCTGTTATAACGCTTCTCACGCAGTTCAATATCGGCATTGTAATTGCTCAGGACTACCAGGTGCCAAACAGCAATGTCTTTGACAAATGTAACCAGTAATGGGTGTCGCTCATTGCCGGTAGCGGCGAATATGGTTGCCGTGTTGTAATCGGACAGATACCCCTTAGCCTCACTTATTGCACTATCTATGGCAGCATCAACAATGGTCTCGTCGCCTTCGGTGATTACATCAAGCGTATCGAGATGCATATGGCTGCTGAGTTCTGATTTGCTAACAAACATATTAGTATCGTTTTTGGTTAACAGGCTTTTTTCCTATCCGTATGGGAGCCATGGCCAGTTGCTTGCTGTTGGCAATCCAGATGGCGCCCTCCACTCCGTCGGGGCCGTCGGTATGGGTACTTAGCTGGGGGTCAACGGCCTTGAACTGTTCCTCGAGCCTCTGCATGTTGGGGTTTGAACGTTCCTCAATGTTGAATATGAGCCTGCCGGCCCTATTCAACGGTTCAAGTGTCCCTTCAATCCGGGTATACTTATCAGGCTTTTTCCGCTCATCGGGCGAAATGCAGAGGAAATGGCTGCGTTGCTTGCCAATTTCAACCACCAGAGGTGATAGTACCTGCTCAAAGAAAGGATCCTGCAATGAATTGTTCTCGATATAGAAGTACAAGTGTGTTCGACCCGCAACATAATCATATATCTCATAGAACCATTCAATGAATCGGGCGTTGGTAACATGGTCAAGGTAGCAACGGATAATGTAGAATGTTCCTTCCAGCATACCCACCAGGCCAACAAATTTGTAGCAGCTATCGCGGTTCTCTTTGTTGCTGGGCGCCGGGTCTCCGTAGGCAACCAGGTAGCGGAACTTGCTCAACGATGGTACATTATCCCAGCGCAATTCCTTAAATACGGCGCCTTCGGTGACGGGGTTATTGAAATATTCTTTCTGTGCCGACGAATAGCTAACCAGGCTAAGGAACCTATCAATATCGGCCTCGGTGTTTTTCTCCGGCCATACGGATTTACCTTGCTTATCGCGTATGTTAATCACATCAACATGATTAGCCTTCTGCATGGCCCGTGTAATGCAGCAATCCTTTGCAATGATGTTGCCGTTGAAGAGTATGCGGTAGCTATTGCTGATGGAGACGGTAGGCATAAGCGCCTGTTCCACCCACTGCCATTTTTGATCAATTATTCGTTTATTGCGGCATTCAGCATCGGTATCAAGGTCATCAATCAATATGAAGTCGACCCTGCTCTCCTCATTACGGGTGCCGCGGGGTGATTGCCCCGCTCCAAGCGCGCGGAACGAAACTCCGTTAGGTGTTACAAACTCACCTTCCTCCCATTGACCAACCGTTTTCTGATTGCCATAATCGTTGATGATACGCTGGTTGCTCTCCAGGTTTATGCGCAATGGATTGAGTAGCCTTATGGCATTATCCTCACTATTACTAACCAGTAGCACATTGCGGATTTTGCCGGTAAGGGCAAGATACAGCACCTCAAACATGGAGCGTGCCGACTTGGCCAGCTCGCGGCTCCAGGCTCGCACCTCATACCAGCGATCATTGGCAAGTATTCTATGGGTGGCTCTTATATGAAACTTTGCAGGTTTGCACCGGTAATAATTGGGAAAGTAGTAGGCGAACCAGGCCTCGGGGTTAGCCTCCAGCTGTGCAATGCGCTTTGCACGCTCAATCTCCGACTCGTTGGTATCGACCGAGGTTGAACGGATGAGGTTCTGGCGAAACTCCTCCCACTGCTGTAGCGATTGCTTATCGGTTAGTTTCATGGTTACCGTTTGAGCTGATCCTTGATAAAGGCATCAATAAGCAACGAAATCTCCTTGGCCTTATCGATATCGAGAGGCCGTAACCAGTTCAGGAACCGCTTGGCAACGGAAATAATATCGGATATACTGGCTTCGGATTCCAGATTCTTGGCTGCCGATGTAAGCTTGCTCAGGGTATCGGCATCCTTGGTATTGGCATAGCGTTGCCCTGGCTCACGCGAGGCTATAGCCGTATTGAGTTCATCAATTTGCTCATATATCCGCCTGAGCTGTTCCTCCTTGGTTACCAACAGGCTCTGGCGAAGCTTACGCCACTGCCCGTCATTTACCCAGCGCGATAAGGTCTTTTCTGATATTTCAACCCTTTGGGCTATTTCTTTTTGGCTAAGCTTTTCATTAACAAACAGCAGTTTGGCCAGTTCTTTTTTTTGCTCTGCTTTCATGAATAAATAATTATAAAGCAAAGCTATTACTCTGAAAGGTTAATAATGAAATCTTATTATATGACAGGTATAACCGGCGACCATCAAAGGTTTGTTTTCTTTCTATTGCAGATATTACAATATATACAGGCCATTTTTGTGATTAGTTTTGTTTCAGCAATTGGAAAAAAATGCCGAATAAAACCTTTGTGCTTGCCGATGAAAGCCTGAACAGTTACGGCTTCTGGCTAAAAATGGACGGGGCAGACATTGAACAGTTCAAACGAAACCCCATTATGCTATGGATGCACATGCGGGCCTGGCGTGGTACACGTGACGAAGTACTCCCCATCGGCACATGGGATAATATTCATATTGAGGATGGCAAACTATTGGCCGACGCAGTTATTGATACCGATGATGAGTTTGCCTCATTCATTGCGCAAAAGGTAGCTAAGGGTATAATACGCATGGCATCGGTTGGCATAACCGTGCTGGAAACCAGCAGTACGCCGGAAAACTTAAAACCAGGGCAAACAAGGGAAACCGTAACCAAATGGAAAGTGAGAGAGGCATCGTTGGTTGATATGGGGGCTAATGATAATGCCATGTCGCTGGCATTTTACGATACCGACGGCAATCCTATTGAACTTAATGCAGGCAAGGGCGATTGCCCGGTAAATCTTGTACAAACACCAAAACCAAATTATAGCATGAAAGAGATCAGTAAACTGTTAAATCTATCGGAAGGAGCCGATGAGAGCACTGTAGCAAACGAGGTGCAGAAGCTTCTTGACCGGAATGCCAAGCTGGAGCAGCAGCTGAACCAAATAGCCGAACGCGACAAAAAACTGCGTATAGAACGCACGGCCAAACTGATTGACGAGGCCATCCGCGATGGGCGCATTAATGCCGATGCCCGGCAGGCCTGGGAGAAAATGTTTGATGCCAACTACGAGGTGGCCGAGGAAACCATCCTTGCCCTTCCCAGGCGCCAAAGCGTAAAAGAATCGCTCACTCACGATGCTAAGGGCAAAATGGCCGAAAAATACGCCACAATGTCCTGGGATGAGATTGACCATAAGGGAAAGCTGCGTGAGCTGAAAGCTGATTACCCTGAGCTGTACGCCCAGAAGTTTGAAGAGAAATTCGGTTCCAAACCAAAAAATCAGTAATCAAGTTGCAAACCAATTAAATTGTATAAGCGATGGCTATTCAGAAAGAAATTTGGCTCAACGATATTGTAGCCAACATATTTGCAAACAATCCCCATTTGGGATTTGCAGTAAACGCCGATGGATTTGTACTCCAGGGCAAGGTGGTGCACATACCCAATGCCGGAGCAAAACCCACTGTAAAACGCAACCGCGACACACTACCTGCATCTGTTGTGCAGCGCAGTGATGTTGACATCACCTTTGCGCTGGACGAGTTCACCACCGATCCCATCCTTATCCCCAACGCCGATGAGTATGAGCTCAGCTACGACAAGCGAGCAAGCGTTATGGGAGAGCAGAGCGCTGCCCTTAGCGAATTGGTAGGTACCTGGTTCTACAGATACTGGGCACCCACAGCAGCCAACAACATACTACGTACCACCGGCATTAATGTTACGGCACATGTGGGCACCGGTAACCGCAAGAAGCTGACCGTGGCCGACGTTAAGAGGGCCAAGCTGCTTCTCGATCGCATGGGCGTACCAGCCGATGGCAGGGTTATTGCCCTGGATGCCGACCTGTATGACCAGTTCACCGACGAGCTAACCACAACGCAGTACCGCGATTTCTCGCAATTCTATGACGCCTCTAAAGGGGTAGTTGGTCAGCTTTTCGGATTCACCTTCCTGGCACCCCGCACATCGGTGCTTATCTACGACAGTACTCCTGCGCCTGTTGATCCCGGAACCGAAATTCAGAACACGTTCAATGCCGGAGGCCTCGTCTGGCATCGCGATTCGGTGATCAGGGCTATGGGCGACAATGAGTTCTTTGAGAACGAAAAGGATCCTACCTACTACGGAAGCATCTACAGCGCCCTCGTAAGGGCTGGCGGCCGCATTCGCCGCAACGATGCCAAGGGTGTGATTGCCCTGGTACAGGATGCTGCCGTATAGTTCGGTTGACATCATAAATTACAATTCCCACGGCCTTAATTGGCCGTGGGTTATATAAAAAAGAGGCCATGGCACGTGTAATGTATCTTGTTATCCACTGTACCGATACTCTGGCTGGTCGTCCGGTAACCTCCGATGAAATCAGACACTGGCATCTGGTTGAACGAGGCTGGAAGCAGGTAGGATACACTGATATGATACACCTTGATGGAAGGGTGGAACGCCTCGTCAAGAATAATGAGGATGAATGGGTTGATCCATGGGAAATTACAAACGGGGTAGCAGGTATTAATGCAGTTAGCCGTCATATTGTATATGTTGGCGGAAAGGGTGGCGATACCCGAACACTGGCTCAAAAGGAAGCCATGCTTGCTTACGTGCGCGACATGATTAAGCGTTTCCCTGATATTAAGGTGGCCGGTCATTACCAGTTTGATCCGCACAAAACATGTCCATCGTTTGATGTGCCTGCCTGGTTACTTAGTCATGGAATTGTAAAAAATATTTACAAACTATGACCGAAATGTTGATTACCATTATTACCAGTCTCTCGACCGCAGCAATAGCATGGTTCTTTGCCAGGCGGAAGAATCTGGCTGAGGCCCGTAAATCTGAGGCCGAGGCAAAAACAAGCGAATTGGAAGTGATTGAAAACGCTATAAAAATATGGAGAGAAATTGCCGAGGATTTGAAAAAAGAAGTACAACGGCTTAGTGAGGATAATAAAGCATTGAAATGTGAGGTATCAAGGCTTAGATATATAAATAACAAAATATTACAGGCCCTCGACAAAATGACAAAAGACAATGTTGAACAAATTGTAGGACAAATTAAAAACGAAATAAATAATGAAAGCAAAACTTAGTTTATTGGTTGTATTACTATTAATTGCATCATGTAGCCGCTATGTGGCGCCCCCTGGCTCTGTTGAGACACACGAAACAAACAGGCATGAAATGCTGGTAAGAGATACAATTATGGTATCTGATACGGCGTCTTTGCAGGCACTTGTAGTATGCGACAGCCTTGGAAAGGCATATCTTTCGGAAATTGATATGCTTCAGGGGCAACTTACATCAATCAAGCTGAACTTTTCAGACAACAAAATAAATGTTAAATCCTTCGGAAAACATATTGAAAAGACAATTCAGCAGGTTTCTGCCTCAACAAAGAATCATATTGAATACCGATACAAAATAATACCGGTTGAGAAAAAACTAACCCGTTTGCAAAAAATATACATAGCTTCAGGAAAATGCTTATTGTGGGTGGTTTTACCAGCAATCATTATATGGGTTATACGGAAATACGTCAGACAATTAACTTTAAAACTATAATACTATGGCAGAAAAACGAAGCATTGGGCTGGCAAGCCTTAAAATAGGTGACATTGCGAATGACGGGGGAATGGGAACTATCCTGGCAACGCTGGGCTCAACCTACAAGGATAGCTGCGAGCTGATCCAGGAAGACCCACAGATTACCGACATCGAATGCGAGGAAAGCGATGACCCTGTGGAGAGTATCGAGACACTCGGCGCAAGAACCCTGAAATGGTCTATCATGGACTTCAACCCACAAACCATCGTTAAGGTTCTGGGCGGAACGGTAACCGGAGCAGGTACCGAAGTCGATCCCTATGTGTGGAATGCTCCATCCTCATCCCCATCCATTGAGAAGTCCATTGAACTGGTGAGCAAGAGCGGCATCAAGTTCCAGATACCGAGAGCCAAGATTATGGCCAAATTGAATGCAAAGATTGTCAAAAATGGTGTTGCCTTAATTGACATCACTGCAAAAATTTTAACGCCCACTAAAGCCGGGGTGGCGCCAATTATGATTACGGAGGTGTAACAATGAACGGTTCTGAGGTGCAACAGCACGCAGCAGATGTAATGCTTGATAGGGGGGTGGTGGTCAATATTCCCGCCCCTAAATTATATCGTTTTTTTGGGGTAAAATTCGTGAAGCATGTGCTTAAAAGGCCAAAGCTTGGCACACTGGTTGCCATGAGCCGCATAAGTTCCGAACTCAATATAGACCTTGATGCACTTGCGGAAGGATCGATATCGGATGCCTATGTTATTATGAGCGAAAAAGGGGAACTTGTGGCCCGGTTTATTGCTATTGCGCTACTGAATGACAAGCGGCGTATTGAGCGTTGTACGGATGACCTTGCAAACCGCTTGCTGTGGCACATGCCTCATGAACAGCTTCTTGAATTGTTTATGGCAATTGTTGTTCTCTCCGGGGTGCAAAATTTTTTGAGTACTATCAGATTCATCCGGCAGACGAACATTCTGAAACGGACGAAGATGAGCCAGGAGGAAAGCGGGAGTTAAGAGGCCGCACAACGGGCCTCCATAGCCCGTTTGGGCACCTCTGGAGTATTGCAACAAATACCGGATGGGATATTGATTATATTTTATGGGGCCCGTCTTGGTGCATGCTGCAATTGATGATTGCTGATGCATTAAGATATACAACCAGCCAACCAAAAAAGGAAATAACAACGTTGGAAGAGGCAAAAAAATATTTCGGACTATGACAAGCCTTGATCCGGTTAGTATTGAATTTTTTCTTCGCAGCATAAATTTCAAAGAGGAGGCTGCCAGGATGAAAAATGAGCTGAAGGGAATTACCGGTGCCGCAGTTCAGGAAACAAAAAAAACAAATGACATACTGGCTACTATTGGTATAGGTGGAGCTGCAACGTTGGGCGTGTCAAAACTTATACAAACTCTCGAAGGAATTAAAGACAAAGTTATTGCCGTACGAGGAGAGTACGAAAATGCCCAGATAGCCTTTGAAACAATGCTTGGTTCAAAAGAGAAGGCTGATGAGCTGATGCAGAGAATAATGGTAATGGCCGCAAAAACACCATTTTCGCAGAATGAGATCGTTGATGGTGTCAAGCAGTTGCTTGCTTATCAGGAAAGTTCAGAAACGGTAATAGATACAATGACCCGCCTTGGCAATATTGCCGCAGGCCTGGGTGTGCCATTAAGCAGGCTAATTCTTGTATATGGCCAGGTCAAAGCCAAGGGCAAATTGATGGGTGATGACCTCAAACAATTTACCGAAGCAGGAATACCGCTTGTAAATGAACTGGCCAAAGCATTTGGAGTTACAAAAGCCAAAGTATATGATCTTGTTTCTGCCAGTAAAGTGGGCTTTAAAGATGTACAAAATGTACTTGAAAACCTTACTGCAAAAGGAGGCATGTTCTACGATCTAATGGGAAAGCAGAGCGAGAGTCTGAGCGGAAAGGTGAGTAATATGCATGATGCATGGGATAGGTTATATATTGCCATAGGTAAGGCTGATGCATGGAAAAAAGCAATTGGCTACATTACAAAAGTTATTGATCGTATTACCGAACTGATTGAAGGTGTTGACGAACTTGGCCGCCGAAGCGGCTATGAACATGCCCAGGATGTATTGTCAGGGGCTTCCAAATCAACATCAGAAACTGAGGCGTTCAATATTATAACATCAAGAATAGGCCAGCTTGAGAAATTGCGTGAAGCTGAAGGCCAGAATTTGGCACAACTGGAAAAAAAGAATAAAATAATTAAATGGTTGCCTTTACTTTATAATGGTTATAATAATGCCATTGATGAATCCAGGTATAAACTGAAGTCGTATAATGCCGAGCTGGAAAAGCTGAAAAATACATTAAATGATCCGCAGTGGTTCTCTCAATTAAAGGGAGGCAAAACCGCTGATATTGAAATTCCTGTATTTGACCCAACAGAATACGCCAAAAAATTGGAGGCGTTAAAAAAAGCCTATCAACAAAGAAACGACCTTATAAAGCATAGTTATGTAAAAGAAGCTAAATCGCTGTATGCCGAATTAGAACAGTACGGTAAATCATTTCTTGAGTATTTACAAAATGAAGCCAGAAAAAATTACCCCGACGAGGGTAAAAAAGTTTTGTTTGATTACCTGATTAAGGAACTGGAAGCCGAGAATAATGAATTTCTGAAAGAGCTTGATAGAATTTTAAAAAACCTTAATGCAATAAAGGAAGAGAGAATTAAAAAACTTACCATTAGCGGAACAAGTAAAAACATCTTCAAAGGGCAGGATGACATTGCAGGCCAACTGCGCCAGATAGCGGAAGCCGCCAGAAAAAGTTCATTGCAATTCAATAATCTTGCGCTCAAATGGAGATTGTTTGCTGCAAACCTATCGGGTGACCAGTTGCAGAAACTTTCCTATAATCTATTTGAAGCAGCAAATATTGCCGGTATATTTAACGAAGAACTTGGTATTGCTGTTAACTTTTTTGGAGAACTGGCGGCTTCTGCGGCAAAATTTGCTACCGACCCAATTGGTGGCGCCCTTGGTACCATTAATGCATTAATGTCCTTGCAGAAGCAATTGGAAACAAGAGCAAAACAAAAAGAAGAGGAGAAGGCAATTGAGAGGCAGCAATATAGTAACGAATTAATTTCAGAAGCTAATAAACTGCTTGAATATCAGTTAGAATTGCTTGATAAAATCCATGGTTCATTAATATACCAGGGTTTAATTGATTCACAGGAATCGTTTAATAAAGCATTAGATGCTGCAAATAAGGCAATTGATGAACTTAATCTTAAAAATAAAGAAAGTTTATACTATAAAAAAGGTTGGGCATGGGAAGGAATGACTTTAACATATAGAAAGAGGCCAAAATATAAACAATATGATTTTTCTGATCTTAATGCTGTGATGGAGGCCGCCGTTAATGAGCCAGATTACGAAAATATAAGCAAAGCATACAAAGAAATAGCAAAAATAAGAGAACTTATAGGCAATGGAACAATATTTGGCGATACGAAAGCCCTTGAAGAGCAATTACAAAATTACGAATTATTGCTCCAGAAAGCAGAGGAATTTGCACAGAAGCATTCCGAAATACTTACAGGTAATACATATGATTCAATAGTTGATTCGTTAACATCCGCGTTTGAAGATGGCGTTTATTCTGCTGAGGAATTTGCAGGGAAATTTGAAGATTTGATGAAGAATGCCGTTTTGAATGCCCTAAAAATAAATTATCTTAAAGGGCCTCTTAGTGATTTTTACAGCCAGTTTGCAAAACTATCCGAGGGAGGATTGACAAAAGATGAAATAGCACAGCTTCGTACTGCATATACTGCTATAGCTGAAAATGCTGCCAGGGCATTTGAGGAACTTAAAAGCATTACCGGAATTGATTTTTCAGCAGTTACCGAAGATGCAAATTCATTAAGCGGTGCTATTAAGGGAATGAGCGAGGAAACGGCCAGCATACTTGCCGGTCAGTTCAATGCGTTACGCATCAACTCGGCCGAACATCTCAATGTATCGCGGCAGGCGCTGTTGCATCAGGCTAAAACAGCGCAAAATACCGAAGATACAGTGAGAATGCTTGCACTTATCAATAACCTTATGGCGCAAAAACTCGAATCCATAGAACAAAAACTTGACAACGAATTAAGGGGCAAAGGCTTATGATAAAATATTATATAGATGGAACCGATCTTCAAAGCCTGGGTATTAATGTCAGCAAATCGCAGGGATTATTCAATTTGCCCAAGCTCAAAGATCCTTTAAAAACCACCTGGCCAAACCGGCATGGAGAAATAATTGAATTATCTGATCCGATATACGATGTAAGGGAAATCGAACTTGATTGTTCAATGAAGGCTGATTCAAGGCTGGATTTTTTGGTCAATTTGAATAACATAATTTATACCAGGTTTTACAAACCTCAGCTTCGCGAACTGAAAATAGAATTAATCACGGGAAAACCGTTACTCTATTACTGCTATATGCCCAATGGTATAAACATGGAACTTGCCACCAAATGGAATACAGAAACTCATATTGGAAAATTCAAATTAAGCCTGATTGAACCTGAGCCGTTTAAACGAGTATTCCGGTTTAATGCCAATGAGCAAAACAGCAGGCAAATTACTCTTCAATATGATCCATCGCCTCAATTTACAGTTTACTGGGGAGATGGCTCATATAATATAATAACCTCTGGTACGCAAGTCAATCATCAATATCAGACTGATGGTACTTATTATATTGCCCTGGTGGGCATGATTAATCAGATTAACAACTTTGTCACCTTGCCTGAGCTTGAATTAATATGGAACTTACAATAACACGGCGTGATTTGACAAGTTACACCGTAAGGATAAAGAAAGGAGAGTTATCTCAAAAGCTCCTTAATGAGGATGTGGTATCTCTTTCTGTTACCAGCCCGACACCTATATCATTTATGCTGGGTGATACCATATCTGTATTTGGTAGCCGGTACATATTAAACCGTCTCCCCAAGGTCAGAAAGGAGGGTATATATACTTATGATCTGGAGTTTGAAGGCGAAATGTATGCATTAAGGCGTGCCCAATTCTTATTATATGACGATACAGGCGTTGCCATTGAGGGCGAGTTTAGTTATATGGGCAACATGGAGGATGTTGCAAGGCTTGCCATTACTAATCTGAACAGGGTATATGGCAATGGCACTTATGTGTTGGGATCATTTCCAAATACTGAGGTTAGGAACCATGTAATAAGTTCCGAAAATGTACTTGCCGTGCTGCAACGCATATGTAGCGATTATGGCTATGAGTTTGAACTGATATATTCCGGTGGTGTTACAACTCTGAACATAGGAAGCGTAGGATCCGTTAAACTAATTGCGCTCAAATATGGTGCCGGTAAGGGTTTATATCAATTAGAACGGCAATTGGTTGATGATGCCAACATATTTACGCGCCTGTTTGCCTATGGTAGTACCCGTAATTTAAAATCAACCTATCGAAACTTCTCAAAAAGGCTGAAGCTGCCAAATAACGATCAGTCATTTATTCAAGACAATGATGCTATTAATAATTTGGGCGTTATTGAGGCCACAAAAATATTTGATGATATTTATCCCAGGCGCATAGGTGTAATCACTTCCGTTTCTGGTATCAATAGTTTTATTGATACAACAATGGATTTTGATCTTAATGCAACTGACGGGCAGGGGCAAAGCCTGTATCTTATTCCCGGCAATTCGCCCAAGGTGCATTTTAACACCGGAAATCTTGCAGGCTATGAATTTGAGATTACAAGCTACAATCACTCCACCAAATCGTTTACTCTTAAATACTACCAGGACGAGCGTGGCATGAGGCTTCCTTCAAACGATGCGGCTTATGCGCTTACTGTGGGTGATGAGTATGTGCTGCTCGACATAATAATGCCGCAGAGCTATGTTGATGCAGCTGAGGCAGAATTGCAATCAAAGGCAGCAGAACTGCTTTCACAGGGTAAATCGCCCAAGGCTAAATATGCCTGTGCTATTGACCCGATATATGCCAAGCAGAACGAGTTAACCCTAAAACCTGGCGATTATATTCCCTTGCAGGATGACGAACTGGGAATAAATCGCGATTTCCGGGTGTTATCTGTTAAGCGCGATATGATTGAACCATATAGATGGTCAATAGAGCTTGGCGATGAGGTAACTGTGTCGTTAGCAACTTATTTGGTTGAAAACACTATTGCCCACGAAAAGATTATTAATATTAATCAATTAAAGGATCCTGCGCGCTATCGCCAGAATTGGCGCACGACCATGGAGCTTCAGCAGATGGTATTTGACCAGGATGGTTATTTCGATTCGGGGAATATAAGGCCATTAAGTATCAATACCGCCATGCTGTCAGTGGGTAGTAAGGCAGGGCAATTTGTGCTTAATGGGGTAGTATTCCAACCAGGTTATAATGGGGAGTCTAACCGCATTGTTAACACCTTAGGAACATTATCGCACTATGCAATTGAGGATAATATCCGCACATGGTATATTGAAGCCTACGATTATACTGTGCCTGATAACGAAGCCAGGTATATATATATTAAATGTGATGTAAATGGTAATAGTGCACAGGTTAAATATCGTACCGATCAATTGAAGGTGGATGCCGAATCGGGTTATTATTATTTTCTTATAGGTGTGCTCCATAGCGTGCAAGATGGCTACCGTAAAATAAGCCTTACATATGGAGCTACCACAATTAATGGGAAGGAAATAAAGACTGGTCGCATTACGAGCCAAGATGGGCAAACATATTTTGACCTTGATGCCGGTGAAATTAAAGGCAAAATAGTGTTCCGGTCAGGATTGGATGATTCCCAAATTGAACAGGAAATAGATACAGCTCAATCAACAGCAAATAATGCGCAGACAGCAGCCGATAATGCACAGACAACAGCGAATACCGCACTGACAAATGCCAATAATGCACTTACACAAATTGGAGACATAGTAAGCGATAACAAATTTACCCCTGATGAGAAACATTATATTAGGAGGGAATGGGAGGTTATTTCTTCTGAGAAACCAGTAAATGATGCACAGGCTGATACCTTTGGCATAACTACGGAAAAGGCGACGTACGGAACAAAGTTCCAGAACTTGGCTGATTACCTGAATAACGGAACAACATGGTCATCGGGAATACCAGTTTGGGTAAATGATTCAAATCTAAATACTACCACAATCATAGATGGTGCAACATTCAGGATAAAGTTCAAAGAATATTACGATGCAAGAACAGCGTTACTGAATGCCATTGCAGCTAAAGCAAAAACTCTCGCAGATACAGCTCAGTCAACAGCAGACACAGCTCAATCAACAGCAAATACAGCACAGACAGCAGCCGATAATGCACAGACAACAGCGAATACCGCACTGACAAATGCCAATAATGCACTTACACAAATTGGAGACATAGTAAGCGATAACAAATTTACCCCTGATGAGAAACATTATATTAGGAGGGAATGGGAGGTTATTTCTTCTGAGAAACCAGTAAATGATGCACAGGCTGATACCTTTGGCATAACTACGGAAAAGACGACGTACGGAACAAAGTTCCAGAACTTGGCTGATTACCTGAATAACGGAACAACTTGGTCATCGGGGATACCAGTTTGGGTAAATGATTCAAATCTAAATACTACCACAATCATAGATGGTGCAACATTCAGGATAAAGTTCAAAGAATATTACGATGCAAGAACAGCGTTACTGAATGCCATTGCAGCTAAAGCAAAAACTCTCGCAGATACAGCTCAGTCAACAGCAAATAGCGCTTTATCTACCGCTAACAATGCAGCTACTCAGGCAGCAGCAATTGCACCTGATGACAGTTCGCTGAAATTACGGTACCGGTTTGATGGTGATTCATTATCGGTGGCAGCCGATGAAAGTGGTAACAGGGTGAATGGAACTATACAGGGGACAAAGGGGACAAACTGGGATTGGGATTTAGGCAAAAAAGGGAAAGGATTTAAAACAATCAGTGATGCCGGAGGAATAACAGTTGCCGGAACATCAGAAACAACTAAGAGGGGATATTTTAAAAACCAAGCGTTTACCATATCTGGTTGGTTTAAAATTCTGGTGAAACCTTCTGGAGCAAATTATTATGCCGTAGCTTTTGATTTTCCATATTACAATACTCATACATCACCTTATTATTGTTCACATCTTGAAGTTGGATATGACTACGTTAATGACAAAGTATTCATCAGATTTCAATATAATCTTTCCGGTACAGCTAAGAATATTACCTACACGGCAAATTGGTCTGATATTGGTCTAAACTGGCATCATATTGCCATTGTATATGCGTCAGGACAGCAGAAATTATACCTTGATGGTGTACTTGTAGCAAGCGACACACAATCCGGCACTATTACATATACAGATAACGGTATTATCAGGGTTGCAAGTGGTAACAGCGGTTACAACAAAATGGCTAACTGGGTACTTGATGAACTCAGATACGATGCCAGAACATTAACCGACGCAGAAATACTGGGATTATATAAAGGACTTGGAGATGCCTCAAGTAAAACTACTATTGATGGTGGAGTGATTACCACCGGCAATATTATTTTGAAAGGTTCAGACAACAACGAAAAGGCTGGAATAACAGCCGAAGGTGGGGAAACATCAGTCAGAATATGGGCTGGTGAAACTTACGCCAACCGAGCAGGCGCACCATTCAGGGCATTACAAGACGGAACTGTATATGCAACAAAAGGCTTTATTGGAGGTTGGTCATTGCAGGATGATAATGGTGGAACCAAACTGTTTAAATCTGGAACGAACAAATTCTACATTGATGCCGATAACCAGATGATTGCCGTTAAAGACAGCAGCAATAATGACAAATTACTGTTTCAGGCACAAAATTTACCTCTATTATCGGCATTACAGGCTACATCAGCAAATAATAACTTCACTACATCAAATACTTCGTTTACCGGTACAAATACTTTGACTGTTACAATGACGCCTACTGTTACACCTTCTTATGATGGTAACATGACAGTAAGGGCTTATGTGCAATATACAGCAAATGAAAATGCACTACGTGTACATTTTGATATAAGTTTAACAGCCAAACTATATGATAGTGCCGGAAGCACTTTTATCAAAACATTAGGTAGCGCAAGCATATCTTTTGCAGATACTGGAAATCAGTTACTGACAATTACAGGTTCATTACCTTCTGGTGCCGGAGGAGTTACATATCAAGTAAAATTTGATATTGTTGCTACTGACGACAGCATAATAGACCCTGAATTTAATCAAACATCGGCACCCGGAACATGCGTAATTGACTGGAGCAACCCGAATAGTCAATATAGCTATACTTTTACATACAGCCGAGCTTTAACTATTATTGCCACAAATGGTATAGCAAGCTACTGGGCAAGTAATAAATATTTCTATTTAAGCAGTTCTGATGGTTCATACTTTTTACAGTTTAAAGGGAATGCAATATTATATGCACCAAGTGGAAATGCTTATTACCAATTAACTGACAGTAATGTAAGGATGCAATATTCAAGCACAAGGTACTTTGAAATAACAGCATCCCAGATTACTTTAAAGGGAATACCGAGTGGTTCTGACGTGTCTGGTGACTGGGGATATGTAAAGGTTCAACCTTCCACAGGTAAAATTTATTATAAAACTTCATAATATGGCACTGATAGCAGACAACGGGAATTACCTCAGAATAATAAACATCATGCCATTTGAAGGCATTGTGGTTATTGAGAGGTGGCAAAGCAAAGAACACAGACTGTCTGGAGCGACTGAGTTCTGGAAACCGGTAATTGAAACCTATCAAATTCCATTCGATATGAGTGAAATATCTGTTGACCAAACATTAACTTTGCGTAACAATTTAATAACCGCAGCATATAATGCAATAAAAAAGACAGAACAGTTTGCAATATTAAGAGACGACATTTAAACGATTAAGCTATGAAAGTAAAACTCAATTTAAAAGACAGGTTTATAATGGGTGAATTATTGCCACCCAAAGCTAACAGGCTTACTATGATAATTGTCAGAGATATTCTGAACAAAATAGATATTACCCAAAACGATATAGAAGAATATGGGATAACCATAGAGGATAACGGCTATAAATGGAATCAAGAGAGGGGGAATATTGAAAAAGTATATGACTTTACTGAAGCCGAAATAAAGGTTATGCTTGAAAGGATCGACGAATTGGACAAATCAAACAGCATAACACTTGATATGCTTAACATCGTTGATAAAATATTTCAATTGTACATTCCGGCAACAAGTTGAATTGGTGCATGATGAGTGGAGGGAGAGAATATGATTATGCCATTAATCCTTTCTCACGGGAGCTTGTTCAGCGGAATTGGGGGTTTTGACCTCGCCGCAAAATGGATGGGATAGAAAAATATTTTTCAGGTTGAGAAAGATAAATGGTGCCGAAAAGTATTGGCGAAAAATTTTCCTGAAACAAAACGATTTGAAGATATTAAAGATTTTAAGGGACATGAATACCATAACAGA
>Ga0101944_10002477_pt1 | contig 29661 bp, 21 predicted proteins | sample DewCreD2012metaG_FD_75245 | JGI IMG/M metagenome (GOLD analysis project Ga0101944, IMG submission 75245) | Hot spring sediment bacterial and archeal communities from British Columbia, Canada, to study Microbial Dark Matter (Phase II) - Dewar... ... | reverse complement strand
ACAGGAAGGTGCAAAATATTCCGGAAATATTATCAATAAAGTTGATAAAGAAACTTACTTTATTGCCGACGGAATTTATACAACTTGTGAAGATAGTTGTCCACATTATCATTTCTACTCACCAAGAATGAAAGTAATACACAAAGAGCAGGTAATAGCAGAATGGATTTTTTTGCATTTTGGTGGTGTTCCATTTCCTATTCCACTTCCATTTGCTGTTTTTCCTATTGAATCTGGAAGAAGGTCAGGCATAATTCCTCCTGCTTTTGGTGAAGATGGAAGATATGGAACTTATTTCTCACGATTCGGATATTTCTGGGCGATAAGTGATTATATGGATGTTAATTTAACGGCAGATTATTACACTCGTGGAAGTTATAGATTAAGCAGTTTATTCAGATATGCGAAAAGATATGATTTCGTCGGCAACCTCGAAGGAAGCTATGCCAGATTTGTTGAAAATGAACCTTCTGATGCAGATAGACAAGAGAGAATAGACTGGCGTTTTATTTGGAATCATAATCAGAATATTAATCCCACTTTACGCTTCGACGCAAGATTGGAATTTCTTTCAAACAACCAAATTCAAAGAAATATTTCAGACTTAAATGAGATTCTTAGAAATCAGGCTTTCTCAAATGCAACTTTATTCAAAAGTTGGGAAGAATCTGGGAATAGTATGTCCATTAGTTATAATCGAAGACAAGTTTTTGAAACAAATGAAGTTAATGAAATTCTGCCCTCTGTAAATTTTTCAATGTCACAGAAATTCCCTTTTCGTTCTGAAACAGGAGTTTCAAAAAACTTTTTAGAAACTTTTGGAATTTCTTATTCGGGTCAATTTCAGAATAAACGCGACAAATTGGATAATGAACTGAGAATTCGCGGAGGCATAAGCCATCAGATTACTGCTGGTTTCTCGCCGAAAATAGGTTATTTTAATTTATCTCCTTACTTTAATTATCAGGAAAAATGGTACAACAAAAGAATTGAAAAATTTTCTTTACCTTCGTTCACAGGAGGCGATTCAATTATAACAAAAGATATCAAAGAAATTAATTTTGTAAGAACCTTTTCTACCGGCGTTAATCTTTCAACAAAACTATACGGAATTGTTAATCCAGAAATTTGGGGAGTAAAATCAATAAGGCATCAGGTGATTCCTACTGTTGGTTATTCTTTTACTCCTGATTTTTCAGGACCTTTTTGGGGTTACTATTCTGAATATGTAAATCAAAAAGGCGAAAAAATAAAATATGATAAATTTGAAAGAGAAGTTTACGGTGGTGCTTCTGGCAGAGAATCTCAATCAATAAACTTTTCTGTTTCAAACATATTTGAGATGAAAACAACTGCTGACCCAACAGATACCACTTCCAAAGAAAATAAATTTCAGCTTTTAAATCTTAATGCAAACATTGGTTATGATTTTACGGCAGACTCATTAAAATTCAGTGATTTACGACTGAGTTATCGAACACAGATTGGCAGCTTTAGTTTTGATGGTGGTTCTTCATTTACACTTTATGATTCAGAAGGGAATGCAGACAGAATAAATAGATATTTAATAGAGGCTGGGAAAGGATTATTACGAATGACAAGTTTTAACTTTTCTGTTTCACTTACTCTTGCTGGTGATAAATTGAAATCTGATAAACCCGATACTCTTGACCAAAGACAAAGAGAAGAGTTCTCGCTTACTCAACAAAATCAAAATATCTATCAAGGTTTGTACACCGATAAAGACCCCGATTTTTCTATCCCTTGGGATTTAAGTATTAACTATTACTTCAATGAATCAAGGCCTAATCCAAAAAGTGTTTTTAAATCTTCAAGTATTAGTGGAAATCTTAATTTTAATTTGACCCCAAATTGGAAATTCTCTGTTACTGGCAGCTATGATTTAGAAAGAAAACAATTTGCTGCTCCTCAAATTAGAATTTCCCGTGACTTACATTGCTGGCTAATGAATTTTACCTGGAATCCAATTGGAACTTTCAGAGGTTACAGATTTGAAATAAGAGTAAAAGCTCCTCAACTTCAGGATCTAAAATTGACTAAACAAGACCAGTTTTATGATGGCAGATAATTCCATTATAAAATATTTTATTGATGCCAATAACCTGATTGGGAAAATTCCTGAATTAAAAAAGTCAAAAGGTAGTGATGCAAGAGAAAGACTTATTTTTTTACTTCAAAGATTTTTTTCAGGTAAAAAAGTAAAGGTTACAGTGTTTTTTGACGGGCATCAATCTGAAAGCATTAAAACAAATTTTGAAATTGTTTATTCGCTAAATCGTCCTGCAGATGAATTCATCAAAAAAAGAATAGATAGAAGTAAAAGAAATAAAAATTTAGTAGTTGTTTCATCTGATTTGGAAATATTCGCTTATGCTAAAGAGTGCGGTTGCAAAGCACTTAAATCTGAGGAGTTTTATAAAAATATTTCTTCAACTCAATCAGATGATTTAAACGAAAAACCAAATACTTTTGATATAGACGAATTCAAAAAAATCTTTAAAGATTAATAAAAGTTCTTGTATATGTAAAATATTTTAATAATCTTATATCAAATTATTTAATTAATAAAGGATAGTTATGAAAAAACCTTACCTAATATTTGTTCTTTTTATATCAATAATATTTTCAAACATATTATTGGCGCAAATTGATAACCCATTATATGATCATACTCCTATTGATTATATAAGATTAATTGAAAATCAAAAAGATGTCCCTAACGTAGAAAATGTAATAACTGATTCTTTAGGTTTTGATAATTTTAATTTAGGAGTTGCATTTGCTGAGCCGCATATGTCTCAAAAACTTAGCTCACCACTTGAGTATTTTAATGCTTTTAACACTAATACAGCATACAGAACAATGGATGGATTGACATGGACTTCGAGCTCTCCACCTTTTGGAGCAACTTTATATGGTGATCCTGTTACTGCTTATGATAGTTTGGGCAATCTCTACTATCAAAATATGTCTGGCTCTGGTACCATACAAAATGCGCGAGTCATTCGTTCAACAGATAATGGTCAAACCTGGACAGCATCTGTAATCGGAGTAAATGGAATAGATAAAAACTGGATGGCTGCTGATCAAACAGGTGGTCCTTATGCTAATTATATTTACTGTACTATGACTGCCAGTGGTGGAATTGGTAATTTTTCAAGAAGTACTGATTTTGGTACTACTTTTACTCAGACCGCTACTTTCAACACTCAATCGTTGCCGGGAATGATGGTAGCCGTTGGTCCGAATGTTTTAGGTGGGAATAATATTCCTGGAGGTTGTGTTTATGTCGTGACAAATTCAGGAAGTGCGTTTGCTTCTACTTATACTTTTTATGTTTCCACAAACGGTGGAGCATCTTTTACTTTGAAGTCTTCTCAGAATTTTGCTAATTATGTTGGTACAAATGTCGGCGGAAGAAATTCAGTTCAGAATATGAGAACCAGACCTTATCCTTTCATAGCTGCTGATAATAGTTATGGACCTTTCAGAGGAAGGTTATATTTAGTTTATGCTTCAAATACTCCTGCAGGTGATGGAAATAAACCAGATATTTTTCTACGATATTCTGATGATCAAGGAGCAACCTGGTCTTCAGCTAAAGTTGTAAACGATGATCCTAATACCACTGCAAATCACCAATGGCATCCGGCTGTTTGGGTTGACAAAACTTCTGGCTGGATTTTCCTGAAATGGATGGATACTCGAGATACACCAACAAGCGATAGCGCTCATATATATGCAACTTATTCTTCAGATGGCGGAAATACTTTTGCTCCTAATCAAAGAATTACAACTGCTAAGATGAGAATCAACTGCACAACCTGCGGCGGTGGCGGAACTCCGCGCTATCAAGGTGATTATGATGCAATTATAGCTCATAATAATATTTCGAATATTGTTTGGACTGATTTCCGCGCTGGAACATTTGGAAGTTATACTGGCTATTTCCCTGATTATGCTTTAAGAGTATCACCCGCAAGTCAGATAATTGAAAATAATGCAGATACTATTTTTTATAAAGTTGAGATTCCTGCCGTAAAACTTTATAATCAACCTGTTACTTTTTCTGCTACAATTTCTCCAACGCCTGCTCAAGGTTCTTTTCAAGTAAGTTTCCTTCCCGGAAATACTCTGACATCTTTTCCGGATAGTGTTAGATTAAGAATTATCACTCAAGGATTAGTTACAGTTGGTACATATACAATAACAATAACCTCGACTGGACCTTTCGGACCTCCAATTCATAGAAGAACTGTGCAGATGATTGTTGATAATGTAATCCCTGTTGAACTAATTTCATTTGATGCCTTTGTAGAAAAAAATGATGTTACACTCAAATGGACTACTGCTACTGAATTGAATAATATGGGCTTTGATATTGAAAGAAGAACAGAAAATGGTGAATATGAATATGTCGGATTTTTAAGAGGAAAGGGTACTACTTCAGAATTAACCAATTACTTATATCAAGATAAAGGTTTAAATGTTGGAAAGTACTATTATAGATTGAAGCAAAAGGATTTTGACGGTACACAGGATTATTCAAAAGAAATTGAAGTTATTGTTACTACACCAACGGAATATTCACTTGAGCAGAATTATCCGAATCCATTCAATCCAAGTACTACTATCAGTTGGCAATCACCCGTTAGTGGTCGTCATACAATAAAATTATTTGATGTATTAGGAAGAGAGATAGAAACAATCGTTGATGGATATTACGAAGCTGGGCGTCATTCTACATTATACATTATAAATTCTTCATTATCCAGTGGCGTCTATTATTATCAACTTAAAGCAGGAGATCCTTCCACAGGCTCAGGACAAGTATTTGTTCAAAGTAAACGGATGATTTTAATAAAGTAAGCCTCACACCAAACCCCTCTCCAAAAGAGAGGGGCTTTTTTATGAGCCTCACCTAAATCCTCTTCTAAGGAGAGGACTTTTAATAAGCCTAACCAACTTTAAATTTTGTAGTATAGATTATCAATCTGTGCACTAGGGACAGGGCTTGCCCTGTCCAATATTCTATCCCCCAAAACAAACTACGAGATAATTTGATAATTTTAATTTAGTAAACAATAATAAAATATATAGACTACATTATAATCTGTGAATTATAAAATTGTAGCGATAGTCCTGAAATATTAATAGAAAAGATTATAAGGCTACGCCCCTTAAAAAAATGATAATAAAAATATTGCTATGAAGATTTAAGGGCTAACGCCCTAAATAATTTTCAAGCGAATCTAAATTATCTGGAGAGAAATAAGAAGATGTGTAAAGAAAATCTGAAGTTATAGACGGAGTGATAAATTCTTCGAAGGGAAAACAAACGAACATAATTTTGCAATAAAAATGAACTAACACATATTAAAGAGATAAAAAATTGGGGCGATAGCCACAAAATCTTTGTAGAAAAAATAATAAAAGTATAAACAAAGGGGCGTTAGCCCTGAAATATCATTATAAAGTTTAAAGAGCTAAAAAAAGCCTCACCCCAAACCCCTCTCCAAAGGAGAGGGGCTTTTTTTATTAATTTCATCCAAATGCAATCCGAATACGTTATGTTAAATTATTTGTCAATAAAAGAAACTCAACCCCACCCTCTTTTCTTAGACCTCTCCAACTAAGGCGGAAAAAGAGAGGGCTTTATAAAATACATTTTAAAAGTCCCTCTCTTTTTAAGAGAGGGACTTAGAGAGAGTTCTCTCCTTTCCAATTTTAAGTATTTTAGAACAGATTACAAATCTGTGCTGTAAGGAATGGACTTGCCCTCTCCGCTTTGAATTCACCCCAATCTTATGCTAAGAAGAAAATTTAATGTTTTTTTAAAACCAGCAAAATTGTATGTAATAAACTCCATTCTGTTTCTTAATTCTCTTTATATTTTGATAGTAAAATTATTTTTTTGGTGTAACTATGAAAAAACTTACTTTAATAATTTCCCTTTTATCTACAATTATATTTTCTCAATCAAACATTGAACAAATTTTTAATAATAAACACGAGGTTTATTTCAGATTTAATGTTGAAAGTTCTGAAAAAATTTCACAACTAACCCAAATCATTTCAATTGACGATGTTAAATTAAATACAGTTTATGCTTATGCTAACAAAGATGAATTTAGAGAATTTCTTAAGCATAAAATCGAATATGAAATTTTACCAAATCCTTCTACTCTGATTGAACCAGAAATGAGTAACTCAATAGAGCAGATAACTCAATGGAATGTTTATCCAACTTACGATGCTTATGTCAATATGATGTACCAATTTCAAACAAACTATCCAAGCATTTGTAAGATAGTTGATGCAGGTAATTCGGTTCAAGGAAGGAAGATTCTTTTTGCAGTGATTTCCGATAATGTAAATCAGAGAGAACCGGAGCCACAGTTTATGTACACTTCAACAATGCACGGAGATGAAACCACAGGATATGTGTTAATGCTAAGATTGATAGATTCTTTATTGACTTCTTATGGTTCAAATTCAAGAATAACGAATCTTGTAAACAATGCAGAAATATGGATAAATCCGCTTGCAAATCCTGACGGAACTTATCGAAGCGGAAATAACACCGTTAGTGGAGCAACGAGAAGCAATGCTAATAATTTTGATTTGAATAGAAATTTTCCTGATCCGGTAAATGGAGTTCATACAAGTCAACAAATTGAGACAACAAGGTTCAGAACAATTCAAGAGTCAAATAACTTTTCTTTGATAGCGAATTTTCACGGTGGAGCAGAGGTGGTAAATTATCCTTGGGATAGGTGGGTTAACTCTGGTACAAATTCAAGAATTCACGCTGATCAAACCTGGTATCAATACATAAGTCGTCTTTATGCTGATACAGCTCAATTTTATTCTCCTGCTGGTTATATGACTTATCTTAATAATGGAATTACAAATGGCGGTGCTTGGTATGTTATAACAGGAGGTAGGCAGGATTATACAAACTGGTATAGACTCGGGCGTGAAGTAACCATAGAAATTTCAAATACAAAATTAGTTCCTGCTGCTCAGTTGCCTTCTTTCTGGGAATATAATAAACGCTCTTTTTTGAATTATATGGAGCACATTTTTTATGGATTCAGAGGAATTGTAACAGATACGATGGGAAATCCTATTCGTGCAAAAGTTACTTTAGTTGGTTATGATTATGATAGCTCTTTCGTTTATTCTGATGCAACTACAGGGTTTTACAACAGAATGGTTCAACCAGGAATTTATAGATTGAGTTTTCAATCTCCGGGATATTATGAATACACCACTGATTTTATTCAAGTACCAAATTATAAAACAGGAATAACCGTAAATGCACAACTCATCCCGATAATTATCCCTGTTGAATTGACTTCTTTCAGTGCAAACGTAATTGAAGATAATGTCCATTTAATTTGGTCAACTGCTACTGAAACAAATAACAGTGGATTTGAAATCCAGAGAAAACTAAAACAAGATAATTCGAATTCAAATGATTGGAAGTCAATTGGTTTTATTAAAGGTAATGGAACATCAACTCAGATTAATAATTATTCTTTTATTGACGAAGAACTTAATCCAGGAAGATATCTTTACAGATTAAAACAAATTGATTTTAATGGTGCATTTGATTATTCAAAAGAAATTGAAGTTATAGTAACCACACCATTGGAATATTCACTTGAGCAGAATTATCCAAATCCATTTAACCCAATCACTACTATCAGTTGGCAGTCTCCAGTAGGCAGTAGGCAAACAATAAAATTATACGATGTACTTGGAAGAGAAATAGACACAATTATAGATGGATATTACGAAGCGGGGCGTCATTCTACACTATACATTATAAATTCTACATTACCAAGCGGAGTCTATTACTATCAACTTAAAGCAGGAGATCCTTCGACAGGCTCCCCGAAGGGGCAGGCAGGACAAGTTTTTGTACAAACTAAGAAGATGTTATTATTAAAGTGAGCTTTACCAACTTTAAATTTTGTAGCATAGATTACTAATCTGTGCTACTTTTTAGTCAGCCACTTTTGTCATCAAAGTATAAATAATTATAAACTTTTAAAGAACACAAAGTAATTTTTTCTGAGACTATTACATCCAAGTAAAGCAATAATGATAATTATAATTGATATAAATTGATAAACCACTTCTAAAAAAAGACGCTGACTTGAGCCAGCGTCTTTAGAAGATTTGAGGATGAGGGGAATTCAAAGTCTTTATTTAATCAACATCATTTTACGAACTTCAGAAAAGTTTCCAATGGTTAATCGGTAGAAATATGTTCCGCTTGCCAATTTACTTGCGTCGAATTCAATCGAATAACTTCCGGCTTCTTTCCATTCATTAACCAATGTAGCAACTTCGTTTCCAAGCATATTATAAACTTTTAATGTTTGTAATCCACTCACTGGTGATTTCCAACTTATCTGCGTGCTTGGATTGAAAGGATTTGGATAATTCTGTCCAAGCTCAAACTTTTCGGGTAATACAAAACTTTCATTAGATGTTGGTGTTTCTGGTGTCAATGTAAGATTAAGTTGTCTTTGGAAAACACTTTGGTTGTCGAAAGTAATTGTTCTTACTCCATTGCTTGAGTATCCGTATTTATCAACATAAATTGAATATGTAGTAAGTTCAAATCCTTCAATTTGATAGAAACCATTTTTATCAGTTACAGCATAAGTATAAACATTTGAATTTTCATCAACTGCAAAAACAAAAGCACCTTCAACAGGACGATTAGCGTTATCTTTAACGAAACCAGTTAGTTTTGCAAAACCTGGAGTAGTAACTGGAAGTACAGAAAAATTAATATTTGTTATCATAGAAGTTTCGGTAACGACTATTGAATCAGCTTGTCGCCAATTCATTGTCTGACTTCCATCATATTTAAAGAAGGTTGGTTTGTATCCGGTTTTAGGAACTGCTAATAAAATATATTCGCCTGGAAGCAGATTTGTTAATTGATAATTTCCAATAGTATCAGAAGAAACAGTTATTCTGCGAGGATTTGGAAATTGATTAGACTTCCTGAATGCTGAAATAAAAGATTCAACACCTTCGTTATCTTCATTTTTAACTAATCCAGAAATTCCATTGTTGAAAACCGGCTTTGGTGAAATAACAAAGTTAATATTGTTAACGTTTCCATTTATAACAATTTTATCTGCCTCTGCGAAAGTTAATTTGTTATCAAAGAATTCTGGTTGAAGAGTTAAATCAACAGGATGACAGAATACAACAACTGTATCGTTTTCTCTTACTCTTATTGAATAATTGCCCAATGAATCTGTAAAAGTATGTCTTCCAATCGAAGGATTAAAGAATGTATTATTACGTACTGGAATAACAGAAACCCTTGCTCTAATTGGAAGTCCGCCATCTTTAGTTACATTACCAGTTAAGAAATAAGTAACTGGTGGAACAATAGGAGCTAAACCAATCGAGAAATTAACAGAATCGTTATTTCCTAAAGTTATTAAAGTAGCTTGTTGAATAGTTTGTGCATTATTATAGAACTCTTTTATAAATCCAAAAGCTGAAGTTTGAAGATAATAGTTACCAGCAGGAACTCTGATTTTGAAATTACCTAACGAATCAGTGATCGCTGTCTTGTTTCCAAAAGCATTCTGAGTAATTAAACCTACTCTTGCTCTCGGGATAGGACTGTTATTAGCATCATTAAAAACATTACCTGTTACCACTGCCATACTTACTACTGGCGGAACAACAGTTATTTGAACGCTGTTTGAAGGACTACTTACACCAGAATTATTATAAGCTACAACATAATAACAGTAGGTTTGGTTAAGCATAACATATCTGTCAAGAAATGTTTTTTGTGTTAAATTAGTTGCAATTCTGAAAAACTGAGTAGTGTCAGTTAGTGTTCCAATTTTTTTGAAAACTCTAAACTTAACATTTGAATCTCCCTGCCAGTCTAATTTTACAGCACGTCCTGTGTTTTGAATAATTACCTGAGCTGTTAAATTTGTTGGAGGATTTATTTGGGCGTAGAGGAATGTTAACCCAAAGCAAAAAATTAAAGCGCTCAGAAAAAGATGTTTCATAGTAATTCTCCTTTTTATCGTTTGAAATTTATTGAATATTTAAGTTACCTCAAAACTAAATCTTTGACAAAAAAATGTCAGAATAGGTTTAAACCACATCTGTCCAAATTAAATCCATTTATGTGGCTAAAGCCTGCTTTTGCTTTTAATTTTTTCAGTTCACTAAAGTGAACTGAAATAAATGCTCATTAGATGTTTTTTTTCTATTGCAGTTGGATTTATCCAACTGTTATAATAAAACTTGGATATTATGGGCTTTAGCCACATTTAATTAAAACCTGCAAACAATAAGAGAGTAATACTTGTTATAAAGGATTCAATTAAAAATGAATTTGGTTTCTTTCATTCTGAACTAAAAATAAGAGTTTATTAATTAGATTTAAGTTTATTTTGGACAGCACTGGATTAAACTTTTATATTGAAATCTTTTCTTAAATTTCTATTATCAAAAAGAAGGATTTTTTATGAAAACCATTTCAAAAATTTTAATAGTTACAGTTTTATTCTCTTTCATCTCGTTTCCCCAGCAAATTGAGAGAAAAGAAATTGGAAATTTGGTGATTGAAAATATTCCAGATATTCCACAATCAATTAAAGATCGAATGTTCCAGTATCAAAGCACAAGGTCTGCTTCTTTTCAGGATTGGCTTCATAATGATAAAGGTATGTTGATTTCAACACGATTTGGTGAAACTGCTCAAATACATCTTGTTGAAAAATCTGGTGGAGCTCGTAAACAAATTACATTTTTTAATGAGCCTGTAGGCGGCGCAAGTATTTGCCCGGATAAGAGTAAAAACTTATTCCTCTTTTCTAAGGATATTGGCGGGGGAGAGTTTTATCAAATTTATTCTTTTGATTTGAATACCGGAAAATTTAAAATGCTAACCGATGGTAAATCAAGTAATGGCGGAGCAAACTGGAATAATAAAGGTGATAAATTTTCATTCTTTTCAACTAAGAGAAATGGTAAAGATTGGGATATTTATATCTATGACTTAAATAATCCTGATAATCCTCAAATGATTCTTAGTGAAGGAGGTTCCTGGACAGCTGTTGATTGGTCTCCCGATGATTCGAAGCTTTTAGTTCGAAAAAGTGTTTCTGCAAATGAAAGTTATTATTACATATTCGACTTGACTTCAAAAAAACTTACACAGATTAATCAAACTGATGAAATAATTTCATACGGAAGTGCAGTATTTTCAAAAGATGGTAAAGGGATTTTTTATTCCTCTGATCAAAACAATGAATTCAAAAAATTACGATACTATGAAATTTCTACCGGTAAAGAAAAAGTGATTACAGAAAAAATTGACTGGGATGTTGAAAGTATTCAGTTAAATAAAAAAGGTGATTTGCTTGCTTTTACTGTAAATGAAAATGGATTATCAAAATTATATTTGATGAAAACTAAAGATTTCAAATATCAGCAAGTAAAGTCTGTCCCAATAGGATTGATTGGTGGAGTTTCTTTTAACGCAAATGGAGATAAAATAGCATTAACTATAAATACTCCTTCGTCTCCGTCTGATGTTTTTGTTCTTGACGTTATAAGTCAATCTTTAGAAAGATGGACTTACAGTGAGGTTGGCGGATTAAATTCTGAAAATTTCATCACTCCAGAATTAATTTTTTATGAAACTTTTGATGAAATTGATGGCAAGCCAAGGATGATTCCAGCTTTTATTTACAAACCTAAAACTAAAGGACCTCATCCTGTAGTAATTGATATTCACGGTGGACCGGAAGGGCAAGCGAGACCATCTTTCAATCCTGTAAATCAATATTATTCAGTTGAAATGGGAATTGCAGTAATTGAACCAAATGTGAGAGGTTCAACAGGATATGGCAAAACTTATTTACAGCTTGATAATTGGTATAATCGTGAAAATTCAGTCAAAGATATTGGAAAATTAATTGAATGGATTGAAAAGCAGCCTGATTTGAACAAAGACAGAATTGCTGTAACTGGTGGTTCTTATGGCGGCTATATGGTGCTTGCTTCGATGATTCATTTTAATGAAAAAATTAGATGCGGTGTTGATATTGTGGGCATAAGCAATTTCGTTACTTTTCTTAATAACACGGCTGATTTCAGAAGAGATTTACGCCGAGTTGAATATGGTGATGAAAGAATTCCTGAGATGAAAGAATTTCTGCTTAAAATTTCTCCGACAACAAATGCTCATAAAATTACAAAGCCCCTGTTTGTAGTTCAGGGGTTGAACGATCCGAGAGTTCCTTACACAGAAGCCGAACAAATTGTTGAAGCAGTCAGAAAAAATGGAACAGAGGTTTGGTATCTATTGGCAAAAGATGAGGGACACGGTTTTAGAAAAAAATCTAATCGTGATTTTTACATTTGGTCAGAAGTTCTGTTTTTCGAAAAATTCTTGCTGAATTAGAGTTCTGTCTGGTTTGAAACAAATTGGACCTTCGGTGAAAACAGAATTAGTAATTCAACAAAATAACGATGCTGAAAATGTTTCAACATCAAGATTAACTGCAATATGGGCATTCAGTGAATCCGCTTTTGGTGGTATTCTGCACGCCATATCAATACCTTTCAGAGGGATTTTCATAAATGCAGTTTCTGTTATTTTAATTACTCTCATTGCAATAAAATCTTCGAGCAAGACTATTCTTAATTCAACTTTAATTGTTGTAATCATAAAAGCTTTAGTAAGTCCTCATTCTCCTCTGACTGCTCATTTTGCAGTAACAATGCAAGGTTTAATGGGTTCATTACTTTTCAAATCAAAAAGATTTTTCAGATTGTCTGCATTTCTTCTTGGAATTATTACATTAGTTTTATCAGGCACTCAAAAAATTATTATTCTCACAATACTGTTTGGGAATAATTTGTGGATTTCCATAGATATATTTATCAAACAGACTACAAAGGAATTCTTCAAACTTGGCATTTCACAAGATTTTCATTATGGTGTTGCAATAATATTGATATATGTTTCTATTCATTTGATTGCTGGGATTTTAGTTGGTTATTATGCTGGTTTATTGCCTTCAAAATTAGATGAATTTGCTAAAAGCTATAAGCTATCGAATTTTGAGAACAATGATTTATTGCTTCCTAAAAAAAATAAAAAAGGCAAGAAAAAGAGTTGGCTTCAAAGACCATCTGGGATAATTCTTATTTCTTTTCTAATAATAATTATGATATACAGTTACTTCTATCCTTATAAAATAGAAGTTAAGTCTATAGAAATATTAATAATGATAATTCGTGCTTTTTTATTGACAATAATCTGGTATTTTGTTTTTGCTCCTCTTGCAAAAAAATTATTCGGCAAATTTGTATCAGGGAAGAAAAATTTATATTCTCAAGAAGTTGATGAAATCATAAACCTGTTTCCAAGATTCAGAGAAATAGTTAGTTTCTGTTGGAATGATTCAAAAAATTTAAATGGATTTAAGAGAATTAGTAGTTTTTTTACAAAATCATTATTTAGTTTAATATTTATTAAATAGGGAGAAAAAATATGTTCTTACCAAAAAGATTTGAAAGGTTTCAAGAAGATTATCCTGATATAGCCAAAGCTTATGAGCAATTAGGAAGCTCGGTTCACTCTGCTGGTCCGCTTGATGAAAAGAGCAGGGCTTTAATCAAACTTGCCATTTCTGTTGGTGCAAGATTAGAAGGAGCAGTTCATTCTCATACAAGAAAATCCACTGAACTTGGAATTTCAAATGAAGAAATCAGACAAACAGTTTTATTAGCATTGCCAACATTGGGATTACCTGCTACTATGGCTGCAATGAGCTGGGTTGATGATATACTTGATGCTAAGTAATTAAGACTTATGAGAAATTAACTTTAAAAACATCAAAGGCACATTGAATGTAAATGCCATCGAATGTGTCATACTTAGCAAAGTCTAAGCTGTGACTTTGATTAAATTCATCATCTTTCTTTTATCTCAAGATATTAAGATGATAATTTTTTATAACTTCCCATAAATTTTAACTTATCCTACAAAAACATTTTGGCTCCGGGTCCTACCGGAATTCCAAGTAAAAACCAAACAATAAAAAGAATAACCCAGATAATAAAAAATGTAATAGTGTAAGGCAGCATTGTTGCAATTAAAGTTCCTATTCCAGCTTTTGGATCATATTTAGAAACGAAAGCTATAATTAACGCAAAATATGACATCATTGGGGAAATAATATTCGTAACGCTATCACCAACTCTATACGCTGCCTGAACTAACTCTGGTGAATATCCAAGCAGCATAAACATCGGAATAAATACGGGAGCCATTATTGCCCACTTTGCAGAAGCACTACCAATAAAAAGGTTAATGAAAGCAGAAATTATTATAAAAGATATAAGTAAGGGAATTGGTCCTAATCCAGATGATTTGAGTAAGTTAGCTCCCTCAACGGCTACTATCATTCCGAGATTTGTCCAATTGAAAAATGCAACAAACTGAGCAGCAAAAAACACTAAAACAATGTAAGAACCAAGCGTTTCCATTGATTTATTCATACCTCTGATAACATCATTATCGTTTTTTATAGTTTTAGCACCAATACCATAAGCTAAACCCGCAATCACTCCACCTAAAAATATGAAAGCTACTATTCCACTTAGGAACGGTGATTTTAGAATTCCATTAGTTTTAGGATCTCTCAAAAATCCACCTTCCGGAATTATACCAGCAAGAATGATTAAAGAAAAAATGATAATTGCAAAACCAGCATACCAAAGCCCTCTTTTTTCGTCGGAAGATAAAGGCTTAATTTCTTCAGCTTGAACGGAACCTTGATATTTTCCTAAACGAGGAACAATTATTTTTTCTGTTACCCAAGTCCCCGCAATTGCAATAAAGAAAGTTGATACAAACATAAAATAATAATTTGCTGCGGCGTTAACTTCATAATTTTTATCAATAATGTGAGCCGCTTCCTGAGTTAATCCGGCTAAAAGAGGATCTATTGTTCCTAATAAAAGATTTGCGCTATAACCACCAGAAACTCCTGCGAATGCTGCTGCAAGTCCGGCAATAGGATGTCTTCCGGCTGCAAGAAATATTATTGCAGATAAAGGAACAAGGAGAACATAACCAATTTCGCTTGCAGTATTTGATAAAATACCTGCAAAAACGATTACAAAAGTTAAAAGCTTTTTAGGTGATTTGAGAACAAGTAACCTTAAAGCTGTTCCAATCAGACCACTATGTTCTGCAACAGCAATTCCGAGCAATGAAACAAGCACTGTTCCCAATGGAGCGAAAGCTGTAAAATTTGTGATAAGGTTTAATATTATTCTATGAAGTCCCTCAACTGAAAGTAAATTTACTGGTTTTATTTCTTGTCCCGTACCCGGATGCACTACTGAGAAATCAAATTGACTTACAAACCAGGATAAAAATAAAACAGCTAAAGTAAACCCAGCAAAAAGGGTAGTGGGATTAGGTAATTTATTCCCAACTTTCTCAATAATACTTAAGAATTTATCTATGTGTTTGTTATTATTTTTATCTGCCATTAAATTCCTTCTTTTTTGAAAAAATGAAATAAAGTAACTAATGGTTCAATATATAAAAATTCTTGAAGTTATGATAATTAAAAGAGACTGCTGATATTTTTTAAGGGATTAAAAATTTCACGCAGAATTGTGTCAATAAGAGATTTTACTTCAATTTGTTATCTTTCAAAGAATCCAACACAACAAATGGATAATTTTTCAGAAGCTAAGAAGCTGGTTATTCTATAAATTGATTTTTGTAAACCTGCCCCGATTTATCGGGAGCAGGTTCTCATTTTTTTTGAAAATCCAATGATTAGATTCCGATTTCGAAAGTACTCTGGACGGAATGACATCTATGAGACAGCCACTTTGGCAACTTAGTAAAAATCTTAAAATTCTATAAATAAAACTGAACTCTTAAATCATTATAGAAAAATATACTTTAAATCCTTCGCTAAAACAGTAATCTTTTTAACATCCCTCTCTTTTTTTCTTCTTGCCGGTTGGAGGAACATTTTTCTGTTTATTAACAGTTGGTGTAGGTAGTTTTATCTCTTGTTTTGTTTGTTCAATAGAGTTATCAGTTTGTGCCTGACCTCCGAAAAATTTTGCAATCTCTTTCATCTTTTCAAATTCTGCTAATTGATCTTTGCTCGCATTAACAGGGGCTTTTGGGAAAAGTATCTTTTCCTTCCAAGCATTCAATCCACCATCAAGGATGTAAACTCCTTTATAATTTTTTGATTTAAGTATAAACCAACCTTGAGCTGCTTCTAAATTATCATCAGAAAACAAAATTATTTTCTGATTTCTTAAAAGATCAGAAGATGGAATTTGAACTAAAGGAATATTTCTTGCATTGGGAATCGAATATTCATTGAATTTTTCTTCGTTTCTTAAGTCAATGAGTTCAAAATCTGATTTGTTTTTAATAATCCAATCAGCAAGTTCGTTAACAGAAATCTTATCTGAATTATTAACAGTAGATAAAGCAATAGATTTTTCATTCACTTTAATGGTTGTTCCTCCGTAAGGATCTCCTGCAATCAAAGCAACAAGACCAAGAGAGATTGCTATCAGTGCGAGTTTTTTATTTAAGCTGAGATTAGAGAAAAACTTTTTCATAGAATTTCCTTTCCAGTTTTAGCAGCCATTTTCTTTTCACCCCATTCGGCTGCAGCAAAAGCACCTATTGCCATAAGCACAACAAGAAAAACAACCAATCCATAAGAAAGATTGAAATACGATGGGATAGTTATTGTTCCCCTATAACCTGAATTAAAAAATTCTTCAATCCAGGGAAACATCTCGCCAAAAACAAGTATGCCGAAAATCATTCCGACGACAAAAACCAATGCATCTAATTTCCCTGTAGCAACTGCAACCATTGATGTTCCCGGGCAGTAACCACCAATTATAAATCCAAGTCCTGCTATCACTCCACCGACAGCCATTGGTAATAAATTAGTCTGTGTGAGATAAACAAGCGATAGATCTACAAAACCAATTACTGATAAAAAGTATAATCCCAACATTGCAGTCACAATCGCAGTGAACATAACTTTTAATACTCGCATATTCGTAAAGTAAAATTGAGAAGCAAGAATTGTAGCTCTTCCGAAACCGCCTTTTTCTAAAGCTATACCAAAGGCGATTCCAATAACAAAAGCAATAATCAAACTCACATCCGAGTTGAAGTAATCAAATTTGAAAAACGGTGCGTTCATATCCATTGCCTCCTCATAAAATATGCGGCAGCATAACCGCCGACAAAAACCATCATCATAAAAACCCAGCTGCCAAGATTTAAAACTGCGCCGCCTGATAGTGCTTGTCCGCTCATACAACCGCGAGCAAGCTTAGCTCCAAAGCCAAGCAAACCTCCTCCGATAAAAGCGTAAACAAATCTCATTTTTGTTGAAATACGCGGACCTTTTTCTACTCCTTTCTTAACACGATGTGAAATTGTACCTGATAAAAATCCGCCAGCTAAAACACCAAGCGTCTGAAAAATCAACCAATCTTTTAATGGATTTGCTGTTCCATCTCCAAGATATTCGGAATAAAAATTATTCCCAGCAGAGTGTTCAGGTGCAATTGTATTAACTGTAACCGCAACTACTGTAGAAAGCGCCCCGGAGGCTCCAAGTCCTCTACCCATAATCACAAAAGCTGATAGCAGAACTAACCCCAATCCAATACCAACAAGGTAAGGATTTGAAAAAGGTTTAGCTTCGTGGTAAATATGTTCTTGTCCTTCTTCTTTTTCGAAGGCGTTAGAAATCCATTTAGTTAAAGAAGTCATTTTAATTCTCCATTAATGAAAATGTGCGTTAAACCAATGGCTGTATTGACCAGCCGATACAATTACAAATCTTAAAATCAATCCGCCCACAATTACCATAATTGGTGCTATTGCTGTATGACGAATTTTATGATTTACGGCAAGAAGTTGAATTATTAAAGGAATCACAATACCAAGCCCTATTACAAAAACCCAGAAAACAGGAGCATAAGGACCTGTTAATAAAAGTTGTGCAGCTTCAATATGAGGTCTTGCCGATGATAAAAACCCAAGAAATATCATTACAAAAACAAATAGTTCTATTACAAGAAATCCATTATCAGCTTTAGCAAGGAGCTCGCTTTCTGCTTTATTTTTTGCAAAAAGATGGACAAAAGCAGCAGCGGCAGACAATCCTGAAACAAGGAATAAAACCCAAAGTAAAGATGTATTCCATAACGGTCGTGACGCCATTGAACTTAGCAAAACGCCTGTGTAAGCCCCAAGCATCATTCCAAGAATCATATTTGCAATTCCGATATTCTTTATCAAGAATGGATGCTGATTTATTTTTCCAGCCCAGTCTGAAAGCTTTGGATATAATTTGAGCATCCACGGGGTTGGTCTCATTAAAATATTTGCAATCAGAGCCGGATAAACTAAAATCAAAATCCAAGCACCCCACGACATCGGAGATTTTATCTGAAATGTTGTGTACAATCTCCAAACGTAGGGTTTATGAGCCAAATCCAAAAAAAGTGCAAACATTCCAAAACTTAAAAGAACAACACTAATAAATGGAATTGAAAAGCAGGCACAATTACTTTCTTTATATCTTCCGCTGAATAAAAAGTAACCAGAGATTATCATCATCCCTGCAACCATTCCACCTAAGAAAAGATATACAGGGATCTGCCATTCCCACATCGCAATGAAAGGATCAACGTGAGGATTGTTTCTTGTTGTCGTTAATTCAAGTAATTCATTCATAGTAAAAATCCTTAAACTAAATAAAATATTTTTGGTTGAGTCCCTGCATCTGGCAAGTTAACGTGCCATTTGCGTGATTGCAGCAACTTGCTTACTTCACTATTTGGATCATCAAGATCTCCAAAATGCATACAATAAGTTGGACAGACTTCTACGCAAGCCGGTTTCTGTCCTTTTTCAACTCTGTGAATGCAGAAAGTACATTTATCTGCATAGCCATCAGGGTGAATGAATCTTGCATCATAAGGACAAGCTACAACACAAGCTTTACAACCAATGCATTTTTCGTGATCAACTAACACAACTCCTCCAACATCGTGAATGTGGCTTGCTCCAGTTGGACAGCAGCTTACGCAAGGTGTTTCTGAACAATGATTGCATCTTTCTGTTCTAATTTCCATTTGTATGTCAGGAAATTTGCCTTTTGATTCTGTGACGATCCAATCTCTGTTATAACCTTCAGGAATATTATTTTCTGTTTTACAAGCAATTACACAATCGGAGCAGCCGACACATTTTCTTGTGTCTATTACCATTCCAAATCTTGGCATTTTACACCTCCACCTCAAAAGTTACAAAATTTACATTCATTCCGGTTCCTCCCATTAGTGGATCTGTTTTGTATTGAGTAACAAGTTCTGCATCGCTGGCACCTACTTTATAAGTGCTTCTAAGTTGTCTGGATTTCTGTCCAAAACCGTGTACCATATAGACACAATCCTGTCTAATTCTTTCTGTTGCTTTAACTTTTATTGGATCACTGACAACTCCATCCTGATTTTTTAATTTAATTCTATCTCCGCTTTTTAATCCATATCTTTTCGCAAGGTCAGCATTAACCCAAAGTTCATTTTCAGGGAATAAGTCTCTGAGCAAGGAGTTTGATTGAGTTTTTGAAAAAGTGTGGACTGGAGCTCTTCCAAATAGCAATCTAAAATATCCTGACGGAGGTTCAGGATGTTTTGTGTATCTTGGTATTGGATCAAGACCTAATTGTTCAAGCTGAGTAGAATAAAATTCTATCTTTCCACTTGGTGTGGCAAATTCAGGTTCAACTCCATCTTCAAAATAGATAGGTTTTTGAATACCCTTTATTATTCCTTCTTTTTTGAGTTCATCAAGTGAAAGTCCTGCTAATTTTAATCTTGTATCCAGATATTCCTCAATATCTTTCCACGGGAAATAATGTCCTAATCCAAGTTTTTCACTAAGTTTCTTTGCCATCCACCAATTTGGCTTTTGGTTATTTGGTGAATCCACTACTGGTTGTCTTATTCCAACAAATCCTTCTTTGAAAGGTGAAGCATTCAAATCATCATATCTTTCCAGGTAAACAGATTCTGGCAGGACAACATCTGCCCAACCAGCTATTTCACTTGGAACAACATCTACAACTACCATCAAATCTAAGTTTTGTATTGCTTTAATAGTTTCGCTTTGATTAGGAAGAGCTTGTAGTAAATTTGTAGCATATATGAACCATCCCTTAATTGGATATGGCTTCCCGGAAATAGTTGCTTCACGAATTCCAGTTGAAATCTGCTCACCAGTTGCAAAAGGATATTTATTATCCGGATTATGAACAGGTTCTTTTTCTTCTGGATAAGGAGGATAAGGATACTTTGGGATTGAGTATGAATAAGGAACATAAAATCCACCTTTTCTTCCCCAACTGCCTAATAGTGCGTTTAGCAATGCGATGGCTCTGCTTCTCTGAGCATCATCGCCGTACCACGTAACGTGCCTTCCCGGATGAATAAGAGTTGCGGGTTTATATCTTGACATTTCTCTTGCAGTTTCTCTTATAATTTCAGGATCAATTCCCGTTTCAATATAAGCCCATTCAGGTGTGTAACGAGAAACCTCTGCAGCAAATTTGTCAAATCCAAATCCGTATTTTGAAATGTATTCAGCATCATAAAGTTTTTCGTTAACGATTACAGACATCCACGCAAGTAATAAAGCCATATCAGTTCCGGGTTTGATAGGCAGATAATATTTTGCTTTTCCTGCAGCAACCGAAAATCTTGGGTCAACAACAATTATAGATGCGTGCTTTTCGACCGCGCGGGAAAATTCCTGCACTTGTGTGTTATGCATATTTTCACCAAGGTGCGAACCAATCAATACGATACACTTAGCATTTTCAATATCGGTTCTTTCAGGTGAACCAACTATATCTCCAAAAGTTAATTCAAAACCAACTTCTCTAGGTCCACGGCATTGAGCAAAACTTGGAGCTGTTTCATTTGGTGTGCCGTAAGCTCTCATTAAATGTTTAAAGACATTCCCACCGATTCCGTGTGAAAAAAGAGCCATAGCTTCAGGTCCGTATTGACTTTTTATTTTGTTCATTTTATCAGCGATATAATCGAATGCTTCTTCCCAAGTTACCTCAACCCACTTCTCTTCACCTCGTTGGCTTTTTCTAATCAGAGGAGATTTTAATCTTTCTTTATCGTAGTGAGCTCCGACTCCACCAGTACCTCTTGGGCAAAGCCTGCCGTTGCTAAGAGGGTCTTTAGGATTACCTTCTACTTTCCAGAGTTCGCCGTCTTTTACATAAGCAAGCAAACCACATTTCCAGAAGCACAAATCACAATAGCTTGGAATAACTTGTAATCCTTTCGGTTTTGAATAATTTTCAGAAGCTTTGACAACTGTTTTTGCAGTGCTGGCTAAGGCAGCGGCAGTTACAATGGTTGCTCCTGAAATTTTTAAGAATTTTCTTCTTGAAATTGAATTCATTATAAGCCCGATAATTTATTTCTTATAAAATTTTTTATACTTCCGCATTCACCGAAATCCAGATAAACAGAACAACTTCTGCAATCTTTTTTTGCACAAATTGTATCTTCACCCTTTAAAGCCCAGCAAGGACTACTATGTCTTTGATAAGCGGCACATTTGGCTCTGTCTTCTTTACTGCAATTTACTACTTCCCAGCAAGGCATCATTGAATAAATTGTTTTGATTCCATTGATACTAATTTTTGAATCATTTATAGCTGAACGGATACAGTTTATTCTATCAATATCTGATTGTGAATAAAGACGATGATTTGTTGATTTTTTAAATGGAATAATTAAATTTTCTTTTTCATACATTCGGAGCGTATGAACAGAAATATTAAGAAGCTTTGCAGCAGTTCTTATTGGATAAATAGGTTCGTCTTTTTGTTCCTGATTAATCATCTGTAATTCAGCATTTAAAAATTGATATTTATAAATACCAACTTTATTGCCAAATCATTTTTGCTAATTTCTTTTGTTTTCAAATGAAACTTTGGATTTATTTTTCATTTTTAAGAGATAAAGCAATTTAATTTCTAAGTTTTTAGAATTTATTGTAAAAATTAAATAGGCGGGATTCTCAATTTGGTTTAATAATTTATTGTAATCAACTAATGAGATGGTAAAACACAATTTTGTGAAATTCTTTTTAGAACTTCATCAAAATTATTTAAACTCTCTTTCATAACGTTAGAATTTTCTTCGTGACAAGTCAAACAAGCACCGACCAGCAAAATTCTCTTCTGCTCTTCAACCGTAAACGGTCTTGTATAAGTTCTCGTAGTTGATGTTTCATCTCTGGTTTTGAGAAAACCAATCCACGCATCTTTTGGTAAGTTATCTTCCTTATGATTTGAGAATTGAGGTTCGAAACTCCATTTGCCATTTTTTGAATAAATTAAATTACCTTTTCCATAACCAATTACAAGAGAATTATTATGACAGGATTTACAATCTCGTGCTCTTTTATTTATAGTATGAGAAAAAGTTGGGGCAAAAAGTCTCTTAAAAATTTTTTTTCTGGGATTTTTAAACTTATCAATGGTTAAAATCATACCGGGAATAAAAGTATCTATTATTTCTTTACCGAATTTATCTTTTTTAACTCCAAGCACTGGATAATCAACATAAAAATTACTTGGAATTTCATTCCAGCTTCCGACAATATCTTTATTTTCAAGTAAATCATATCCTTCTAAATTCGGGTCATATTCTGTATGGCAGCCAACACAATGAGTAACCCATTCTGTATGACAGCTCTGACAGTTTAATCTTTTGTGAGCATTTCCTTCAATACAGATATTTGCCGGCGGATTTAATTGAAGTTTTTTGTTTGATGATTTAGTAATTAGATATTTCTCATTTTTGTTATTAACATAAGTATTGATTAAAGGAATATTTGATTTTGCTGTAACTAAGAATTTTGCATCATTCCTTTTTGATTTTCTCAAATCAACAATTTTCTTTGATTCAAAATCCAACTCGTTATAGCCAATAGATTTTATCTGATTAGAGTGACAATCAACGCACTGAACTTTTAATTGCTCATCCATATGTTGATACAAATTTCCGTCACCCATTATTTCCATTGAAACGTGGCAATCAATGCACTCCATACCAGCTTGATGATGAACATCAGCTTTGACTTTTTGAAAGACTCTTCCATCCATTAAAAGTCTATATTCTGTTTTGTCAGTTTCAAGCTGTCCGCCAAGGTCGGATTGTTTCAGCTTCTGACCACGAGATTCCGAAACAAGTTCGGAATGACTTGACTCTTTTATCTCATTCCAATTCAGTAATGTTTCAAACCAACCCTCGTAATTTGTTGAAATTCTACCTGATCGAGAGTGGCAGCCAAAACAATGATTATTAGTAACCTTCAGATTAAGTTGCGGATGATATTTAGGGAAATTCTCTTTTTTATTACTTGAGTAGATATATTTATTCAAATCTTCAGCAGCTTCATTACTGTAATTTAAGTGACAAGCATTACAACCACCACCTCGAGACAACTCATTGATTGCACCCCACTCTGTTTTTTCATTTCCAAGATGACAAGATGCGCAAAGATTTCTGTTATGATTATCTGCATTAGATTGAGTTAAATCTTTTACGTGAAATAATCCCTCAGGTTTATCAAGTTCATCGAATGCAAAGCGATTAACTGAAATAACACCGCTCATAGTGTTCATTATAGAATTGTTGATTCGCTCAGGTATTCCCGGATGACAGCCAACAACTCCACAAGTTTTAGATGCGTCAGAAAGGTTGCCCGGTATTAAAATCATTCCTTTGTGAGCAAATTCTTTATTGGTAGAATTTGGGTTTCCCAAATGACAGGCATTGCAACCTAACTTATCGGGTGAGTGTGCTTCTTCAAATCCAATCATTTCATCGTGGCAATCCAAACATCCGTTAAATGTTCTGTTGATAATATATTTTGTACTAATATATTCAGCGGCGATATAGACAACTAAATAAAAGACGCTTATGAGAAAAAAATATTTTATAAATGTTTTCAAAGTGTGTTAAAAATTCTTTTTATTCTATCAAAATCATCAGTTGTATTCATATTTAAGAAAATATCTGGACTGACGAATTCTAATTCATCAATATCAATAATTTCTGTTGAAACATTTTCTGCTAATTCATACAATGCACCTTTTTTTGTCGGTGAATTTAGGATATGCTCAATAGTATCATTTATACTCTTTGAATAAATACCACAAAGGAACTGAACTCTTCCTTGAAATTTTGGAAGAATAACCTGACAATTACTTTGGTAGTTTATAAGAAAATCTATCAACTCTTTTGGAACCAAAGGAATATCGCAAGCAGAAACGAAAATTTTTTCTTGATTAGAATAAGTCAAAGCTGAATGTATTCCCGCTAAAGGTCCTCTGTTTGTATAAATATCATTGATAATTCTTACATTAAGAAATTCATATTTATGAGATTCATTTGAACTGATAATTATTTCTTTAATGATTGATTTTAGTTTTTCAAGAATTATTTCAATAATTGTTCTCTCGCCAAGTTTAAGTAGAGCTTTATCCGTTTTCATTCTGGAGCTTCTACCACCGCAAAGAATTACTCCTGTAATTTCACTATTCATTTTTTCAATAATTTATTGATTTGAAGAAAATAGTTCTATGAGAGGATTTATAAATTTCAATGCTATCAACAGAAGTAAATGAAATTCTTGGTGAAGTATTTGGTTTAGTTACACTATTTGATTTTGCTGGTACCGTTTCAACTTTTCTTAATAAAGAATACCATACAAAAACAGAATCTTGTTTGATTAAAATATCTTTTTTTATTTCAGGCTCTTTAATATATCCTTCATAAGAAACATATAACTTAAGCATTATTGAATCAGACAGATTGATAAAGTTACTAATTCTATATGGAACAGAATCTAAAACCTTAATGTGATTTTTTTTCTGTTCAAGAATAATATTTAATGTATCAAGAGTGACTTGAAAGTTTATATTATCTGTAAAACTATATTTATAAAATTTTGGGAAATCAATTTCCTCTTCCGTACAGCCGATAATGATAAAAGAGTAGAGCATTAAAATTAAAAAGTAATTTTTCACATTATTAAAAAACTTAATTAACTATGTCTAATCGAAAGAATATCTCCATCTTTAACAATATATTCTTTACCTTCTAATCTCCATTTGCCAAGTTCTTTTGCTTTAGCAAACGAACCTGTTTCAATAAAATCATCATAATGAACAACTTCTGCACGAATAAATTTTTTAAAGAAATCTGAGTGAATCTCACCTGCTGCTTCTTGGGCGTTCATACCTTTTTTAATCGTCCAGGCTCGGCATTCATCTTCACCAACTGTAAAGAAAGAGTGGAGTCCGAGTAAATCATAGGCTTCTCTGATAAGTTTATCTAAAGCAGATTCAGTGATTCCATAATCATTCATAAAAACTTTTGCATCTTCATCAGATAAATCAACAAGCTCCATTTCAATTTTGCCGGAGAAAAATAAAGCTTTCGTGTTGCGTCCTGATTTTTTCTTAATCACTAAATCAAGATATTTTTCAGCACTGGATAGTTGAGTTTCATCAAGATTAAGAGCAATTAACATTGGCTTAAGAGTTAGGAATTGATAAGTTTTTAATAGTTGTAAATCTTCCCTCCCAAAATGATGATCTCTTAAAGGAATTTCACTTTGGAGAAGTTCGTAACATTTCTCAAGAACAGGCAATTCTCTTTTGAGTTTTTCATCTTGAGTTTTTAGAATTTGCTTTTTAATGTTTTCAATTCTTTTTTCAATAATTCCTAAGTCTGACAAAATAAATTCAGTTTCAAAATTGTTTATATCTCTTATCATATCAATAGAGCCATCAGGATGAGGCACTAATTCGTTCTCAAAGAGTCTGACTACCTGAACCAAAGCATCATTCGTTTTTACTTTAGATAAAAAATTTCCAGTAAATTGAGTTGAGCCAGCATCACCTTTCTGTAAGCCAACGACATCAACCACATCTATAGTTGCATTAACTTTTTTCTTAGGATTAAACATACTTGTCAGCTTATCCAATCTTTTGTCAGGTACTTTAATGATTGCTTGATGAGTTTCAGATTTTCCGATTTCTGATTGTTGAAGATGAGTTTTGGTTATAGTTTGAAACAAAGTTGTTTTTCCGGAAAATGGTAAACCAACAATTCCTATTTGCATTTCTTCCTCGTTAATAATATTTGAAATAATTTTCTATTACAAATATAAAGATTATTTAAAGTGGTTATTTTATTTATTTAACATAGTGCTGTCCAAAATAAACTTAAACCTGATCAATAAACTCTGATTTTAATTCAAAATAAAAGTTAATAAATTTATTTTGAACAGATGTGTTTTCTTTCTCTTTTAATTTAATTTTTCAGAAATGTTTACTTGACATTCAGGATGTCAAAATATAACTTGCAATAGAAATTTTTACAAAAATATTTTGATAAAAAAAATCACATATAGCCCTTATTACTTTTCAGCCAATCATTCCTGGCCTTGGCGCCGCTAGCATTTTTCTTACTCTGAACATAATTATTTACTAAACTCTTAGTTAATCACTAATTATCCATTTATTCATTTATTTAATAATAAAAAAGGAGTGCTTTATGAGTACATCAAAAAAGATTCTATTAAATGAATCAGATATTCCTCAAAATTACTACAATATTCAGGCAGATATTCCTAATCCGATGCTGCCGCCTCTTCATCCGGCTACAAAACAACCCATAGGTCCAGAGGATCTTAAGGCATTATTCCCTATGGAATTGATACTTCAAGAAGTTTCTAAAGAAAGGTATATTGAAATTCCAGATGAAGTTAGGCAAATTTATAAGTTGTATCGTCCTACTCCTCTTTATCGTGCAACTGAATTAGAAAAAGAATTAGATACCCCTGCAAAAATTTATTACAAATACGAAGGGGTAAGTCCATCAGGCTCTCACAAACCAAATACAGCAATAGCTCAGGCATTTTATAACAAAATGGAAGGAGCAAAAGGTTTAACAACTGAAACAGGAGCAGGACAGTGGGGTAGTGCTTTGAGTTTTGCGTGCAACAAATTTGGATTAAGTTGTGAAATCTATATGGTTAAAATAAGTTATGATCAGAAACCGTATAGAAAAGTTATGATGAACACTTGGGGTGCAAAAGTCATTTCTTCACCAAGCCAAAATACTAACTCGGGTAGAAAGATTTTAGAACAAGACCCTAATTCTCCGGGAAGTTTAGGAATTGCAATTTCTGAGGCTGTTGAAAGGGCTGCAACAACAGAAGGTATTAATTATTCTTTGGGAAGTGTATTAAATCATGTTCTGCTCCATCAAACAGTAATAGGGCAAGAAGCTATAAAACAATTAGAAATGACAGGAGATTTCCCCGATATAGTCATTGCTCCATTTGGTGGGGGATCAAATTTTGCCGGAATAGCATTCCCTTTTTTACGTTACAATTTTCAAGAAGGTAAAAGAGTTAGATGTATCGCCGTTGAACCAGCATCTTGTCCTAAACTTACAAAAGGAGAATTTAGATATGATTTTGGCGATACTGTTGGATTAACACCACTTATACCTATGTACACACTTGGTCATACTTTCGTTCCTGAGCCTATTCACGCTGGCGGATTACGTTATCATGGTGCAGGAGCTATTATTAGTCAATTGCTAAAAGATAAACTTATTGAAGCATCAGCTATTTCGCAATTAGAATGTTTTGAGGCAGGTGTTAAATTCGCTCAAACAGAAGGTATTATTCCCGCACCCGAAGCTACACACGCAATTGCGCAAGTTATTCGCGAAGCACAAAAGGCTAAAATCGAAGGGAATCAAAAAACTATTTTGTTTAATCTTTGTGGACATGGATATTTTGATATGAGTGCTTATCAAGCTTACTTTAACAACGAATTAGTTGATCACGAACTCACTGATGAGGAACTTTACTCAGAATTAAGAAAGTTAGATACACTGATTGAAATCTGATTTAAGTTTATAAGATGACATCTCTTTAAAGGGTGTCATCTTTAATAATATCTGAATATGGTTCTCATTTTTTTAGTTGAAATATTTTATTTTTGCTGAAAGTATTTATAACTCAAAGTTCTTAATGTAAAATGTTTCTCTTATTTTTTTATGAATTGCTTCGTTCAAATCCCTTTTACAAATTTTCATCTGAAATATTAAAGACAAATATTATCAACTAAGAGGTAAAAAATGAAATCAATTAAATTATTTGTTCCAATCTTTCTTCTGTCTCTAATTATTTACTATTGCAACACTGTCCCAATCACCGGCAGGAAACAATTGAACATTATTCCAGCTTCCCAAATAAATGCTTTAAGTTTTCAACAATATAATGAATTTATAAAATCAAATAAGCTAAGCAGTGATGAAAAGTCAACTGCTTTGGTTAAAAAAGTAGGGCTAAATATTAAAAATGCTGTTGAAAGATATTTTGCAGAAAAAAAACTTAGTAAAGAACTTGATGGTTATCAATGGGAATTTAACTTGATTGAAAGTGAGGAAGTTAATGCTTGGTGTATGCCCGGTGGAAAGGTTGTTGTTTATACCGGAATTCTGCCAATCACAAAGGACGAGACAGGTTTAGCAGTAGTAATGGGTCACGAAATAGCACACGCAGTTGCACAACACGGCTCCGAAAGAATGTCGCAAGGTTTATTACAGCAATTAGGCGGACTGGCTTTGGATGTTGCACTTAAAGATGAGCCAGCAGCTACACGCGAATTATTTTTAACTGCCTATGGAATTGGCTCTACTGTAGGAGTTATTTTGCCTTACAGCCGCACTCACGAAAGCGAAGCAGATAGACTTGGAATAATTTTTATGGCGATGGCTGGTTATAATCCCAATGAAGCAATTGATTTTTGGCAGAGAATGGCAAATCTTAACAAAGCTAAATTACCAGAATTTCTCAGTACCCATCCCTCTGATGAAACACGTATCGCAAACTTAAAAAAATATTTACCTGAAGCTCTTCAATATTATAACAGATGATTTATGAATGTAGTTGAAATAATTAAAAAGAAAAGAAATAAAAAAGCGCTTAGTGAAGACGAAATAAATTTTATAATTTCTAAATACACAAGTCGAGAAATTCCTGATTATCAGATGTCAGCTTTTCTTATGGCTGGTTTTATTAACGGGTTTTCTTCTAATGAAACTTCTTGGCTTACTAAAGCAATGTTATTCAGTGGCAAAGTTTTAAACTTTAATCATCTTGAAGGTAAAAAAATTGATAAGCATTCAACTGGTGGAGTAGGGGATAAAACATCTTTAATTATTGCTCCTATTGTTGCATCAGCAGGTGTTTATGTTCCAATGATTTCCGGGAGAGGTTTAGGTCATACTGGCGGAACATTGGATAAATTAGAATCTATCCCTGGATTTAAAACTAATCTTTCAGTCAAAAAGTTTGAAGCAGTTTTGAAGAAACATAAAGCAGCACTAATCGGACAAACAAAAGAAATT
>Ga0101944_10002474_pt1 | contig 29680 bp, 35 predicted proteins | sample DewCreD2012metaG_FD_75245 | JGI IMG/M metagenome (GOLD analysis project Ga0101944, IMG submission 75245) | Hot spring sediment bacterial and archeal communities from British Columbia, Canada, to study Microbial Dark Matter (Phase II) - Dewar... ... | reverse complement strand
GCTTTTTGTCTACCGAAGTTCGTAATCTTTGATAGTTCTTGCGGGCCGATTTTATTAGGATATGGATGCAGGAGCAGTCGTGCTCCCAATGGTTGTATATAACTTGGATAATCGGATAATGCACTAGCTTCTTGTTTGTAGTAACCAAGCCCCTTTATGAATTCCTCGGGCGCACCGAATACTTCCTCGCTCGAAGTGCCAGTTGGTTTAAAGTGAATAAACCCTTCTTTTTTGAGGCGCTGAGCCCAATTCGCGTACTCTTCTGGGGGCCTTATCGAGCCTGTTCTTCCAGCCCAGTGCCAAGTGGGACTCAGCTCTATCCAGGATTGCGGTTTGCCGAGTGGTAGCGAGCCTCCCTTCATCTTGGCCATTCCTAAGGCAGCGGCTCCGCCACCGGCTGCCAGAATCTCGGGCAAGAAGGAAATCAGATTGGCGATGGCTTTCTCTCGCTCCGATGCCTGTGCGTAGGGAGTGAGGCCAAAGGCGCGGGCAGTTCTTTCGGGCAGTTGTTCCAGGAATGGAGCAAGGCCCCCAGTGGCGGGCTTGCCGGTCGCAAGTTCGCTTAGCGCTCTTAGGGCACCCGCGCCTGTTGCGATACCCTCGGCGAACTGTTCTGCTGTCCGGCCAGCCAAAGTGGCCAGAGCATGCTTTATTTTTTCGTCATCGATGACTGGCATCAGAGCTGCACTCCAAATTCGTCTGTTCGCTCCGACACATTGCCAAGAACGGAGACGAAAGCAAAGAGCTCGCGCGAACGGAATTGGTAGCCTGCAATCGTAAGCTCCAGGTAGTTCGATGGAATCATTGCTGAGCCATCGAGCGCCCCTGGAAGCACGGGGTCGAGCGGGCGTCGCCACTTGGTTTCATCGTTCAAGTCGATGTTCGCTCTCAGCACTGGCGTCCTGCTGAGAGCATACGGCGACTTCTTGGAAAACAGGCGCACGGAAACCTCGGTTTCGTCTCCTGGCCTCACTGGCACCCGAATCCCATCGATGTCGATGGTGTCTGGCGTGATTCTGAATCGTGGGTCCTGCATGCTCGCAGAATGCCAGCTTACAACCCAATCGATTCCTGCCGCATCGTCGGTCGGTTCATTGCCAAACAGATGTACAAGCTCGGGGCCTCGTTCGCCTTTTACCGCCACTCCGGCAGTGAATCCTGGAGAAAAGCCTCTCACCGCACCCTCACGCCACGGCCCAGCAGGCGTGTCCCACGGGTCCAAGTCAGTGAACCACGGGTCCTTGGTATCGACCACGAGAGAATCGACTGCCGTGATGAGCTCCGGAATGAACCACGGGGGTGCTAAGAGCTTTCGCTGAACATCGAAGCGAAGGGTGAAAGTCTCCTGCTCGCCACCAAAGAAGCAGTAGATTGCCTGCTCTGTTGGTTCGTAAGCCACGAGCCGGAACGGGCTCTCATAAGACGAAGCAATTCGCCCGATTTCTTCGGCCACGAGCCCCGAAATTTGCGCGCTTGACTCGTAGCCGGTGACGTAAATCTGGTTGTCGATGCCGATGTAGTAGTGGGAGTTCTCGACGGAGGCGAGGGCCGATTGCCTCACGGGCGGAACGATGTCGTTTGAGAGTACCCGTGCCGTGAAGGCTTCACTTTCAAGCCCAGCTTGAGCAGTCAGAAGCACGGCCCCACGGGAGTAGTAGACAATGGCATCGTTCTGCGTGAGGTTTGCAATCGCAATGGCTTCCCCAAGGCCGTAGACATCGATGAAATTCAGTGGCGGCCATTGTGTGCCATCGAGGGCCTGACTCCAACGAATCCTCTCGGGGGTTCGCTGTCCCGCCTCGTACGTGTTCACAAGCACGATGCGGCCACCGACGACCGCCATGCCGTAAGCCCTGAGTTCCCCGAAATCGGCAGTCGTCACCAGATTGTAGCCGACGTTCGGGACGAATTTCTTAAGGGGCGCAGAGAGTTCGTTCCCAAGAACGAAAAACCTTGGTCTCTCCGCCTCGAACCCTAGCTGGATAATTTGCCAGGGAAGCGTGTCCGACGAAATTGCAACTGGGTCCGGATAACTTTGAACGACAGTGTTTCCGGCAACCTCCAGAATCTCGGTCGCAGTGACAAGGTACTGGACCCCCTCGGTTGCAAGCGAGCGGGAGTAAATTGCGAGGATGTTCCTTGGGACATCGAGGACAATGCCGTAGCCTGGCCTTACCCGCACAAGGCCACGGCGGGAGACGTACACGTTCCGTGAGCGCTCTTCTTCCGGCTGGTAGAAATCGTGCCGAAACGCTTGGCCCGCCTCAAGGTCCGTCGGGCGCGCGCCAGTCCACGAGGCAATTGGCTGGAAGCGAATCGCATTGCGTCCGCGAGCCATCGACTACCACCCCTTATCTTGCACTGCCTGCAAATACCTGAGCGCTGCATCGTTCGCGGCTGGCGCTTCGGCAGTCACTTGGCTCTTGTGAGCGAGAATCCTCCGGTCCTGTCGAATCGCCTCCTCCAAGGCTTCTCGGTAGAGAGCCCCATACTTCTCGGCCAACGCTTGATAGGCCGCGTTGCCACTTGCGGCGAAAAGCTGGAGAAAAGACAGCTCCAAGGACCTGTGCTCGACAATTTCATACGGCACGATGGGCTCATCTTCGTCGATTTCAAGAGGCTTGGGCTTGATGATGTACTCGACGACATAGCCTCTCGGGCCCTGCGGAGTCGGCCAGAGTTCGATTCTAAGCGACCCATCACGAGCCGGAGGAGCCGGAGCCCAATGGGTTGCAAGAGAACCGCCAGCAGTTCTCAATGGGTCCACGCGATTCAAAACATCCCGCGTGACTTTGGTTAGTCTCTGAAGTTCATAAACTTCGAGGACTTCGCGCGCTTGCGGAATACGATAAAATAGCGGGACCAGGAAGTAGCTAACCCCTATTTGGGTAGGCCCAGGCCAGGGATGCGCAAGTTCGAGCTGAGTCGCGGAAACAACGGAAAGCACCTCTATCGGCGCAACGTTGACCCCACCAATCCAGATAAAACTGCCAGCATCGGAATCTTGAAAATCTGTACCAATCCCCTGTACCGCCGTGTGCGACAGATGAACGCTGACAGTACCGGAATTCTTTGCCGCAAATGTCTGGATGACCTGCGTGGCCCGTAACTGCGACCACGGATGGGCCTCTAGAATCTGCTGGTAGGCGCGGTTGATGTTGATGGCAAGAATTTCATCGCTCAACCTACCCGCCGTCAGGATTTTGACATCCTGAAGAATTGCTCGATAATTTGCCACATCGAATCACCGAGACCGTTTGCGGCTTCTCTTTCGCTTTCCGTACCGACCGCCACAAGGCATTTCACTTGACCTCGAACATGGGCCCGTTCAAGTAATAATCGCGCGCTGTCTCCATTGTCGGTGTTGGGGTTGGAGTCCGCGTGCGACTGCGGGTCCTCGTAGGGGTATTGGTCGGCTCTGGCTCCGGAGTAGGCGACGGCGTTTGTGTTTCGGCTGGCGTTGGCGTCGCAGTCCCGCTGGGCGTCTCGGTTGGGCAGTTAGGAGTAGGACAAGGAGTGACAGTCTCCGGAGCACAGAGCCGATAAAGTGCGTCGCACAGGGCCTGACGTGGGATGTTGTGACCGCCGCTACAACCCGCCACAACCACGGTTACGAGAGGGAGACTCGCAATGAAGGACCACTTCAAACCCTGTGGACGCATCTCTTAATCTCCAATCAAGTAGGCTGCCGAAATGATTCCAGCAGCCCCAGCAACATTCTTGAAACTCCCAGGAGGATAGTTGTCAATTGATCCCACCTGAATACAGAGTCCACGACGGAACACAATTCCTGGCGCGGGCCAAATGTAGACAGCCCCAATGGGGAAGCCATCGACGACGGTTGAAACCGCAGGAAGCATGATTCCATCGTCCTGCGGGTCCGGATTGTTTGCAACCTGATACCCGTCCGCAACGGGAGTATCACGGTCGAACAGGAACAAAAATTGAGGCTGGGCAGTAATGGGCTGGTAAGCTAGCGTGGTTAGAATAATGCCCTGACCGACATTCTGCGCTGGCGGCGGGATGATAAGAACAGGGGCCAGAGCTACTTTTCGAAACTGACTCGGTGCGTACCAATCGCCTTGAGTGGCCATAAGTTCTCCAGTTTGTTTCTCTGGCCCCGCCGGACGGACATACGACGGGGCCAGAGAGCGACGACGAGATGGCGGCGAAAGTCCTCAACTAGCGCCGCGATTTCCGACGACTGCCTCTACGCTTCCTGCGCATCGCTGCCTCCTTTCTCCCGCTTAAGCGGGCTTAGTACCCAATGGCGAGAAACCTCCCCGTAAAATTGGAAAGGTCCTGTCCATTGGTCGCTGTAGGAACGTACAAGCGCACCTGGCTAGTCGGAGCGCGGTCGAGTGGCACCGGAAGCAGCGATAGCGACGGTGCATTGGCATCGACCGCTGGACTGAGCACAATCATCTCGATTGTACCGAGGCCAAGAGCACTTGCATTCAGCGTCTCGAACGAAGGGCCGTAAGAATTACTGAGACGATAGTTGCCGTAGACCGTTACTTTCCCGTCGCTCGGAAACGTAGCTCGGTCAAAAGGCTGAACTTCAACACTGACGGCACCCATCGGTCACCTCAGAAGACAAGAACCATAACGTAGTCCAAAGCGGGCGCATTGGCGCAAACAACGTCGAACACGACTTGTTGCGCTGGCGTCACGGTTACAGGGCTCGCAACCGCAATCTGGGGCACGGTCGTTGCCGCAGCGGTCGCCACCACGGACAGAATCATCACTCCACGCTTCGGAAGCGTGGGGTCGATGTTTTTGTCAGGAATGGTCACTGTTTGCCGACCGTTGGCAAGGCCAGACAAACGATACGCATCTCCCGTGAACGGGAACGAGAGCGGTTGCGGAAGAGGTTTTACGTCAAGAGCCATGACCGCCTCCCATTACTCAGCAATGTTGATGATTTTGGCTTGGTATCGCGGCCCAGAGACGACCAGATTGCCGTAGCAAATCACTTGGTCGATGTAGGAATCCTGGACCGGATTCGGATAGCCGTTGTCGAATCCATCGCGCTTGGACCGGCGAATGAAATCGTTCCCTTCACCGAGCCAAAGCTCGATGAAATTGGTGTTCAGGAGATACATCTCTCCAGGCAGAACATGGTGGTCAACCACCACTTCCGCACCGTTGAAACGAACCGTCTCGAACCCAACTTCACGAAGCGGACCAGGCTGGTTGCGCTCCGAAGGCTGCGAACGCGCCCAAATTTGGTCCCAGATTTTCTGGGTAGTCACAATCAGGTCAGGACGGGTTCGGTTGAAGGTGACTGCACCGTACGCTCGCTGCATGAGCGAGAACGAAATTGGCGCTCCACCGGCATCGAAAACCTGGGAACGAATGGCATACCCAGGAGTGCCGAAGTTCGGTGAACGCGGAATCCCGCCGTACGTGCCAGTGTCGAGAATTCCGTTGTAAAGACCATCCCAGTCGGTCGGCTGGAACGTGCGTGGAACCACTTGGCCCGTCGTTGGGTCTTGCTCGGTTCCGAAAATCATGAAGCCGATTTCGTCGGCAAGAGAATTGAACGCATTGATGGTGGCCGTCTCGACGTAATCGAAAATCTGCGCCACATCGGATTGGTTCCGGAACACGTCGAGACCGTAGACGTTCAACTCTGCCGCTGCCTGCTTCCATTCGAATTGCAGGTCGGTCTGGAATTCCCGCTTCGCAGTCCCGAACGTGGTGCCAGGACCGTAGGAGTATGCGGGCATCTTGTTGTACCAGATGGCAGAGCGAATGAGCATCCCGCCACGGTATCGAATCGCTCGGGAATTCCCGCCCTGGTAGTTCTGGTACAGGCGCTGGAAGAGAGCGTTGGAGATAAAAATACCATCGACAATCTCATCCAGCTTGGCGTCGATGGTCATCGACACCAATGTGTTAATCGGATACTGGTATTGCGGTAGTGGCATAGGGGATTACCTCCGGTTTATGCGGACTTTTTGAGTGCTCGAAGAATCTCCAGGCGGCGGCGCATTTGTTCTTGCAGCGGGTTTTCCGTCTTGTTCTTGGGGCGCATCCAGCGAGGAATGCCAGTTTGGTGCAAGAGCGACTGAGCTTCCTGGTTTTCTTGCTCCTGCATCCGCTTAGCAAGCTCGGCCTGAACGGCCTTGTTGATTTCCTCCTGCATTTTCTTGGGTCGCACTTTGGCTTCCAAGGCTGCCTGCAAGAGGTCATCAGGGCTCATGGAGGCAAGTTTGGTCGCCTCCACGATGATTTCATCGAAAGGCACGCCAGCCTCCTGCGCTAGCTTGATAGAGCGCATGGCGAGCTGGAGTTGAGCCGCCTGATTCTTTTGGAAGTTCTGTAGCTGTTGCTCGATTTGACGAAGCTCTTGCTTAAGCGCCTCGCGAGAGGCCATCACAAGAGCTTGGGCCTGCTCCCTGGGACCGAGCTCATCCCAGCGCTCGAACACCTGCTGCAACTGACTTTGCTGCGGGTCCTGCTCTTCTACGGGACGGAGCTTGCCCGACTGAATGTACTCAGCAGCTTGGCGGGCCCAGTTGATGGTTTCCCGAAGTTGCTGCTCGGTCATTCCGAACGAGCGAAGCAGATGCTCGTTCAAGTCCGGCTCGGGCGGGGAGAGCCGCTCGGGGGGAGACTCTTGAGCTCTCGGCGAAGACTCCCGAGGCGCTTGAGAGGCGCTTTCGGCTTGAGCTTCAGGAGCGCGTGGGCCCTGACCCTCTGGGGCCGAGTCCTGCACTGCGCCTTCTGGCGAAATCTTGCCGCTCGTCAAAAACTCCGGCATCGTGTGTCCCCTTTATCGTCCTCGACGGCGGGAGCGCTTTTTGTTTCGCTTTTTCCCGCGCTTGGAACCGTAACCCGTCTCAATCGACTGGTCGAAACTTTTGATTGCCATCTTCTCCTCCAGTTATGGCATCGGCGGACCGCCTTCTGGTCCACCGGCAATTGGTGACTGCATTCCTGGCGCTTGCCCTTGAAGGGCCCGAAGTGCCTGCATGAGTGCCATCCGTCGCGCAATCGCCTCCACAGCTTGAGGCGGAGGTGCAAGTCCACCACTTTGAGCTTGGTCCGCTTGGAGCCCAGGACCAGGAGTCATGCTGCCCATCGCTGGCGGCCTTGGCACGCCCTGCGGAGTAGCGCCCTTCCCTTGTCCCTTACCCCCTTGAAGTTCCCGCATTGCACGGGCAAATTCTCGAAATCCCAATCCCGCCAGAAACAAGAGGAATTGCAGGTTCTGTGGCATCTGGCCCCCATCCCTACCCGTGAGTTGGCTGAGCATTGACGCTAATGCTTGGGGATTGGGTGGCATTGCGCCGCTTGTAGGAGGAACAGGCATTGACCGCGTTGCTGCTAACCCAGCACCCTCAGGGGCAGAAGGTGCTGAGGTCGGTGGAGGTAAGGATGTGGGTGATGGGATGGGGGTCAGAGCCACGATTCGCCCTATTGCATGAAGTCAAGAGTGTTGTCAAGACCTCTTCGACCTACTTGGTTTAACTGCTTGCGGCTGTAGGCCCAAGGCATTTTTAATTTCGAGCTCTTCACGGACTTCTTGCAGTAGTTCGTTAGGGTTATCGTACCCAAGCTCGGAAAGCGCCACACGGGTCGGAATGAGGTTGGCCTGCGAGAGCTGGATTGCAAGCTGGGCGCGCTGCATGCGCACGAGCGAGACGCTTGACAGAGGCTTTACATGGAAGCGGAAGTCCCGCCATGCGCCCTTGATGATTTTCAAGATTTCATCGGCGGTGATTTTGGTATCTTCTTCTGGCTTGGCCACGACTTGCGTTTGCGCTCCACCTAAGGCTGCTTGGGTTAGCTCGATTGGGCTTGCGTAGCCTTCGGGCTTGGAGCTTAAGCGGCGTCTCAATTCATCCGTCGCGAGCTCCACAAGCTCAGCAATGAGCTCCTGGCGCTGGAAGCGGAACTTTTTGATGTTCCCGCTGGATGTCGTGTAGGTCATGATGCGGTCGTCAGTGTAAAACTGAAAGATGCGGGAGATGAGCTTGTGGCCAAGGCGTTCGATGAAGCTCTCAAGGCGTCTTGCCTGCGCACGGATGAGCACCTGGGTTGCGTGCTGAAGCCCTTCGAGCATGGGGGCCGAGCGAATTTCGGCCCTACCTCGGCTTCCCGTGATTTGGGCTGAGTCCGCCACTCCGGAAAGTTGGTCCATGAGGGAGTGGAGGAATGTGAGCAGGTTGATTGCGAACGGAATCTGGAGCTCTCCAGGGCGCTTGTCCACGGTACGGCCCACAGCGCGTTCGAGGACGTAGAAACCGGCGTTCCTCAGAAAATCGATGGCTTCGGGGCCGAGGGCATTGGTGTCCGTCACCCACGTGTTGATGGCATCTTGCAGGCTTTTGGTGACGAGAGCATCCCCAATGCGGTTGTATGCGCTCTGAAGGTGCTTGACCGCACTGATTTCTTCAAGCCCCCACGGGGAATCGATGTCCGGAGACAGGTCGAGCCATTCGATGGGAGGCTCACCGTCGTAGTAAGGACTTGGCTGCCCTGGGACCCCATCCTTGTCGTAGTTGAGAATCAAATCCTGGTCGCGAGCTTTGACGATAACTCTCCCGTTCGGGTAAAGCGGTGAGCCGTTTTCGTCGGTTGCGGGGTCTTTGAGCCAGTAGGTCCTGAGCACCACGCGGGGTACTGCTTGGCTCCCTTGTCCACCCTTGTCCCCGTAAGTTAGCCGACTAAGCACGCGCTTGAGTCCCTGGCCCTTGAGCGCCTCTGTTTCGATGTCATCGCGGCTGAAGGTACTCGGCTCGATTTCGCTTGCGCGCTTGGGGAAATTGGTTCTGGCGACGTAAAGTGGAACTACGGTATCGACCCAGATGTACTGGGCGTATTTCAGGTCGCGCGCATGCTTGATGTGGGGGTCGACGCCCACTACGCGAGGGTCGAGTGCGCGGATTTCGATGTTCCCGAGGCCGTAGTGCTCCTGGGGATTCCAGGCGATTTGGCAGAAGCTCGACTGCATGATTTTGGCGATGGTCACTAGGTCCTCGAAGACCATCTGAAGCTGGCACTCTTCCCAAATCGCGTGGATGACTTTGGTGAGAATGTCGGCGGTCTTACCGAGCCCCTCCTTGCGGGCGGTGACCATGATTTCGGGTTTCATCTCGGTGAGCATCGCGGCACCGCGCCGGATGTTCATGTTGACGAGGTTCACCCGAAAAATGTCTGTCTGGCTTCCAGTTTGGCCCTGACGGAAGAATTTAAGCGCCTTTTCCCATCGGCTTTTCAAGTCCCGACGGGAGATGTTGGTTTCTTGGTCGATGCGTTCGAGCGCATCGAGAACTTCGTCTTCAGTTTCTCCCCAGATGCTCTTGATTGGCATGATTATTCATCCCAAAGGGGAATTTCGTCCTCTTTGTCTTCCTCTTCGGTGTCGTCAGGCGCAATGACTGAGGGCCCATCTTTGAGGTCACGTACGGAGCAGAATTGGTCTCGCGTATGGAACTTTTGGCCCAGGAATCGGACCTCCAATTCTTCTCCGCACATTTGGCACACCGCACGGTCCCCGACCGCAGGGCCATCCTCAAGGTACTCCGGTCGTGGCGGAATCATGTACTGGCCCGTGTCGAGCATGTAGGTAAGCATTGCAAGGACCCACTCGAAGTCTGACAGTCGATTTTCTTCTTTCGCAAACTGAATCCAGGATTTCCAATTGGGGTCGCGCTTGGAAATCCAATCGACGATTTGGCGAGCGGCATTGTCGAGCTTCTTCATAATCCCTCCCTACTGAACCAGGACATGATTTTTGCCTCCGTTGGGCTCATTTTTTTGGCTGGCCCTAAGTCTTTCAGGTACTGCCATGTGGCTTTCTGTTCTTCTGGACGGTGGTCTTTGATGTCGCTCCCATCGTGCAGTTTTCCCCACGATTCGTCAACAATTCCCTGCACGGCGAGCATGAGTGCCATCACGGCATCGTCGTGACCAAGCGCAGGTCCGTAGCCGTCTTCGCCCACACGGCAGTACTGGTACATTTCATCCCAAAGAACTCGGGAATGAATTTTGAGCCGTCGGTGGAGGAATGCATGGCGAGTGTTCCCGACAAGGAGTTTCTTTGTCTCCCACGTTGTCTTGAACCCCGCATAGCTGGATAGTGTGGGAGCCGCCCGCTCGCGGTGACGCCAGATGTAGATGTAGGGGTAGCAGAGTAGACCGAGTTTGTTTCCAGTGATGTAGCCGACCCCGTTCATTTCGACGATGATTTGGGCCGTGTTGTAGTATTTCCCAAGCCAGAAGCAGAGTTCGGCAAAGTCGATGGGGTCGATTTTGAGGTGGGCCTCGGCCACCTGTTCCATCGTGTCGCGGCGAAGGACTTCCGCCACGCTCCAGTCTCCGTCTTCGAGGCCGGCGGCCACGTCCACCCCGATGTCGTAAATGGCCCCTCGTTCCGGTTCTTTCCAGATGGCGATGTAGTTCTGGTCGGAGAAGGGCCGTCCGCCTTTTCTTACAGTAAGCACCCGTGGGCCTGGCTGGATGTCCACGTAGCGGATGGGGTCGTAAACTTCTTCGCGCATTTCGGCGAGAATGTTCCGTTCGAACACGTTAAGTTCGCGATTGACCCAGGCTTCTTCGAACGTGGGCGGATATTCTTGGTCGAACAAGTCGCCTAATTCCATGCGGCGCTCACGGTACCACTTGATTTGCTCTGGAGTGAGTTCGTGAGGCGGCACGTCGTCCTCGGGCTGCCCTTGGGCGGCAAGTTTCATGAGCCGGCGTTCGTCTGGCGTTGGTTTGATAATTTCCCCAGGCTTAAGGGGAATGCGATTTCGGTCGGTAAGCCACCAGGGGGAGAAGCACCAGGCCCAGTTGGATTTTTTGCTCCGTGCAGCCTCGCACATTTCGCGGAAGTGGTCTCCACCGACGAACGCAGTGGATTCCATGATGACGATGGTATCAGGAACTGGGTGAATCGTGGGGAGGAGCGAGGAGAAGAGGAGGTCCACGGAGCGAGAGTCGAACTTGGCAAGCTCGGAAATGTGGAGCGCCTGGCGGGTAGACCCAGTGCCGGCAGTGAGTTTCCCTGCGTGTTCGAAATCCATGCGGGAGCGGAGTCCAGGGTTCAGAATCGATTTTTTGCGGTCGGGGTTGGCAAAGAAGAGTTCCCGCTTTGACGAGTACCGAATCATCGGACGGATGAGCGGGTGCATTTCTTCCCAGAAGAGGTGGGTAATCTCGAAAATCTTCTCGGTACTGGTTTGGTCGTGAGCAATGAGAAGAGTGTTGTAGTTGGGGGAGAGGCTTGCCTTGTGGAAGAGAATTGCCTCCGAGAGAGTGGACCAACCGGACTGGCGGCCCTTGAGAGTCACCACCCTGATGTAGCCCTTTTCCTTCCGCTGCGCCTCCATGATGTCGTAGAGGCGCTTCTGACCCGAATCGAGCTTGAAGGGGAGAAGCTCCCCAGGCACGATACCGCGAATTTTGAGCTGTTCCTTACAAAATCTCAGGAAATCGCGGCGATAGAGTTCAATGAGGGCCTGGCGCTTAAGCTCAGCTCGACTCAAACTCATCTTCGTCCTCCTCGACTGCTGGATTCGGCGGGTAGAACTTGGGCTTGGAGTCGTCGATGACAACCCCTGCGCTCACACTGGGGGGAAGTAGCTTCAGGGCATTCAGGAGAGCATTGGCGGAGATGAGGATGAAGACCACCATCACGGAGGCGATGGCGAGGAGGAGCATCGAGAGGACGGCCAAGATTTCGACTGTCATTGTGCTCACTGTCGCATTTCGTATTGGTCGGGCCGCAAAGGATGTTCGACCGAGAACGCATGCAGCCCGCTTTTTTCGTAAACGTGGGCCACGAGAAACATCTTTCCGTTCGAGCCTTGTCGAAGCACGAGCTTGACGATTACTTCGCGCGGCGCACTTCCCCCCTTTTCGACCTCCTTGGCGACGACGTAGGCAATGAGCTCGCGTGAAACGAGCTCTTTGAGCTCCTCAAGGGCTTCGTCTGTAACATCTGCCTGACTCAGACTGATTTCCATCATTGTCCCCACGCTCACGAACTTAATTTGCATGTTTGCGTTTTTTCTCTTCGATTTTTCTCACTTCCTCTTCGGAGTAGATGACTTCGTTCTCTGGGATTTCGTACATGTGGCTCCAGACGAAGTTCTTGTTCTCGTCGAAGACGTGGACGCAGATGAAGTAGCGCTCACCGTTCTTCTCTTTGGCGAGGAAGACATCGACGTGGTAGTCGTCGGGAACATTGGACAGTTTGGTGTCCCTCGTGAATTGGCTTTTGCTTACGAAGAGCCAATCCTGCTTGCGGTGCGGCGGCACAATGAAGCGATTGGTGATGAACGTTAGCTCTTGAGTGTCAACCATTTGGTCCTCCTATTGTTTGATGAGTTCTTCGAGCTCTTCGTCGGGAAGGGCGGAGAGCTCTTGATTGAAACCAATGGGCGGCAGGTCGTCTTGCCCAGTTTTCTGGGCTTTCAAGCGAATGTCGAGGTAGAGTTTCGAGCTCGTTTCGTAGAGTTTGAGAAGAATGAGCGTTGCCGCCTGGACATTGCCAGATTTGAGAAAGCCATCGACGGCATGTTCGAGCGCATCGCGGTAGAGTTCGAAGTGCGCAACGTCGTACTCTCCCTTGGCGCGCTCTTTGAGTTCCTCAAGAAGCGGGACGGCAGTGGCGGGAAGAGCTTCGGTGAGCTCAATCAGAGTCGTCTGCGATTGCTTTTTTCGTCGGGCCGACATCGAGAATCCTCGCTTCTGAAGCGTACTTTGCGAGACTGAATCCTACGCGAGTGAGCGTTCGAGTACAATCCGGCCTACGTTTTCTCTTCACACAATCCCCGCACAGGAAGATGCTCAGCCGTATCGATTGGTCTTCGTATGCGATTGTAGCATTGCGGTAAAATTGGACTTTTCTCTTACCACAAGCATCGCATAAAATGTTTGCACTGGCAAGAAGGGTGATGCGAAAAAGTGCATCTTTGGGTAGGGGGAGGTATTTGAGTAGAGCTTTTGTCAGGATGTCGGCGATGGGGAGTTTAGAATCCGAGAGGTAGGGGCGGGAAAGGCGGAGCGCATTGGTGAGGCTTCGGATTTGGTATGGGGTACCTGCGACGAGGGATATGAGGGCGGGTTTGGTGTAGAGGAAACTTTTCGAGAAGGCGTCGCCAAGGATGTAGTTCTGGGGGGTAGCGTAGGCGTAGCCCAGGTCGAGGAGGGATTTCTCGATGCTTGGCACTCTGGGGAAGAGGAGAGTGAATTCGGGCCCAGTGTCGTGCTTGAGTGCGAGCGCCCCCAAGAGGTTCGTCGAAAATTTGGCAAGGGAGGAGCGTCTTGTGTTCCCCAAGGAGGCCATGACGCGAGATAGCTGTTGGAGGTACTGGACGGCCTGTTTTGGGATACCGATTTCCTCATCTTGGAAGAACGCCTCTCTTGATCTCCCTGGCCTTCTCACTCGGCTTTCACGGAGAATGAGCCCCGCAAGGAAGAGGACGACTTTTGGATTATCAAGATAGTGCGCCCAGGGGAGGCGAAAGATGCGTCGGCGCTCAGAATCATCGATGAATGACCGACCAAGTTCGAACGGGTCATCATCGGGGTCGATGAGGGTTCGAATTAGTTGTCTAACCGCGCGATGTGGTGCGGAGCGAATGTTCTCAGGAGAGGTATTTTGACGCGGCTGCCATTGCGAGCTTACGGTAGAGTTGCCAGACGTTTTTTGCCCAGTTTTTGTTGAGCTGTGCTTCGGCATTTCCTACTCCTACGGTTGGGGCCCAGCGGGCACCAAAGCGTTCGACGGCAGGGTAGCTGAGTATCACCCGTCCGTTCATTTCCTCGAAGGCGGGCTCGATTCCGGTAAAGCGCCGAACAAGAAAGTTTCTCACCGACACAACGGTGACCTTGAGCTGCTTATCGTACCCCTTGGCGGGAATCGATTTCACTCCGAACTCGGTCCCAGGGGGTCCATTCTCAGCAAGGCGAATGGCCATGACGAAGCACGGGTCGACACCGACGGGAAAGCAAGCGTCCTTCACCATCGGCCACTCCCCCATAATCATGTCAGTCTGCTTCTCGGAGAAGAGCTTCCTTAGATTCTCTCTCGACATACTTCTCGATAACCTCGCGGAGAACCTTGTTCACCGTCCTCGGAAGTAGCCTCGGGTGCATGGCGCACTCGGCATACGCAGCGGCAGTGAGGGCATCGATAGCGAGCTCAAGCTCCCCCTGAATGAGAAGCATCTTGCCCAAGTCTTCAAGAAGAAGACTGAGCCTTCTAAGTCTGGCAGTATCAGAAATTTTCTTGTATCTTCCCATCCCATGAGGATTAGCGCACTAATTTGGCTCGCACTCGCAGTCTCTAGTTGCCAAGTTGGGTCAGTCAAGAACTGTGAAGGCTACAAGGAGGCAGAAAGCTGCGTTGCGTCAATCAGGGATAAGACGTGGAAGAAGAAGCTCAACTGCCTCCTTGAGACCTCCCGAGGCTGCTTGGACATCGAAGAAACGAAATTCTCGTGCCTGGAAGTCAAGGACTTCGAAGCTACGGGCCTTAACTACGAAAGCATTCAGGGAAGGTTCTTGGTCGATTCACTCACTTGCCCCCGTTCCTGAATGAACTTTTTCATCCGAGCCCGATATTTTCTGGCCCTCTCCGAAAGAGAATCCCGAAGCTGCTTCAAGTCCTCCCGCGCAAAGAGTCTTCGCCTCGTGTTCGGCAAGATGTGAAACCGAATCTTCCCATCCTTCACTAGCTGAGCAAACTTCTGCACGCTCACCCCCAAGTAGTGGGAAGCCTCAGTCGTAGTCATGTACTCCGACCGCCAAGCCTTGTACGCCTTCAAGTCGCTCAGCTTGAAAATCCGATGCCCACGAGCAGTAACCGTCGAAGGAATCAAACCCTTCAACGCCAAGTGCCGAACCGTCTGAGACGAAATCCCCAGATACATCGAGGCATCACTCATCCCGAAGTACACTTCCTCGTCCGGCAGCCGAGTGTCTTCACACGTCACCTTGGTTTCAGTCCGATACTCCATGATAAAACCTCCTTTGCGAGCAAGAATAACACGTTTGCTAGAAAGTGCAAGAGGGAAGTTGGCGGAATGATGAAAAGAGTGTGAGTTGTGCAGCTAGGAGAGGGGGAAGGTGGAAGAGAGGCGGATGAGGGGAGGTGAGGATATGGGCGGTGGAAGGGCGACGGGAAGGGAAAGACGGGAAAGAGAGATGTGGGCGGTGGAAGCGGGAGAGCGAGAGGATGGGTGAAGAGGGGGATGTGAGCGGTGGAAGTATAACCCCACCTCGCGGAACATCGCCCCACTGTGTCCCCCCGTGCTCGGCACGGGGCGCGCGGGCGGGCCGTCGCCGTGGCCGTCGCCGTCGCGGGTTCCCGTGCGCCGTGCGCGCCGTGGGCGCGTGAACGCCGTTGAAGCAATCCCGCTACCAAGTTTGCGGGAACATTCAACGCGCAAACTTCGGCGCCTAGCTTGCTATCCTACCGGCTACCGCCTAGCTTGCTACCGCTACCGCTTAGCTTGCTATCCTACCGCTACCGGCTACCGCTACTGGCTAGCTTACTAGCGTTGGGCGCGTTGCCTAGTGCGGGCCTAGCGGGCTAGTGTGGGCCCGTGCACGCTCATGGCTTCCGGGGAATTAGTCGGCTAGTGCCGGGGTAGTGCGGCTTCACCACGGCCGGGGATTAGTCAGCTAAAGGACCACTCCGCTGGTCCTTGAGAAAACGCACGCCACTGAAGGACTAGCGCGCTAATGTCTCATTCGGCGCATGAGCACGCGCACGCGCACGGGCACGGGCGTTAGCGTGCTAATCCTTGTGCCGGCCGGGGCGTGCGAAACTATCTCGCTAGTCGCGGGGGATTGCCGTACTCGGCGGCCGCGGGAGTACGCGGGAAGGGCGGCGGTGAAGGAAGCGGGCGCGGGTGAAGGAGCGCAAGGATAGTCGACTAGTTTCACGCTCACTTCTTCCCGTACTTTTCCTTACGCGCTTCTTCCCGGCTCACTTAGTCCGCAAATTTTTTTCTAAGTGCTTGATTTTCCGACAGAAAAAATTTCATCATACGCTCTTGCCCCTATTGACACACTTCACGCACTAGTGTACTATCTCTCCATGCAAGAACAGCGAGGCAAAAGGAGGGTGAGTCATGGAATACTACGGTAGTGATGGTTGCGCAGTCGTAGGGTATGGCGTAGAAGGCGAGTTACTCTGCCCGGCGTGCGCGGAGGACTGGGCAGGCCGGGCCCGCGTAGACCTAGACGACGCTGAGGCGTGCGCCATGGCTAGCGTAGCGCCGCTCTTCGCTCTGGACTGCAGCGATAGTGACGGCACCTTGACTTGCGACTGCTGCCTAACCGTCATTTGGGAGCCGTTTGTCGACGACGACGACGAATAGGCTCAGTACACGAGGCAAACGGCGCGACAAATACAGCGCGCGGGGTGACGTATGAACGGCAATCCGATTTTAGCTTGGGATACGTTCGACGCCCTACTTTGCTTGCCGTGTTCGTTCGACGCCGGCGCGGATTGTGACGCTGAAGACAAGGCGGCTTGGTCGCCGGTTCGCGCGGGCGACTTCGCGCGCGGGTGGTACACCTTGCCGGCTAAGTGTGACGAGTGCGGGCGGCAAATTTTCCCTGAGCTGAACCGTTAACGTTGCACGGCGCCGTTACGGCGGCGCCGTGCTTTTCGAAAAGGGGTGAACCATGAACACGCAAAAAGTAACTTGGGTGTTGGGGTGTGATGATGACGAAAACCTTGAGCAATTTCGCCACACCGTCAACATGCTGTATGCCGTGTCGCCGGATTTGCGCGATAATTTGGCCAAACCGCCTAGCGAACTCTACGTGATTGAATGGCTTGGGGAAACTTGGCTTGAAGGATCGCAAACGGCAACGTGCGCGTTGGGCCGCGTTACCGTGACAATCCGCATGGCTGAATCGGGCCGGTTTGCGTGGCGGCTTGCAATTGAAGTTTCGCTCAGCTTGCAATAGTCACTAGTTGACAAAAGTGCGCTTGCATGCTATAATTGCGCAACAAACCAAAGAAAGGGGATTGGGTATGAAGCCAAAAGCAACACAGCACAAGTGCAACAAGGGCCACGGCGGGAACACCACGCTTTACCTTGACCGCATAGCGGGCCGTTGGTGGCTCTGGTGTGCGGGCTGTCACACGTTTTACGCCGCCAAAGACTTTCCGCGTTCGCGGAAGCGGAAAAAGCAAGAAAGGGGTTGGTCATGATTTTGAAGCAAGAATTGGAATCGGGAGCACGGGTTTTGCTAGTCGGTCCTCCGGGTATCGGAAAGACGGCACGCGTGCGTGCGCTGGCGCACGAGGCCGGAATGCCGTGCATCACCATATCCGCCGGCCTCCGTGAGCGAGTCGACTTCGCCGGGGCGATCGCTCCAGATTTGGCGGCCGGAATTGCCCGCGAACTGCCCCTCGAAACGCTGGCGCGAGTCCTGGAGGAGGCGAAAACCCAACGCGTGCTTCTCTTTCTCGACGATTTGGGCAAGGCGCCGGTTGATGTCCAAGGCGCCGTCAAGGCGCTCATTACCGCGGGCGGGGCCTTGGGAGACCGTGGCGCCGTGCTGGTGTGGGGCGCGACAAACCGCGTGCAAGACCGTGCGGGCGTCTTTGGCTTAGACGAAAGCCTACGCTCTGAATTTGACGCGGCTTACAGCGTGCCGGTTCCACCAACACTACAAGACGGCCTTGAGCCGGCTTGGCCTTGGGCCGACGAAGTTGAAGCGTGGGCCGATTGGGCCACGATTACCTACCCAACGGCGCTTAGCGCGCTAGTCGCGGCCTTTCACTTGTCCACGGCGGGTGAGTTTTTGTACACGTGGCGACCGTCAAGCGACGTGTCGGGGCGTTGGGGCGACTATCGCTCTTGGGAAAGCGTGCTAAGGCACAACGCCACCGAACCGGCACGCATGACGGCGCGCGTTGGCCAAGCCGTTGCGGGGGCGTACCAAGCATGGGCGCGCGTCGCAACGTCGATGCCCGATAAACAAAGCGTGATCTTGGCGCCTACCACCACACCAACACCGCCTGAAGATGAACCGGCGGCACAATGGTTGGCGGCAACGTCTTGCGTCACCTGGTGTGTCGACGAACCAACAACGCTCGCCGTTTGTCAGTACATCGTACGGCTTGCGCCGCCGTATGCGGCTTTCGCGTTGCGTTCTCTACACCGGCGGCGGCGCGCTTGGCTGGTGAAAAGCAAAAGCGTTGCGGCTTGGTGTAAAGACAACATAGACCTGCTCGCACAAGATTAAGGAAAGGGGGGAAGTACCGTGCAAATGGTAGTCTTGACGATTAGAACATGGCGAGGGAAAAAGGCGCGACCTGATTTGGCTTCGCGGGTACAGGATGCGGACACGGGGCGCGTTTCTGTGATAGAAGACTTGGCGGGCGATTCATTGTCGAAGATTCGTTCGGCAACCGTGCGGGCCTATCAAACCCATTCTCGCCTTTCTTGGCCTGGACCAACGGGCCGTTGGGTACATGACGCACACTTGGACCGTTGGCTTTCGGCAATCCGTGCCGAAGAACAACACTGGAACGAGTGCTTGCGCGAAAGCACGAACGCTTATCGCGCGCATTATGACGCGGCGCCGGCGGCTTTGCGTGTGCGCATGCTACCACCAGACGCGCTTGGTTCGGTTTTCGCGTTTAGCGCGTACTACTTGCCAACACCGAACACCGAACAATGGCAAGCGTGGCGCGAAGATTGCCTTGGTTCGGCAATGGCTGAATTGCCGGAAAGGCTGGTTGCGTGGCTTGGTAAGATAATCGAGACGGGAAACAAAAGCCCGAAACGTCTTGAAGCCTTGCTTGGCAAAATAATGCCAGACGTCATTGCGGCTTCAGACGTCGCACACGAAGCGGGGGATTGGCAAGCCATTGCCTTAATGCAAGAAACGCAAGACGTGTTACTTTCGAGCGCTTGCGATAGTGACAAACTTGTGCTAAAATGCAAAACACTACTCGAACAGGCAAAAGCACTACAGCGACAAAGCGAAGAGGGGTGAGAAAATGCGGAAAATAACAAAGGCGCTAACATGGCTTTCGAGCGCGCGCGGGCTCGAAGCATGGGCCTTGCCGGCCTTGTCAATCAAGCACACCATGCAACAGGGCGGGCGGGTGCCCGTCGTCTCGTGCGACGAAGCCGGCAACGTGTCAATCGCTTGGCCTACCGCTTGGCTTGAGCAGGCAAGCGACGACGACGTGCGCGGCGCTCTTCTCATGGGCGCGGCGCATGTTGCGCTTGGCCACGGCTGGCGCCTAGCGCGCTATGCGGCGCGGCAACAGGCGGGCGAAGCCGAAGCCGCCTTGCTCATAACGCAAGCGGCGGGCGCTCCGGATTCTGTCGCGGCAATTGCCTTGCGTCATGAGCGTTTTAGAGGACAATGCGCCGAACAGATTGCGGCGGCTCTGGAACAAGAACCGGAACAACAAGAATCGGAAACCGAAGAGGGCGAAAGCGGCACGCAAGGCCAAACGGGGGGCGGCGGCGGTTCTGGGGGTGAACCGAACAGCGAAGACGGCAACAGCGAAGGCGACGCTACCGAAGGCGCTACGCTTTGCGCTTTCGACGCAAGCCAACCACAAGCGGCGCAACATGCGCAAAGCCAGCTTGCGGGCGTCGCGGCAATCGCACAGCTAACGGGCGCGGGCGATATGGCGGCGGAAGCCCTGAGAACGATAACAAGCCGGTTGCCGTCTGAAACCAATTGGCAAGCCGCACTAGCTAGCTATCTGCGACGGCTTGGGGGCCGGAACGATTGGCTTAGGCTTTCGCGCCGTTCGGCGCCTGGCATTGTCATGCCACGGAAACGACGGGATGCCGGTTGCGTCTACATTGCGCGCGACGTTTCCGGCTCGCAAGGTTTCCAAGACGTCGAGCGGCACGCGGCTGAAGCCGTCGCGATTGCCCGAACCGTCGCGGCTGGTTCGACGCTGATTGTTGCTGATTTCGACGCGCGGCTTGTTGCACGCCATGAGCTGACAAGCACGGAACCTGTTCCGGAAGCGCACTATACGGGCGGGGGAACGGATTTTCGGCCTGCCATTGCTGACGCGGTAGCGTCGGGCGCTGACGTCGTGGTGATTTGCACGGCTGACGCCTGGGGCAATTGGCCAACGGAAAAGCCAGACGTTCCCGTGCTTGTGGTAGGGGTGGCGCCTGAGTACGTCGAACACGTGCCACCTTGGGCCGTTCTAGTACGCTAAGCGGGGGCGGGGTGGCCATGCTGTACTATGAAAAGCTCTTTCGCGGGATGTACGATTGCATCAACGAACCCGACTTGCCGGCCTTGTCGCTTGGGCGAACCGTGGAGCTCATGCGCGTGCGGGACGCTTGGCCTTGGCCTTACATGCCGCCAACCGTGTGCGCCGCTTTCGGGCGGATTTTGCGGCTTGGGACGCTGGGCGACAAGAACCTTGCGCGCGACGCCGTCGCCTTTGCCGCGACGTGCTGGCTCCACGTGCCTATGGGGCAAAGTCCGACCGTGGTGCACCACCTGTTAGGTTTGAGCCCCGAAGCTGAGCTCCATCCGACACGGCCACGCAAAGCCCCGCGTTACGCTTATTTGTGCGTGAAGTGCCCCCACGAACACGGGCCGTCGTGGTGGCCAAGGCTTTCCTGTGTCGCCATTCCCCTCGAACGGATTGACGCCGAACATTGGCTGTTTGGCGTGCCGTGCGTCGAACACACCTACGGGCCTTTATTCTTCGAGCCCACTGGAATTAGCGCGCTAACTTGGGTGGCTGCGGGCCTTCCGCTTTCGTGGCGGTTCGTTGTGGCGTCACGGAATGGCACGCCACGTTGGGGGCGGACGCCGACGGAAGCGATTCTGGAACCCGAACCACCACCGCTACATCATTCGATTCTGTACGAGGAGCGCGACCTTTGGGCAGGCAAGCTCTATCCTGCAATGGTCTCGCTCAAAGTGCCTAACAGCAAAATTAGGATTCACGCACCGCTTTACGTCCCCGAGTATTGTTTGCGCGATTATGAATTCATGAACATGGAAGCGCCGGTTGACCACAAGCATTTTTGTTGGGGCCAAGTGCTCTATGCGCTCGCACCGGATTTGCGCGCGCGTGAATTTTATTACTCCAACGAGAAAAAACAACAATGGTGGCACGATATTACTTGACACGGATTTTTGAAGGCCAAGATCCTGGTTCGTCAATTTGCTCGCCTAAGCAACCCAGCTTTTACTTTGCTCCAACGCTGCATCCGAGCGGCTGGCAGGGATGTAACCTGGGCGAGCCACCAGAAGTATGCTCCACACTCTTCTGGGGCATTCGATGGATTCAGGAGCAGCGCGACTATATCCTTGCGCAGCACGCCGCAACCGACACTGGCGCCGCGTGGCTCTCTCAGCCCATTTCACGCTTCGATTCGCCAGTGCATCACCTGTTTCGGAGTCCCATGCATGCGACCTTTTGCACAACAAACTCCTGGTATGCTGGCACTCCGCCAGTCTCCGAAAGAACCTGCAAAGACTTATCGCACCACTTGCGGGCTTTCGGCCTCGATTGGCCAAGGCGGGCTTGCCAAGCCATTCCGCTTAGCATGCTAAGCGAGCGCTCGGTTCTTTGGGCCGTTCCTTGCGTGCGGACGCCGGAGGGAATCGATTGCTTTTTCGAGCCGCACCTCATAACTCTCTTCTCTTGGCTCGCCGTCGGAAAGACCGTCGAATGGCGCTACGTTGTCACCACGCCGGACGGGCCGCCACGATGGGGCAGCACGCCGATCGACGCCTTGCTCGCCGGCTCTCCGCCACCGCCATACCGCAGCCTAATTTATTACGCAGGAGCTGGCTTACGGTTCAACCGCCTGTACGAGACACACGTCGAAGTGCGGTTCGAGGGGCTCTCTACCACCGTGCGCGCGCCGCTATGGATTCCAGACGAACACCTGCTCGATGGCCGTCCTATGGACTTGCATTCGCGTTACTGTTGGGGCACAGTATTGATTCGTCACAGTGAACAATTTTACAATTGGGTGAGGAGGGTATTAGATGACAAGCAGCGACTATGCTTACTTGAGCAGATTTGTTGAGAATGACACCATTCCGTGGACAGTCCACTCGCACAGTCCGATTAGCCAGCTAAAGTGGTACTGGTACAACAACGAGTATTACTCAAAGCCTTGGCCTTTCGCGCTCCCGAAGGCCTGCCCGATGCTGTTCCTGGCAAAAAATTATCTTGCTAGGCACAGGGTTGTACGGGAGCTGGCAAACGTTGCCATTGCTGCGTGGCTCTCGCATTACGGGCCAAGCTGGTTCTGCGACCCGTTAATCGCAAGCCCGTTGCCATTTTATCATGATTGGCTCAACGGGCATACGGGATGCCCAGCATGCAATCGTGGCAAAGCGCCGCCAAAAGTAGACTGGTGGCCGCAACAAGCGCACACGGCCGTGCCCATGTTCCGCGAAGGCGACGTAACTTGGTTCGTGTTCCCGACCATTACTTGGCAGGAAGAAGGCTTCGAGGAGCAGGAAAACTGGTTCGAGCCGCGAGGGATTAGCTTACTAAGCGCCATTTATCGCTGCCCCGAAAAGATTCGGCTCCGCTGGTTGGGGGTTACAGAATCGGGCCGCGTGCTTGCGGGCCGAACAATCGTGGATGCGCTCCTGCAACCGGAATGGGAAGGGCCTACCGACCTCACGGCATACTGGGCGGGCCGCAGCGAACACAATTTGCACAACCTGAGAATGCGCTTTAGCCCCGTTGGTGTCTCCGCCGTGCACCTGGAGAAGCCGACTGAGGAGAAGTTACGCAAAAGCGCTGGCCGCGATGTATGTTGGGGCCAAATTATCGTTGGCCTGCATCCTAGCGCGAAAAAGTGGCAATTGCTCGACTACCATCAATTGGGAGGGACATATGCTTGACAATATTTTGCCGACTAATACGGTTTTCGTTCTCGGAGCAAGCGACCCCGAGATGGAGCGCATTTCCGCCTGGCTTCACCATTCCCAAGCGATTGTCCTGATGGCCGGCAATCGCTCGAAGCGCTGGGTTAACCCTTCCGAAGCGTACAACACTAGCACGCTAATAGGCACAATCCCTCGTTCTATTCGGGTGTGCAACCACGTGCTGGTGGAATGCGACGGGCCAGCATGCCAAAAGCTCCCTGGACGCCGCGTCGTCGTTGACCACCATGCGGAAGGGCATCCTGGGTACGGGCAAGAACCAAGAGACTACTGGCGCGCTAGCTCGCTAGGCCAGCTCGCTAGGCTGTTCGGGTACGGGCTCGACTGCGTACCGTATCCAGTTTTTTACCGGCTCGGGAAGGGCTCAAGTCCGTGGCCGCTTCCGCCGTTTGCCGCGAACGTCGCCGCGTGCGTGGCCGCCGCCGACCATTGCCTGCGCGCTGCCTACGCCGGACAATGCCCTGGAGTAACGCCGGAGACGCTGTTCGAGTTTCGCCTCGCCGAAAAAGCGCGCCACCGAAAGGTTTCGACCTTGGAGATTGAACGCCAGATTCACGAAGCGATTGTCGCGCTGCTCGGGGCGCCGGAGATTGAGCTAGCTCCTGGAGTATCAGTCAAAGACATGAGAGAAAACCCAGTCTCCGAAATGCCAGAAGCTAGCGCGATAATGCAAATCGGATTCTTGGGCCGCATCAGCATCGCTGGCAGGGCCAAGTACACCTGCATGGGCGACCAAGCGCAGGTGAGCGCGTTCATGCAAATATGGGCTCCGTCTCAAGGGCTCGTTGACATCTATGGCGACCCCGTGCGTGGGTACGCTGGCGCATTCGAGGAGACGACCCCATGAGCCGTTCGCCGACCTTCCAGATTGCCCGCGAATACTACACGTTCACTGCTCCAAACGACGCGCGATTCGTTGCATGCACGGACATTGTCACCAAACTAGACAGCTATTTTGCACAGCGAGCAATCAGAGTGGCTCGCCATTTTCAAGAAACCGGCTCGCGTCCAATCGAAAGAGTGGCTCGTCACTTTCAAGAAACGGTTTCTCATCCAATCGAACAAGACGAACGCCACGGCGCAACGAGACGCATCGAACTCCCGCGCTCATGCCCCCACGAGTTTCCGTGTTCAGCGTGCAGAGATAGTCAGTTTCTGAGGGCGTTCACTCACGACGGGCATCCGAGCCCGTTTGCTGGGCTTAGTAAGCTAGTCGAGCGACGGGGCGAACTCATCGTGACGGAGATTGTTCGACCCAACCACGGCGCCGTTGTTACCTGGGTACGCTTCGGAAAACGCTTCCATCCCGTTTGTGGACCTTGGTACATCGCCGAGACCCGCTACCACTATGGCGTGGGCAAGACCCCAGACGCCGCCGTGTCGGAATGTCTTATCGCCGGAAAACCGAAGCCAGATACCGACGGGATTCGGGGCGCAATCGTCTCGGTTTGTCGCCAGTTTTGCTCACCGACTCACGCCTGGCCTCAAAACTCCCTGGAAGCACTGGCCACTGCCGTCTCCCGACACGTTCAGTGGGGATACCCGACCATATCATTGTGCGGCTTAACTAGTTTGATTATGAAGCTAATTCATGAACAAGTATCGAGCAGCGCCAACACTCGGGTTTGATTCCAAAGCCGAACGCCTGCGGTTCGAGCAGTTGAGATTGCTCGAACGCGCCGGACAAATTTCCGACTTAGCGTGCCAATTTCCCCTTCCGGTCACACCGGACGGTTGCCCACCTCGGCACCTCATCGTCGATTTCATCTACCGGACGAAGTCGCCGAACGTAATCGCCGGAGTACCGGAGGGGGCGCTTGTCGCCGAAGACGTGAAAAGCAAGGCCACGGAAACGCAAGTCTGGGCGCTAAAGTGGCACCTGGCTCGATTCTACCACCAAGAATACACTTGGGTTACGAGTTATCTTGTTAAACGCGGATACTTCCGCACCCGCATTTGGCCGAGCCCGCCTACGCGCTGACTTTGTGGCGGAGATTCTCTGCCAAAGCTCGGAAGGCTACCCGCATTTCCTCTCGCTCTTCTTCACTAGCGCGATAGGGCAGAGCCCTGATTTCTGCCCTTCGATTTCGCCGAGCGAGAAACTCGCCGATGCTCTTGGGAATCGACTCCCATTCTCCGAAAGGTTTTTCTAAAGCCTGCCTGTAAAGTCCCTTTACAGCCGCTTTGTAAACTTTTTTCCACTCGCTTGCGTAATTTCCGACGTAAGTGCTTCCGGAAACTAGTTCGCTAACGTCTTTGTAATTTCTTCTGTTCACGAATGCGACTTCGGGGCTCGGGTATTTCCAGTCAAAGAAGATTTTTGCGCATTCGAGCCTGATTCTGGCGGGCTTTGGAACGTGCCGCATCGCCGTTCTTAGCAGTCGGGCGCACGCCAGCTTGACAAGTTCTTTCGGAATGTCTCCTACGGCCTCAGCGTAAGCCTCGGCAATTTCGTAAGAATTTCGCGCACCAAGAGCTTCGAGCAGGCGCGCGACAATGCCGGCCACGGCCTCTAGCTCGCTTTGTTCAACAGTTAGGTCAACGCTTTGTTTAGTCCAATCGCTCATTCTTTCTCTCCCTCTCTACACGCTTTTTTCTCACTTTGTCAACCCAGTACTTATACGTCGATGCAAACTTCGCTGGCGAGATGTACTGGATGTCTTTCCGTGCTCGGAATGCTTCGCCGACGTACTCCGCCCAGGCGGCCACGAATTCGTCAAGAGCGCCATGCTGTACAGCGCGGAGATGAATTTCACGGAAGTAACGGGCACACTGGTGGATGATGATTCTGTGCGCCTTCGCGCCAAAATACGAATCCCACACGATGGCGTACGGAGTGAGCCATGTGATTCTGCCAGTGTACCCCTCGGGAACAAGGCGATTGACGGCTTCTCGCTCCAGTTGAGAGATTTCATCCTCAAGCCACGATGTGATTATTTCCATAGCTTGCTTATGCGCCTTCTGGGCTTTCTCTGCCGTCTTGCTTGGTTTGCCCTTGGGCTTTGGCGGGTCCGGAGAGACATCGACCACGGAGCGAGTCGCTGCCCCCATTCCCAGACATAGCAAGCTAGGATTTTTGCCTGCCTGAGCGGGAATTAGCTCACTAGTTTGCGTGCTTTTTTCGCTCTGATTCGCCGAAACTAGCCGACTATTTTCCAAAATTTCGCGCGACCAAATTTTTTTTGCAGTCACCCCCTTTTCTCCCCCTAGTTCTTCCTCTTCCCCTTCCCTCTCCTCTCCTTCTTCCCCCCCTATAACCCCCCTATCTACCACTATGCCTCTCCCTACCCTATCTCTATCTTGTACCCCCTTTTCAACCCCCAATGAATCATCACCCCAAGACCAACTCGGTTGTTCTATCGAACAACCTCGTTGGTCTTCCCCTCTTCTTTTCGCATGCACAATTTCAGCTTCGACAGGAGCCATTTCGGTTAGCGCGATAATCTTCTCTGGGTGAATTGCGTAAACGAAGCCTCCGAGACTTTCGAGAATCTGGTGACGGCAGAGTAACTCCAGCGCCATTAGCGTTTCTGCCCGACCTAGACCTGTAAGGTCCATGATTCGTTCTGGTTCGAGCACGGCAAAGAAAGCACCTCCTGGGCCTGGTTGGAATTCGAGTTCGCCCAGGTGTCTCAGAACAATCGCGGGCCCAACGCCAATAAGCCTGGCAAGAGCTCGTGAGTACGACACGGCCTCGCCGTTGATGCGCGTGAGCTTAAGCTGCCACTCGTACATCCCCTACCCTCCCCACAAGAAAAATTAGCTCGCTAATCGAGAGCAAACCAGGTATCGTTCAGCGCTACGTCATCGAGCCGCTTGGGTATTTCCGGCGCTTCGACCGTCTCGGGCGGAAGCGACGGAATGACGCCGAGCATCGCAAGGCCAAGAGTAATCGCTTCGGCAATGAGCTCCGCCGTGGTCTTGTTCTGCGAGTGCGCCCAGCGCTGAAGCCGCCCGTAGCGCACCCAGCTAAATTCTACCACCACGCCAATTCTCTTGCGCGGCGGTTTCACGACTTTTTTGGCCTGATGCTTCTTCGGCATGGCGAATTCTTTTACGGCCATTCGCTTCGCTAAGCAAGGGGCTATTGACAATTTTGCGCACTGGTGATATTTTTCGCGCACCAAACCAGAGGGAGGATAAGCGCAATGAAAGCAGACGTTGTGGCAACAACCCCGCGTGGCGAAGCTCGCGCCCAGCTCATTCAGCTCGCCAAAACCATGTGGTGGCCCGAAGCGCCGGAAAACATCGTTGGCCTGGCGCTCGACTACTGCGCCGTACAGGGCATCGACATCATGCTCAGGCCCGTGCACGTGGTGAAAATCGCCGGCCAATGGCAAATCATCCCTGGCATCGCGCTCCACCGCATTCGAGCGCAACGCAGCGGCGAAATGGTTGGCGTGCGCTTCGAGTTTCCGCCAGAAGAAAGCTACGAGACTAAGCAATACAAGTTCTGGCGGCGCGATGCGCGCGGAAACCGCTATGCGGACACCCTCGAAATTCGCGTCCCGCCGTGGGTTCGCTGTCTCGTGCTTCGCTGGCAGCACGGAGAGCCGAGAGCCTACGAAGCCATCGAGTACTGGGACGAATGCGTCAATCTCGATGCCACCGGAGCCATCTCCCCCATGTGGGCCCGTAGGCCACGTGGGCAACTCGCCAAAGTCGCCGAAGCCCAGGCCCTACGTCGGGCGTTCCCAGAAGCGTGTCCGTCCGGTCCGACAATCGAGGAACTTGGCGACGAATCGAGCGACGAAGAGGCCCCCAAACTAGAAGCCACGCAGAAACGAGCCCCGAGAGGGGCCCTTGAACGGCTCAGAATGGCCCAGGAAGCGAAAACTACCCTCGGGGAAGGGTCTACCACTACCCAGGCAGAGAAGTCTTCCCAAAACGAAATCCTGAGCGTTACAGAGGCTACCAAAAAGCAGCCGGACCCGAACGCTCCTCCGGAAGAGTACTGGATTCACGCTGAGCACGTGTACGACGAAGAGCTATTGCGGACTGTCCAGGAGCTAGAGCGCAAGGTCCACGAAGCTACTGGGGAGAGCTTCGAGAAACTTCGTGAAGCGCACAAGGTCAGTTTTGTTTCAGGCCACTTGGGTCTCACGATGTACGTCTCGGAGCTCAAGGCCATGCTTTCCGAGGCTCAAGGCGAAAGAACCGAGCCGCAAGAACCGGAAGTCGTAATTGAGCCGGAACCAGAGCCGGAACCTGAGCCCGCACCCAAGGCAGCGCCCAAGAGCACTCGGGGACGCAAGAAACTCGTTCAACAGGAGCTTTTCAGTGAGCCAGAAAAAGCACCTGAACAAGCCCCTAAACAGCCGACTAGTCAACAAACTAACGAATTGGGCGACAAAAACAAAATTTGCAATGACATTTTCAGGGTTGAACGAGAGCTTTTGCGTACGCAGCCCATGATTGTGGCCCAGCTTCGGCGGCAGCATCTTCCCAGCGGCTCGCTTGCGGAAGCGAGCCTTGTAGAGCTCATGTCGTACTGGGCGGTACTGCAGCAACATCTGCAGCAAATGCAACAAGGGAAGGGCAATGCTTGAACAGCTAATCGAGCGCGCTCTTTCCAATGCGGTAGAGCCGAATTCTGCTCGCAGAATCTCGGCCTGGAACGCCGGAATGTGTGTCCGCCGTCTCTGGTACGGCGAGCATGGGGTCGAGCCCACGGACACGGAAAGTTCGTTCGGGGTCATTCGCCGGTTCCTTGGCGAGCAGATTGAACAACTACTTGTTACAGCCCTTGACATAACCGGTTTAAGCCTACCTGGGGAGCAACTAGAGGCGCCGAGTCCGTTTCCCTCTGGGCGACGCATCTACACGGATTTGAATCTCGTGTTGGATGAACGAATCTTGGGCTCTGCCACGTGCCCCAAGCGCATGCGCATCTGGGACGCTCCCCAGGTTAGTGTTGTACTGCACACTGCACATAAGCCTGTTGTCGAAAGTGCAATTCCAATTGTTGTTCCGGCTGATGTAAAGGGCATTGGTCAGTTTCAGTTCGAGCGCCTTTTGGCTGGCGATTTTTCCGACTACGAGGACCAGCTCGAAGTGTATATGCGGGCGAAGGGCGTCCCGTTGTCCATTGTGATTGGCTGCCACCGCGACTCTAGTAAGATAATTTTCGGGATTGTCCCGAGCACTGAAGCCCGTTGGGACAAAATCAAGGGGAACATTTCGGTCGCTCTGGCTGATGAATTGCCGGAGCGCCCGTACGAGAAGAAGGAGAATTACCCATGCGGCTACTGTCCTTATCGTTCGCTTTGTTGGTCGCCGTCGCATCCATCGGCGGCGGAGCTTATCGCGCAAACGCAGGCAGCGTTGACTGCATAGAGCTCACGCGAACCTGCCTCGACACTCTGATTGAGGGAACAAGAGCGCTTGAGGCTTGCAAGCTAGAGCCTCACGCCGATGAGCTCTTCTTGAGTTACAAGAAGTTCATGGGAACGGTCACTCGCGTGGTCGAGAATTGCAATCTCCTTCTCGTACCCATGCGAAGCGCCGGAGAAATTGCCGAGAAGTGCAAGGAAACCACGGAAAGTTTTCGCAATCTTGCCTTGCAGTGCGTTCGGTAGCTTGACAAAACTCGCAAGTTGTGCTTTTATAGCCACCGCACCAAGAGGCCATGCCTGTTCACGCATGGTACTCCCCCTCACCCCCTGGGGGGCAGTCGGAGCCGCACCGGCTGCCCCCTGCTTCGCTTAAGCAAATGTCGGCACATGCGTGTATCTGCCGACATTTGCTCGACTGGGAGGCCACTACGGCGTAGGCG
>Ga0101944_10002472_pt1 | contig 29703 bp, 25 predicted proteins | sample DewCreD2012metaG_FD_75245 | JGI IMG/M metagenome (GOLD analysis project Ga0101944, IMG submission 75245) | Hot spring sediment bacterial and archeal communities from British Columbia, Canada, to study Microbial Dark Matter (Phase II) - Dewar... ... | reverse complement strand
AGTCGCTTCCTGCGCTCAGCTCCCGGCCTCGCGACTTCCTCCGGTCTGGGTGCCTCAACGGCAGGAACAGCCTTGGTAAGGCTGCCGCCCTCAGTGCCGGTACTGATACCACTTGTCAGGGGGGGGTCGCGGTCTGGTGGGTCGGGCGCTCGGACGAACAGCGGGATATACCTGCCATCCGGAATCACGATTCGAACTGGTTCGAGTGCACCCTCCCCCGCGTAGAACTGCGCCAGCCGGCGGCGCAAACGGGATGCTTCGGTCCTTACAATGCTGTCCCGGTCGGGGTCAAAACTCGCGTTCCGCCCCAGCGCCTCCACTGCGATCGTGTACTCCTTGATATGTGCCGCGTTTCCGCGGAGATACGTGTCACAAATGTAGGAAAGGATTCTCGACAGCGTCGGAGCCCGGGCGAATAGAGGAGCTCGCAGTACAGCCTCGACAGCAGCCCTGCACTCGTCAGGACCCACGTCGCGCAGCGCTCCCTGTGTGGCTTCCACCGACAACTTCTCCTCCGGCCCTTAGCTCACACGATTCTACCACTGGCAGGGAACGGCCGCATTCATCGGACACGGATACGCTTTCCTATCCAGGCACATGGTGACCTACCCCGGCTGCGGTTGTTAGGCCCTGGGGCTGGGGGAAGCTGCGGGGCAGGGGTAGGCTGCGAAGATGGGGTGCCGGCGAAGCTGGAGCGTAGCGGAGGCGAAGTCAACACCCCGGCATGCAGCCGCAGCCGGCCGCAGATCCTGCGTCGGCGCGAAGTCCGGTCTTGCTCCGGCGTGCAGGACCCGCTGTCCTGGTGACAAATGCCATCCCGCGTGAAATCAATCACTTAACCCAGTCTGTCCTCCACCCCTGTGGCATCATGGAAGCGGAGAGGCCATGCCCTCGCTTTGCGCCAACCACCACCGCCCCCGCCGCACCCGGATTCATTGCTCGCTTCGTGTGCCCTTCTCCAGCCTCGCTCCCCAGCCTCAGCCTCGTCCCCTTCCCCACTGCCCGGCGCCTCAATCGTCATGCCTCCGCGCACCCCTCGGCATGCCAAACGAACCCAAATTCTTCCAAATCCTTCCCCCTCAGCTACATACCTGCGATTCATCGATTAGGTTCGCCCCCCGGATCTTGCCCTCAACCCTCTCCCAACGCCCCGCAGTCTCCGGAAAGTGGACCATACTCCGAACCGCGGACTCCTTCCTCGTTGACCGCCAGGCCCGCCGGAGCTATCTTGAGAATAGGATCGCGTCTTCCAACTGGGACAAGCCGCGCCGGCCGCCGGGAGCGGCTCGGAACGTCAGGAGCGCCGAATGAAACTCCCCGTCTATCTCGATAACCATGCCACCACCCCAGTCGACCCCCGTGTCCTGGACGCCATGCTGCCATTCTTCACCGGGAAGTTCGGCAACGCCGCCAGCCGCCACCACAGCTTTGGCTGGGAGGCCGGGCACGCCGTCGAAAAGGCCCGCCGCCAGGTCGCCGATCTGATCGGCGCGGACCCCAGCGAGATCCTCTTTACCAGCGGCGCCACCGAGTCCAATAACCTCGCCCTCAAGGGCGTCGCCCAGAATCACCCCGCCGGCAGCCGTATCATCACCGCCGCCACCGAGCACAAAGCCGTTCTCGACGCTTGCAACCGCCTGGAACAGAGCGGATTCGAGGTTGTCCGCCTGCCGGTTCGGCCCGACGGCCTCCTCGATCTCGCTCTCCTCAGCGCTTCCATCACCCCGCGAACCATCCTGATCAGCGTCATGCACGCCAACAACGAAATCGGCGTTGTCCAGCCCATCCGCGAAATCGGCCGCATCGCCCGCAAGCACGGCGTCCTGTTCCATACCGACGCCGCGCAGTCTGCCGGCAAGACGCCCATCCAAGTCGAGGACGACAACATCAGCCTGCTCTCCCTGAGCGCCCATAAAATCTACGGTCCCAAGGGGATCGGCGCGCTTTATGTCCGCCGCAAGAATCCCCGCATCCAGCTCGTCCCTCAAATAGATGGAGGCGGCCACGAGCGCGGGATGCGTTCAGGCACACTGAACGTGCCGGGCATTGTCGGGATGGGCCAGGCCTGCGCCATCTGCGCCCGGGAAATGCCGGCCGAAGCGGCCCGCTTGGCCCGCCTGCGGGATCGGCTAAGGATCCTGCTCGAAAACGGTCTGGAGAATGTCAGAGTGAATGGTTCCATGGAGCATCGTCTGCCTAACAACCTCAATATGAGCTTCGCCGGCGTCGCGGGGGAGGCCCTTCTCATGGGCCTTCGCGACGTCGCCGTCTCCAGTGGTTCCGCCTGCGCCTCCGCCACCCAGGCTCCCAGCCACGTCTTGCAGGCGCTCGGCCTGGAACGCGAACTGGCTCACGGTTCGCTGCGTTTCGGGCTGGGCCGGTTCAATACGGAAGAGGAGATCGATTACGTCGCCGCCCGCGTCATCGAGACCGTGAAGAAACTGCGGGAAATGTCCCCGCTTTACGAGGCGGCCAGACAAGGAGCTGGTTTCGAGCACTCGAAAGTTCCGGGAGATCCGGGGAGAAAGTAAATCATGATTCAGGTCACTGAGAACGCGCGGACGCGCATTCGGAGGATCATCGAGCAGAAGGGAGGAGGAGAGGGGGGCCTTCGACTCGGCGTCCAAGGGGGCGGCTGCTCCGGCTACAGTTACCTCGTCCGCTACGAGCCCGCTTCCCGCCCCCGGGACAATGTATTCGACTATGAAGGAGTGAGGGTCTTCGTCGATCCCAAGAGCCTCCGGCTCCTCGACGGGATGACCCTGGACTACCGCGAATCGCTGATGCAGTCCGGCTTCGTCTTCGAAAACCCCAACGCCAAAAAAAGCTGCGGCTGCGGCACCTCCTTCTCCCCCTAATTTCGGTGACAGGCTACATAACCTCGAAATTCATCCGCCGGAATTCTCCGCCGCCCGACGGATTCTCGCCTGTTCACCGCCGCTCGTACCGGCCCACGTACTCCGCCTTCCCCACTACTTGGCCCTTCAGAGCACGGTCCAGCGCCGCTCGCCGCACGCCGGCGCCCAGCCCCAGTGACTCCACGTCCAGGGCATGCAGCTTGAAGAAATACCGGTGCGGCCCGTGGCCTCTGGGCGGACACGGCCCCCCGTAGCCGGGCCGGCCAAAGTCGTTCGTGCCGCTCAGACCCGTCGTCCCGGGCCGTTGTCCCTGCGCCAGCGAGTGAATGGACGCCGGGATGTCGTATAGCAGCCAGTGGTTCCACGTCCCCGCTGGCGCGTCGGGATCGTCCACGATGAGCGCGTAGCTCATCGTTCCGGGAGGCTCGCCCTCCCATTCCAGCGCGGGCGAAAGGTCCGCGCCTTCGCAAGTGTGCAGTTTGGGAATGTTCCCGCCCTCCGGGAATGCGGGAATGATCAGTCGGAACATGTCAGCCTCCAGCCGGGGCCGCCGGGTTTCGCGCCCGTCCGGTCCCGGCTGGCTTGAGCATACAACAGGTCCCGCCTCAGGAATATGATGAATCGCATGAAACGTTTACTGCTGGCAGCAGCCGTCGCCGCCTCTCTGCTGGGCGCGCCTCTCCTTGCTCCGGACGGCCGCCTCATGGCAGGCCGCAGCCGCGGCTTCGCATCGGCCGTCGCCGCCGCCCTCCAGTCCGATGCCAGGGCCCCTGATCCGCTCCGCGTCATGACGTACAACGTGCGCCTGCCTCTCAAGAGCGACGGGGCGGACTACTGGGAAAACCGCCGCGATCTGCTCGTCGAGTCCATCCGCCGCCACTCGCCCGATCTGATCGGAACGCAGGAGCTGTACTACATCCAGGGACAGTACATCGTGGAACAGCTCCCCGAGTACGACTGGTTCGGCCTCAGCCGCCGCGGCAATCACGAGGACGAACATATGGGCGTCTTCTACCGCAAGGACCGCCTTCGACCCCTCGAATCCGGCAACTACTGGCTCTCGGAAACGCCCGATGTGCCCGGCAGCATGTCCTGGGGGATTAACTACTCGAGGCTGGTCACCTGGGCGCTCTTCGAGGACACCCGGGCGAAGCGCCGTTTCTTTTTCTCCAATACCCATTTCCCCCACCGCGACATCGACGAACAGGCGCGGGCGAACTGCGCGCAGATCCTCGCCTCGCGGCTGCGCGCCCGCCCCCCGGATGAGACCCTGATCGTCACCGGCGACTTCAACACCGGCGTCGAGAGCCGCGCCCACGCCATCCTCCTCGAAGCCGGTCTTCGCGACTCCTGGCTCGATGCCCCGCGCAAAGATGGTCCCGCCGGAACATTCCATGCCTTCAAGGGAATCCCGGGAGCGGCGCGAATCGACTGGATCCTTTACCGGGGCGCCCTGACACCCCTTCTGGTCGAGACCGTCACCGACAACACCGGCGGCCGCTTTCCCTCGGATCACTTCCCCGTTCTGGCGGTTTTCGAATGGCGATGAGCGGCGTGTTAGAATGGCCGGGCCATGAAGATTCACAAGTGGGATTCCATCCCCGCCGAGCAATTGAACCCGCTCTTCAGCCGCCGGGTGATTCACTCAAAGAGTGTCACTGCGGCCCAAATCCACCTCCTGAAAAGCGCCGTCGTGCCGTTGCACAGCCACATCAACGAGCAGATGAGCTTCCTGCAATCGGGGCGCATGCGTGTGGTGGTCGGCGCAGAGGAGTGCATCATGGAGGCGGGCGATATTCTGGAGATCCCCCCGTCCGTCCCCCACCTCGTCGAGGCCTTGGAAGAGTGCATCGTCCTCGACATCTTCACGCCGGTCCGTGAAGACTGGATCAAAGGCGATGACGCTTACCTTCGCAAGTGAGCGCCGGGATCTCCTTTCAGCGGGCCTCGCCTCCGGCTCAGCGGCTTACGCGTGATTCCAGCGCAACGGCCTGTGGGAAGAGGATGTCGTCTTCCAGATGAATGTGCCGGTGCAGGTCCTGGTCCAGTTCCGCCAGAGCCGCATAAAGCGCCGGGGGCGTGCCGCCGGCTCCGTAGTCGCCTGTGATCTCCCGGAGGGAGCGGAGGGCCTCCTTGGCTCCGGCGTGCTCGTGCTCCATAACCCGGATCGGATTCTGCACCGAGCCGCAGTGGCTGGCCGGGGCGGGCTTCCCGTTCGCCTCGGCCTCTTCCAGAACCCGGATCAGCGGAAACAGCACCATCTCCTCTTTCCACATGTGGCTCTCGAGTTCGCTGCGCAGGTCCCGGACGATCTGGGCCAGCCGCCCGGCCGTCTCCGGCGGCGCGCCGTTCTTTGCGCTGTGAGATAGTTCCGTAAGGCTTGGCAGAGCCGCGCGCAGGTATGCGTGGTGCTTCTCCAGAATGTGGTCCATCAGCCCGCTCAGCGTGGCGCCGGCGAACTCCGCGCCCTGCGGCGTTGTGTTGGCGTCTCTCATCGTCGTCCCCTCCTCGGCAAGGTTGCCGTAGCTCCCAGCCTAAGGCCGGCGGTCGCGCCGTTCAGTGACTGTCGTCACAGCTTTCCCGGCGCCGTCCCGTTAGCCTGAAGATGTGAGGAGTTTCGACGAGGCGCCGTTTTTGGTGATCTGGGAGGTGACCCAGGCTTGCGACCTGGCTTGCGTTCACTGCCGGGCCTCCGCGGTTCCGGAGCGCCACTCCCTGGAATTGACCACCGAGGAGGGCTTTCATCTTCTCGGGCAAATCCGCGCCTTCGGCAACCCGCTCATGGTCTTCACCGGCGGCGACCCGCTGAAGCGCCCGGATTTGCTCCCGCTGCTGCGCCGCAGCGTCGAGTTAGGCTTGCGGACCACGGTAACCCCCAGCGCCACGCCGCTGCTCACGGAAGCTGCGGTGGAGGCGTTCCAGCAGTGCGGTGTGGCCCGGATGGCGGTCAGCATCGACGGGCCGGACGCCGGTTCGCACGACGGTTTCCGCCGCGTGTCCGGCTCCTTCGGCAGGACCGTCGAAGCTCTGCGCCATGCGCGCCGGATCGGGCTGCCAACCCAGGTGAATACGACGGTCACGCGGCACAACCTGGAGCGGCTCTCGGAAATCGCGGACCTGGTCGAGCGCGAGGGAGCCTGCCTGTGGAGCGTGTTCTTCCTCGTAACCACGGGCCGCGCGCTGCGGGCCGATGACTTGGACGCCTCCGAATACGAAGAGGTGTTCCGCTTGCTCTTTGAAAGATCGAAGAACGCTCCGTTCGACATCAAGACCACCGAGGCGCAGCACTACCGGCGCTTCGTGGCGCAGCGGCAAAAGGCGGGCGGCCCCGCGAAAAGAGGAGATCTCCTGGGAGGCTCCATCGGTCGCCAGGCCGGGATCAACGATGGCAAGGGCTTCGTGTTCGTCTCCCACACCGGCGACATTTTCCCCAGCGGCTTCCTCCCGCTCGCCGCCGGAAATGTTCGGAGCGACTCACTGGCCGAGGTCTACCGCCGCAGCCCATTGTTCCTGGCCTTGCGCGATTCCAGCCGTCTCGGCGGAAAGTGCGGCGCCTGCGAGTATCGGAACCTGTGCGGAGGATCGCGATCCCGCGCCTATGCCCTTACGGGGGACTTTCTGAACGAAGATCCGCGCTGCCTCTACGAGCCGCCCGAGATGGCCTCATTTGCCGCGAAGCGATTCTAGCTGCTCGCGGATCTTGGGCGACTGTTCGGCGTCCGGGTGCCTGGCCAGAAAGTCTTCCAACTCGGCGATCGCCGCGTTCCACTCGCCGCGCCGGATGTAAATATCGGCCAGCGTAAGCTGTGGGTGTGAGAAGTGCGCCGGATCGCGCCGCTTGGCCTCCTTCAAGAAGGGAATCGCCCGGTCGAACTCGGCCAGCAGAAAGTAGTTGATGCCCATCTGGGCGTTGGCCAGCGCATCCGAGGGACGCAATCCAAGCGCAAAGGTGTTGTATTTCAGAGCCTCGGTCGGCCGGCTCAGATTGAGCAGCACTCCCCCCAGGTTCACCGAGGGGGCGAATCCGCCCGGGTCCAGTTCCAGCGCCTTGCGGAAGTAACGCTCGGCGTCGCCGTATCGTTTCGAGACGTACGCGATCGTTCCCAGTTCGTTCCAGGCGGCGACGAACTGGGGCGCCCTCTCCACGGCCTTCTCCAGGCGCCGTATGGCGCCCTCGGCGTCCTTCCGGCCAAGCAGCCGCCGGGCCTCCACGAAGTCCAGCTTGGCCGGCGCCGGTATGCTGAGTTCACGCACCGACGCTGTGTGCTGCTGCTGAAGCGCGGAGACATCCGGCCAGGTGAATGCGATGGTAACCGGGACCCGGCGCTTCTTGCCGGCCGTGCCGGGACCAATGGCCACGGTCTGCTCCACCTCGCCCGAACCCGGCGCGAACACGTAGACTTTGTAAGACCCCGGTTCGAGCTTCTTGAATTTGAACTCCCCTCTCGAGTCGGCCAGCGTCCGGACATTGAATGGCGTGGAAACGCCGGAGAGCACAACAACCGCGGGCCCGGGGGGAGGATTGATCTTGCCGCGCAGTTCAAACAACTGGGGCTTGGCCGCGGCAAGCGGGGCCGAACACATCAGGAGAACGCCGATAAACCGGATCCAGCCCATGACTCTTCCCCCATCCTACCCACAGCGGGGCCGCGGCTGCATCCGTGCCGGCGCGGATATACTACAGGTACAGATGGAAGGAGACACAATGCGTACGATTCCCTTGCTTTTGGCCGCCTGCCTGGGGCCGGCTCTGGCCGCGGACGCCGATTTCAACGGCCGGTGGAATATCAGCTATCCGGGATCTCAGAACCGCGCGTCCTGGATGGAGGTGCAGGGCGCGGGGACGGCAAAAACCACCGTCAAATTTGTCAGCATCTATGCCGGAGATCTGAACATCGCCGACGAGGTGACCATCCGCGGCGGCGAACTGACGGCAGCCTTCCGTTTCAAGGAGCGCCGCCAGCGTGGTGAAGAACCCGTGGCTGTCCTGGTTCTGTGCAAGGCTCGCCTTGACGGCGGCCGGCTGGCCGGCACAACTCAGACCGAAGGCGCCAGCCGGCCTCCCACGGCTTGGGTCGGCGTTCGCGCCCCGGAGATCAGAGACAAGGATGACGGGACCTGGCGTGAGGGGAAGCCTGTCCGGTTGTTCAACGGCACGGATCTGGCCGGCTGGGTTTCCGTCGGTGGCGGACCGCCCCCCGCCGGCTGGAGGGTGGAAGACGGCCTCCTGAGGGCCACCGGCAGCAGCCCGAACTTGATGACGTCGGAGAAGTTCTGGAACTTCAAGCTGCACGTCGAGTACAGGACACCCAAGGGCAGCAACAGCGGCATCGGGCTTCGAGGCCGTTACGAGATCCAAGTGATTGACGACTACGGCCAGCCGCCGAACAGCCACAGCAACGGCTCCCTCTACAGCCGCATCGCTCCCGCGGTCAATGCCACCAGACCGCCGGGAGAGTGGCAGACTTACGACATCACCCTGATCGGCCGTGATCTCACCGTAGTTCTGAACGGCCAGAAGCTCATTGACAAACAGGTTGTTGAAGGATTGACCGCCATGGGGCACGATCCCAACGAGGGAGAACCTGGTCCGATCTCCCTCCAGGGCGACCACGGGCCGGTTGATTTCCGCAGTATCGTACTCACGCCGCTGGCGCGCTGATCGGCTTCAAGAGCGGTCCGATCCAGCGGCCGTGGCATAGAACGGGCGGGAGGCGGACGGATGCGTCCGCCTCGAAGCCCTCAGCCGCCGCTCAAGCCAGCGAGCGCGCGGCGGTGAGAGCAGCTTCGTAGTCGGGGAAGTCGGCGACTTCCTTGACGTACTCCACGTAGCGAATTACGTTCTCTTTGTCCACCACGAAGATGGCCCGGCTCTCGATGCGTAACTCCTTGATGAGGGTTCCGTAAGCCGTGCCGAAGGAAGCGTTTCGGTGGTCCGACAACATCTTCACGTGGTCCACGCCGAAGGCGCCGCACCAGCGCTTCTGCGCGAAGGGAAGGTCCATGCTGACCGTGCAGACCTCGAGGCCCGGCATCTTGGCCACTTCATCGTTGAATCGCTTGGTCTGCGCGTCGCAGACGGGCGTATCGAGAGACGGCACCACGCTGAAAATCCGCACCGCGTTGCCCGTTTTCTCCAAATTGACGGGGTTCAGCGAGTTGTCGATCACATCGAAGTCCGGCGCTTTGTCTCCCGGCTTCAGTTCGGGCCCGATTAGCGTGAGCGGCTGGCCCCTCAGTGTTGCAGCTCCTGGTCTTTCCATCGGTTCTCCTGGGTGTGTGTGAAATGAACAGATAACTTGCGGGTTAGCTTCATTGTACCAACTCCGCCGGCGCTAACCCAGCGTTCTCTCGAGTTCTTCGGGAGCCGTGACCGGCATCTGGCAGGCGAAGTTCTCGCAGACAAACGCCGCAGCTCTTCCTCCGACCGCTGCCATGCCGGCAATCTCCGGAATCAGCCTGGCCAAACGGGCGCCGTCTCCGTCCGCGTCGGCCAGCATGAGGGTCCGGAAGGGAAGGAAGCGGCGTCTCAACACCCGCAGCAGGGCACGGGTGTCCTCCGCCCCTGCCCGGCCGGCAATCACGATCTGCCTGGGAGGCGCCTGGCTGAACGCGAGCGCGGCCAGCATCATGGGCAAGGCCGCGGGAGCGGTGTTGAGGGCAGGCCCGAAGGCGTGGAAGGTCCTCGTCGCGCAACTTCTGAAATCCTCCCTCCCCGTGTAGCGCGCGAGACGAACGAGGTTCATCGCCGCAATGGAGTTTCCGGACGGCTCCGCGCCGTCATCCGAGTCCTTCAGACTCAGGATCAGATCGTGCCCGTTCGTGGCACTCGCAAAAAAACCGCCGTGCTCGCGGTCCTCGAAAAGCTCCACCTGCTTCTCCGTCAGGCGGATGGCCATCTCGAGATGCCGAGGATCAAACGAGGCCTCGTACAGATCGAGCATGCCCTGCGCCAGAAAAGCGTAGTCTTCCAAAAAACCATCGACGGCCGCCTCTCCCTCGCGGTAACGTCTCAGGAGGGCGGCGCTTCGCGGATCGAACAGCTTCTCGAAGATGAAGCCGGCGGCGCGCTCGGCGGCCGCCAGGTACCGCGCGTCCTCCAGAACCTGGGCGCCGAGGGCGAACCCTGAAATCATGAGGCCGTTCCAGGCGGTGAGGATCTTGTCGTCGCGGGCGGGGCGAGGCCGCTGCGCCCTTTCGGCCAGGAGCCGAATCCGCTCCTCCGGATCGGCCAGCGCCTTCTCCAATACACCCTCCGGCCAAAGGTAGAAGGCTCCTTCCTCCTTGACTTCGGGATGTGACGGATCAACGGCGCTGTCAGCGTCCTCAGCGGAATAGAAACCACCCTCGGGCGAGGTCATATCGCGGAGAACGTAGTCCAGAATGCCACGAGCCACATCCGCGAAAAACGGGTCGCGGGTAATCTGGTGCGCCTCCAGATAAGAGGCGGCGAGCTGCGCCTGGTCGTACAACATCTTTTCGTAATGGGGTACATCCCAACGTTCGTCCACGGAGTATCGATGGAAGCCGCCTCCGAGCCGGTCATGAATGCCGCCCTCCGCCATGGCCCGCAGTGTCTTGAGGACCATGTCCAGCGCTTCCTGATTGCCGGTCCTGGCGTGCTCACGAAGCAGGAAGCAAAAAACGGAAGGTCTCGGGAACTTGGGCGCTCCGCCGAATCCTCCATATTGCGGGTCGAACGTGCGGCGGAAGTAGAAAAAGCCGCGTTCCAAAACGTCCTCATCCGCCGGCGCTCCGCTAAGACCGGAGTCCAGTTGCCGCCGGATCTCTTCGAGCACAGAGATGCCGGCGGACTCCACCCTTGCGCGGTCGCGCTGCCAGACCTCCGATATGCCTTGCAGCACCGCGCCAAACCCCGAGCGGCCGTACCGGTCCTCGGGCGGGAAGTATGTTCCGCCAAAGAAGGGTTTCAGATCCGGAGTCAGCCAGACTGACATCGGCCATCCTCCGCCGCCGGTAGTGGCCTGAACAAACAGCATGTAGAGGCGGTCGACATCCGGGCGTTCTTCGCGATCCACCTTGATGGGCACGAATCGTTCATTCAGCAAGGCCGCGATGTGCTCATTCTCGAACGACTCCCGCTCCATCACATGACACCAGTGACAGGTCGAGTACCCAATAGACAGGAAGATCGGCTTGTTTTCCGAACGTGCTTTTTCAAACGCTTCTTCACCCCATGGATACCAGTCCACAGGGTTGCTCGCATGCTGGAGAAGATAGGGACTCTTCTCCCTGGACAACCGGTTTGTGTGCATCCCAGTCCGCTATGCGCCCTGGCCGGCGATGACGCCGGCGCCGGGGAGATAGCGCGCCTCTCTAAGTTTTCCCAGAACCGCCGACAACTTGCTCCTGGCCTCTGCGGACAACGGACCAACGGGACGGCGGCAGCGGCCCGCATTCATGCCGGCCATGATCATCGCCTCTTTGACCACCGCCGGGAACGTGCCCAAAGTGAAAGCCTGCCGCAACGGTTCGACGAGCCGCTGCAAGCGTCCGGCTTCCTCCAAATCGCCTGCCTGGTAGGCGTTGTACAGATCCACAAAGGCGCGGGGGATGACGTTTGCGCAAGCCGTCACGGCGCCCGCGGCTCCCATCCGCAGTCCGTCGAGAATCATGTGGTCCCGGCCCATGAAGACCTGAAGCCCGGCGCGCCTCCATTCGGGAATCAATTCCACCTTGCCGCCTGAATCCTTCAGGCCGACGAAGTTGCTGTGCGCCTGGGCCACCCGGCGGAGGATATCCGGCGTCAACTCCACTCCGGTGCGTTCCGGAATGTTATAGGCAAACAAGGGAATCCGCACGCTGGCGCAGACCGCCGAATAGTGCTCCACAAGCTCATCAGCGGAGGGCCGCAAATAGTAGGGCGTGACCACGACCAGGTAGTCGACCCCGTCTTCTTCCGCCTTTTGGGCCAGACGCACCGTCTGCTGCGTGGTGATTGCGCCCACGTTGACATACAGGGGGGCGCGTTTGGCCACCGTCTGGGCGCAAAACCGGGCCGCCACTATTCGTTCTTCCTCGGTGAGGGAGAAGAACTCTCCCTGACCTCCCAACACAAACAGGCCGTGTACGCCGCTCGCCAGCAGAAACTCGAGGTGGTCCAGCCAGACGGTATAGTCAATCCGCTCGTCTTCTCGGAACGGCGTTATCACAGCCGGAACGATGCCACCGGGCAGCCCCGCATTCATATTTTCATTCTAGCCCCCTGGCCTTCTCCGCGGGAAGACCGGAGGTTCCCCCTTTCAAGCGCGCGGAGCACTTTCGGCAAGAATCGATACGGCAAAGCGCCTGCCGTCGCCTGGTCCACGGAGCCGGCGAGATACACGTCCAATTGAGGGCAGTGGAAGAGCCAGCAGCCGGTCGAACCCGAATGGCCGATCAAATGCAAACGCGGCCCGAAGCGCGGCACGCGGAACCTCATTAGCCCGAGGCCATATTGAATCGGCCAGTTGGGGGAGCGCAGCGCCGCGTAGTCCAGAGGAAAGCCGAAGCGGTTCCAACGTTGCATGCGGGAAAGCGTCTCCGGGTTGTCGAAGACCGCCCCCTGCATGAGGGCGCGCAAAAAACGGATGGCGTCCTCCGCGGTGCTGTAGACCGACCAGATAGACTTCAGCATGAGCGGCAGGCGCAAAGGCCTGCCGCCGGCCCACAGCAGAGCGGGCTCCAGAACCCTCTCCATCGGCTCGCCATGTCCGAGCATCCATGTCCGGCGCAGTTGCAGGGGCCGCAGCAGCATCTGCTCACAGACTTCGCCGAATGGCTTCGATGTTACGGCCTCGATAACGGCGGCCAACAAGACAAAGTTCGTATCGGAGTAGCGAACCTTGGGATGGGCGGCTCCCCCAGACTGAGGCGGGAAATGGGGGACGAGATGTTCGCGCACGATCTCCAGGATGTCTCCCAGGCTCATTTCTCTATCACCACCGTCCATGAGCCAGTCGATCAAGCTGCGGCCCCTTTTGGGGCGATCTTCAAGCCAGTCCGGAAGGCCGGACGTATGGCTGAGCAGGTTACGGATGGTTATGGCGCCGGTGTGATCCGTTCCCTTCAGCCGGTGCAGTCCGCCTATCAGCGCATTGGGAAGAAAGCTGGACACCGGCTGGTCGAGCCCAATCGCCTTGCTTTCGCAAAGCTTCAAGACGATGCAAGCCGTATATGTCTTGTCGATACTGGCAATGAAGAATGGGGTATCGGGTTGCATCGGCACGCCGCTATCGTCGGCGGCGCCTGCCGCCCCGCTGTAGTGGAACACCCCGTCGCCAGATTCCACGGCCAGGACGGCGTGAGGCACATCCTTTCGCCTTGTGAGCCGGAAAAGCATTTCGTCCAGTCGCGAGGAGTCAGCCCGTCCGGTTGCTTCACTCTGGTGACTGGACCGCAATCGCATCCGAGGGAACCTCGCACCGCCGCCGGCGGGATATCATCAGCTTAATATGCGCGATATCTCGAACGGCGCTGCCCCCGGCCGCGCGCGCCTTGTCTACAGGGACGAACCCGACTTCAGCCGCCCCCTGCTCGAAGTCCCGGACGAGACGCGGGAGCGGATCTTCGGCCGGCTGTCCTTCCTGTACGGAACGGAGACAGCGGGTCAGGTCCTTCCGGAACTCATCCGCCTGATGCGGGTCCACCATGCCTACAAGTCCGCGGAAATGATCGAGGACGAGACCGCCTTCGATCCTTCACAGCGGTTCACCGAGCGCGACATGATCCTTATCACGTACGGAGACATGGTCCGCGCACCGGAGCGCACCGCACTGGCGGCGCTGGCGGATTTCCTGACCGCGCTACAGAGCCGAACCGGTGTTTTCAACACCCTGCACATCCTTCCTTTTTTTCCTTACTCTTCCGACCGCGGTTTTTCGGTCACGGATTTCCGCGCGGTGGATCCCAACATCGGCTCGTGGAAAGACATCGGCTCGCTTGGCAAGCGCTACAACCTGATGTTCGACGGCGTGTTCAACCACGCTTCCGCCAAGAGTCCCGCGTTCCTGGAAATGCTGAGCGGGAATCCGGCCTACCAGGATTTTGCCGTAACGTTCCGCTCCCGCGACGAACTGAGCAACGAGCATCGGAGTATCCTGCGCCGCCCGCGCACATCCGACATCCTCACGATGTTTCACTCCATCCATGGGCCGATCTGGGCATGGACGACGTTCTCGCCGGACCAGATCGATTTGAACTACCGGAATCCGAAGGTTCTGCTGAGCGTGGTCGACACGCTATTGCTTTACGTGCGCAAGGGCGCCGATCTGGTGCGGCTCGACGCGGTGACTTACCTTTGGGTGGAACCGGGAACGCCGGGGGCGAATCTGGCGCAGACCCACGAGATCATCCGTCTGATGCGGGACTTGCTCAATGTGGCAGCCCCCCATGTGGCCCTGGTGACGGAGACCAATGTGCCGCATGAGGAGAACATCACGTATTTTGGGAACGGGGCCGACGAAGCCCAGATGGTGTACAACTTCGCCCTGCCTCCGCTGGTATTGCATGCTTTTTACCGCGGGGACGCCTCATGGCTGACGGCGTGGGCGCAGTCACTGGAGTATCCCTCGGATACGACGACCTACCTGAACATTCTGGACACGCACGACGGCATCGGTCTTCCGGGAGCGGCCAACATCCTGCCGCCGGAAGAACAGGCGTTTCTGATCCGCCGCGCGAGGCAGCACGGCGCCTTCATCTCCTATCGCAGCACCGAAGGAGGCGGGCGGGCCCCGTACGAGGTTAACTCGACCTGGTATAGCGCGCTGAACCTTGACAACAGCGGCGAAGATCGCGCTTTTCAGGTGCGGCGCTTTGTGGCTTCGCGCAGCATTGCGCTGGCCCTGCGCGGCGTGCCGGGCATCTACCTGCACGGACTCATCGGCAGCCGCAACGACGTGCAACTGCCGTTGCGAACCAAGGTGAAGCGCGACGTGAACCGCGCCGTGCTGGATCAGGCGCGCCTGATGCGTAACCTTGCCGAACCCGGCTCCAAGCTGAACCTGATTCACGAGTATCTGGGCCGGCTCCTTGAAATCAGAATCAGCCAGCGGGCCTTCCATCCAAACGGGAATCAGCGAGTTCTTTCGGCAGCGCCGGAGGTATTCGCCGTCCTTCGCACCGCCCCGCAGGGAGGGGAAAAGATGCTCGCTTTGACCAATGTCAGCCCGAAGGTCTGCCGGCTCGAAATCCAACTTGACGAGATCACCCAAGAGGATGGGAACTGGTACGATCTGGTGGCCGGCCGCGGCTGGATGGCGGCTGATCACAAGCTGACGGTCACGCTCCAGCCCTACGATGTGATGTGGCTGGCTCCGTTCAGCGAGCTTGAGCGCAGCATTGAGTCCGAAATGTAGTTCAGTTCCCGGAGGGAGGAGGCGGCAACCCAGCGCCCCGCATGTTCATCCGCGCGTTTCTCATCTGGCTGCTTCTTGCGGTGATCGCCATTGCAGCGGGGACCTTGCGCACGGCGCTCCTGCTGCCGGCGGCGGGTGAACAGGCGGCCCACGTCGCCGGCACACTCGCCGTCGTTGCGATATTCGCGGCGGTCATCCGGCTGGCGACGCCTTGGATTGTTCCGGGTCCGAGCCGGGGGCGATTGCTGCGGCTCAGCGCCGGATGGGTCGCCGCGACCGCCGCCTTCGAGTTCGGATTCGGCCACTATATCGCGGGCCATCCCTGGTCAAGGCTCCTCGCGGACTACAACCTCTTCCGGGGCAGGATTTGGATTCTGGTTCTGGTCACGCTATTCGCCATGCCTCTGATTTCCGGCAAGCGCCGCGCCACCGGCCCGGAAGAATGAGGCGCCGGCGCGCTGTCCACTTTCCAGATTCCTTCAGCGTATGATCGGAGGAGTATGGGCTACTACGAATCCAACCGCGACCGCTTCCTGGAAGGGCTAAAGACCTTCCTCCGTATCCCCAGCATCAGCACACTGCCCGAACACCAGCCGGACATCCGGCGCGCCGCTGAGTTTGTGCGCGATGAGCTGAGTGAAGCAGGACTGCGGAACGCCGAACTGATCGAAGGCGACGGCAATCCGCTCGTGTACGCCGAATGGCTGGGAGCGCCGGGCAAGCCGACCTTGCTCCTGTACGGACATTACGACGTCCAGCCGCCTGATCCGCTGGATGAGTGGAAGTCCCCGCCGTTCGAGCCGGAAATCCGCGGCGACAACATCTACGCGCGCGGCGCCTGCGACGACAAAGGCCAGACCTATATTCTGATCAAAGCCGTCGAAGGATTCCTCAAGACCGGCGGGAAGCTGCCTGTCAACGTCCGGTTTCTGATCGAAGGCGAGGAAGAGTATGGCGGAAAGCACATCGAGGCTTACGTCGCGTCGAAGCCGGCGCGGCTCCAGGCGGACGCGGCCGTGATCTGCGACACGGAGATGTTCGCTCCCGGATTGCCGACGCTGTGCGTCGGGCTGCGGGGCATTGTGTATCTGGAACTGGAGGTGCGCGGCGCCGGGCACGATCTCCACTCCGGAGTTTACGGAGGCGCGGCGCCGAACCCCATACAGGCCGTAGCCGAGATCCTGACGGCGCTCAAGGACCGCCAGGGCCACATTCTGATTCCGGGCTTCTATGACCGTGTGCGCCCGCCCAGCCCGGAGGAGCGCGCGGCGTGGGCCCGCCTTCCCTTTGACGAGGAGGAATACAAGAGCAAGGAGATGGAGGTCAGCGAACTGGTGGGAGAGCCGGAGGTCCCGCTGTTGGAGAGGGTTTGGGCGCGACCCACTCTCGAAGTCCACGGCATCCGCGGGGGCTTTACGGGCGAAGGAGCCAAGACAGTGATTCCGGCCCGTGCCGTAGCCAAGATCAGCATGCGGCTGGTGGCCGACCAAGAGCCGGAAGAGGCGCTGGCGCAATTCCGCGGCGCGGTGCAGAAGGCTTGCCCGCGCGGGGTATCGGCTGAAGTGAGGCTGATCCACGGAGCCGCGCCGTCGCTGGTGGACCCGACGAACCCGTACATTCAAGCCTCAGCCCGGGCCATGAGCGAAGTTTTCGGCAAGGAGACGGTTTTTATCCGATCGGGCGGATCGATCCCGATTGTGGGCGCCTTCGACCAGCACCTGGGCATCCCGAGCGTGCTCATGGGATTCGGTCTCCCGGACGACAACCTGCACGCGCCAAACGAGAAGTTTCACCTGCCGAATTTCTTCCGCGGGATCGAGGCCGTGGCCAAGTACTTTGAGCTGCTGGGACGCTGACGGGGCTTGCGCGCATCGCCGTCTGAGCCCGTTATGCACAGGCCAGACCAGATGGCCCGGCGATGAAGAGCGGAGGACTGCTTTCTTGGCGCTCAAAGCAAGAGGCGGGAGAGTGCCGCCTTCACGAGGCCATCCAGGCCGGCGTCCGCGCCAGGGCGCGCTTGACAGGCGGGAGACGCCTCCGCCAGCGCCAGGTGCGCAGCGTTGCGCGGGTCGAATTTGGGAATCGAGAGCGTGGCGACAGCCGAAGGCGCGCCGAATCCCCGCCCGGCCGCGCTGAGCGACTTCACATACGACCTCGCCAATTGCGAATTCAGGAACGCGCACAGGTAGTGCGCCTCCCGGGCCGTCTCCACGCCGATAAAGGAAGTCGTCTCCAGCGGCGCCACCATCTTGGACCCCAGCGGCCCGTCCCAGGAGGAGACCACCGCGGCGCAAAGGTCGTTTGACATTCGCTTCCACACGACCTTGAACGGCGACATCAGGGCGGGGCCGATATTGAACTGGCTGTAAAAAGGCCGCCCCGCGCGCCGATGATAGCGCCGGTAAAGAGCCCGGGAGATCAAGACCTCGCGAAATCGGGAGATGTAATCCCAAGTGCGCGGCCAGCGGGCGCGGAAGGCATCCTCGGGGTAGCCGGTCCGAGTCACGGGGTCTTGCACCAGCAGGACATGCACGCGCGGGACGGCGCACCAACGCTGGATATCGGCTCCTCGCAGGGCCGGATAGACCAAGTCCGGTTCAACCACGGCCGTCACCGGAGAGATGTCGCTCTTGCCCAACTCCGGGAGGTTCCGGACTTCCAACAACCCCTCCGGCATAGCGCGAAGCACCTCCAGCCAGAACACGCCATAGGGGTTGGCGTTGGCTCCCAGCACCGGGCGGTAGGCGTTCTCCCCGTGCAGGAATCCGGCGGCATCCCCGGCGGCCGCGGTTCGCCATGGCCCCGTCGCCGTTCCTACCGGATGGGCCTGAAGAGTCTCTCTCGCCAAGCGCCCGGAACGGTCCCGGGTCCAAACATGGTACGGCACTGGGTAACGCGTCGCCTGACCTTTGACGAGAAGGATCGCCGCGGACTTGTTCGCAGCACCTTGGAACGGCTGGAAGTTCGCGAAGTCGTGCGCCGCGGTGACGCCCAGTTCCTCTCCAACTTCCCCAAGCCGAAACCGGCGAAATCCCTCCCCTGCGCCCTTGGCCTTGAATACCTCCTGGGAGACCAGGAACGCGAGCATTCCGCCCGGGCGCAAGAACCGGTCGGCCGCCGCATAGGTGAACAACATGCAGAGGTCCTTCTTCCCTCCGCCAAGCACAGATGCGAAACCTCGCAGCGAGAACAGTCCATAGCGTTTCCAGAGTGGAAGCGTCGCCGCTCGGTAGTCCTCCGGGAGGTGGTCCCACCGCACCCAGGGCGGATTGCCCGCCAGCAGGTCGTAAGGCCCCGCTACCGGAGGGTCCAGCAGGACATCCGCCGCCTGAATGGGGACCCTGTCCACCGCGAACGGCTCTCCCGGCTCCCCCATCGCGACCAGATAGGCCTGGCGCGCCCTTGCGGCAGACTGCGGGTTCCGTTCGAAGCCCTGGATTTCGGAGAGAATGCGCCGGGCGGTCTCCGGGGGAGATTCGCCGTGGGCGGCGCCCCAGTCTTTCACGCGCGCAATCGCGGCCTCCAGAAACACACCCAGGCCACAAGAGGGATCGAGCAAGCGCCGGCCTGGAGCGCCGTCGTATCCGGCCTCGTCCAGGACCAGATCGGCCAGCCAGCGCGGCGTGTAATACTCGCCCCGGGCGTGACGAAGGGGATCCTTCATGCGCTCAGTTCAGAAACAGGGTCCGGTACAGCGTGTCGCGCTGCCTGGGCACAAAGCCCGCGTCGCGGATGATGCGGCGCAGTTCCTCTTCGGTCGAACAGTTGTGCGCCCCGGCGGCGGACACGACGTTCTCCTCGATCATGATGCTGCCCACGTCGTTCGCCCCAAAGCGGAGGCCGATCTGACACAGTTTCAGGCCTTGGGTGACCCAGGAGGCCTGCACGTTGGGAATGTTCTCCAGATAGAGGCGCGACACGGCCAGTGTGCGGAGGTACTCCACCGCGGTTGCCTCTTCCTGGACGAACCGCCCGAGCGAAGTATTCTCCTTCTGAAACGTCCAGGGGATGAAGGCCGTGAAGCCCCCGGTCTCTTCCTGAATCCGCCGCACAACTTCGAGGTGGTTCACGCGCTGCTCCAGTGTCTCGCCGCAGCCGAACATCATGGTCGCGGTTGTCTGCATCCCCAGACGGTGCGCTTCGCGATGAACCTGCGCCCATTCCTCCGTGTTGCACTTGAGCCGGCTGATGCGGCGCCGCACCTCATCATCGAGAATCTCCGCCCCGCCGCCGGGGATGGAATCCAGCCCGGCGTCCCGCAGCCGCGCGATCGTGTCCCGGATCGAGAGCCCGCTCACTTCGGCGATGTTCAGGACCTCCGGCGACGAGAAACAGTGCAGGTGAACCTTGAACCGCTGCTTGATGGAGCGGAGCAGGTCTTCGTACCATTCGATGCGCAGCTCCGGGTGAAGCCCGCCCTGCATCAGAACGCCCGTGCCGCCCAGGTCCAGCGTCTCCTGGATCTTCTGGAAGATCACCTCTTTCGGAAGGATGTAGCCCTCGGCATGGCCCAGGGGGCGGTAAAAGGCGCAGAAAGTGCAGTACTCGCTGCAATAGTTCGTATAGTTGATATTGCGGTCGACGATGTAGGTAACCACGCCCTCCGGGTGCAGCTCGCGCCGGAGTTCATCCGCCGACATCCCGATGCCGATGATGTCGGGATCGGAGAGCAGATCCACCGCCTGCTTGCGGGTCAGCATGACCTGGCCTCCAGGACGGTCTGCGGCGCGGGCAGCCCGGAAACACAACGCAGGAAATGGTCCAGCCCGGCGTACTCCTCCGGCCCGAACTCCAGGCGGATCTTGTTCCTGAGATAGTCCCTCGCCATCTCCACGGCCAGGGCGCGCGGAGCGGCCTCCTGCCGAACAATCTCCTCGATGTGGGCGACGCCAAAGCGGCAGGAATCGAGAAACGCCGCCTCGACCTCCGGGCCGGCGCATCCAGGACGCGCCGCCCACACGGCGAACACCATGGGGAGGCCGGTGGCCGCGGTCCATTCCGCTCCCAAGTCGAGGACGCGATAGGGGGTCCGGTCCACATCCACACGCAGGGCGGGATCGCCGATGATGACTCCCGCGTCCGCGCCCTCGAGCATCGCTTCCACGTCCGGCCCGCAGGGCACGATCCCCGGCCAGACCCCGTAGTTGCGCGCGAGCAGGAAGCGCGCCAACTGTATGGAAGTCCGGCTGCTTGTGTCGGCAGCCAGGACCCGGATTTCGGAGAAGTCAACTTTGGAGATAAGCAGGATGCTGCGCACCGGACCGCGACAGGCGATGCCGGCGCCGCGAACCACATCCAGCCCAAGCCGCGGCAGTTCCGCCGCAGGGAGAATGCCGACATCCGCCGCCCCGGACTCTAACCGGCCGGCGCATTCCGACGGAAGACAGAAGGACAAATCAAACAGCCCGCGCTGCCGTCCGTGCAACATTCCCCACACCAGCGGGACCGTATTCAGAAAACTGACAGCCGCGACGCGCAGTTTACATGCGCCCCCTTGCGAATGGATCACATTTTATTCTAACCCTTCAACCTTACAGGGCCGCCAAGCTGCCGGGCGCAACGGGAGTGTGGCGGAGGGATCGCTGCGCCTGTCCCGCGCGCCGCTTCAGAGGATTTTAACCAGTTCCCACGGTTTCCGGTAAGGCCGGAACATGTGCTTCTCGGCCTCCTTGTCTCCGGGGAAGGACCAGCTCTTGTCGTCCCAGGTGAGCTTGCGGCCGGTCCAGAACGCGATATTCCCCATCAGAGAGATGGCCGTAGCTCTCACGCCGGTCTCGATGTTCGGCGAGGGATCCCTGCGCTCCCGCACGCAGTCGACGAAGTTCTTGGTGTGCAGCGGGGTAGGCTCATCCTCGTTCATATGGAACCGCTCGATCGGCTTCATGGCCGAAGGGGGCGGCGCCTCCGCCGTCACGCCTCTGCCGCCGCGGCCTCCGGACACCGCCGGGTACGCCTCCATGCCGATGCGGTCGACGAAGAGCGTGCCGTTGGTACCGTAGAACGCCATGCCGTGCGGCCGGTCCTCCTCGCCCCGCATCCCGTAGTACCTCATGCCGGGCGTTCTTCCGCCCACGCCGTGGCCGTTGTACATGATGGCTTCATAACTCAGCAGGAAATCCGGGTATTCGTAAGTCGCAAGCTGGTAATCCAGGATGTCCCCCGCCCACTTGCGATTCAGCCGGCCGCCGGAACTGGAGACTTTCAGCGGGATTTCCTTGCCCATGATCTGGTGCACGCTATCGAACCGGTGGTTGCCGTAGTCGCTAATGATGCCGTTGGTGTAATCCATGAAGTTGCGGTACCCAAGACGCGCGCGGTTGAAGGGCACCTTGGGCGCGGGTCCCAGCCAGTAGTCCCAATCCAGGTCCGCGGGCGGATCGCTATCGGGAACCGCGGCCGCGCCTCCGGTAAGAACGCAATTCCAGACACGGACGAACCGGACCTCCCCGAGCTGGCCGGATTGCACGATCTTCGCCGCCTGCGCGAAGTGATCGCCGGAGCGGTGCTGGGTGCCGATCATGCAAATGCGCTTGTTGCGGCGGACGGCGTCGATCATCGGCCTGGCTTCGCGAAGCCGGTACATCACCGGTTTCTCAAGGTAGACATCCTTGCCCGCCTCGCAGGCCAGGATGGTCATCGTCGCATGCCAGTGGTCCGGCGTGCCGATGATGACAGCGTCCACGTCCTTCTGTTCCAGCAGTTTCCGAAAATCACCGAAGGTGCGCGCCTGCGGGGTCCAGCGTTTGGCGGATTCCATCCGGGAGCCATAGACGTCACACAAGGCCGAGATTTCGACGTTTCGGGGACCGGTAAGCCGCGGGTCCATTTTCCCGTCGTGGTAGTTGGCGGGAGCAGTCGTCTTGATGTCCTCTTCCGTGCCGCGCATCAGGCGGGCATCGAACGTACCGCGCCCGCCGCAGCCGATGAGGCCGACGTTCAGTCTGCTGTTAGCGCCGTAGATGCGGCCGGCCGAAACCGCCGTGAAGGCTGTGAATCCAGCGCCGGCGGACTGTCTCAAGAAATCCCTGCGGTCCAAAGTATGCCTCCTTCGCAGGCTTAGTATATACCAAAGAATCCGGAAGGCAGCCGCAGCAGGCCCTACCTGGGGTTGGGGGCCGCGCCGTCTCTTCCGCAAGGACGCCGCCGACGCCGGCAAGTCCGCCGTGGTCAACACCGAAGGCGCCAAGTTCCGATGAGACACAGCGGCGCCGCCCACAACGCGGCAGTGTATTCGGGGAAGCGGGCGTTTTCGCGGGAGCCATGGAAAGGCGCTCGTAACTTCGGAAGGCCATGACGTTTCAAGGCCTTACGGGGCGCGCGGGCCGGCTCCGTTCAGCCGCTCTCCGGCGACGCTCGATGTAAAAAAACGGCTGTTCGGGTCCGTTTTGCTTCTTTCCGGGGCGGACTTCGCTATCATTTTCTTGGATGGGCATCAACATCGGCCTTGACATCGGCGCGATCAGTCTCAAGCTGGCCGCTTTGGGAAAGCCGGAGGACCGGGCGTTGCTTCAGTCCCTCTGCGACGCCCAGAAGGGCTTCCGGCTCACGGAGTGGACGACGGCGAAAGGGCCGCTTCCGCTCGTAGTCTCGGATTACCGGCGCATCCTGGGGAGCCCGATTCAATCCACTTTCGACCTGCTTCAGGATTTCTACGAGACGATCCCCGAGAAGCGGATCGAGGGCATCCGGGTTACCGGCTCTGGCAGCAGGGTGATCTCCAAGATCCTGGGGATTTATTTCGAGAACGAGTTCAAGGCCCTCGCCCGGATGTTCGCGGAATTCTATCCGCACATCCGCACTGTGTTTGAGATCGGCGGCGAAAGCTCGAAGTACATCCGGCTGGAGCCCGATCCGGACTCGGGCAAGATCGGAATCGCCGACTACGACCGCAGCGGGGAGTGCGCGGCGGGCACGGGATCGTTCCTCGACCAGCAAGCCCTGCGCATGAACTACTCCATCGAGGAGGTCGGCTCGGTGGTCTGCACCGCCAACTGTGCGGCCCGCATCGCCGGCCGGTGTTCGGTCTTCGCGAAGTCGGACATGATCCACGCCCAGCAAAAGGGCTACACGCCGCCGCAGATTCTTCGGGGCTTGTGCGATGCCGTGGCCAGAAACTTCAAGAGCAGCATCGTGAAGGGCAGGAAGATCACCGCCCCGGTGGCGCTCATCGGAGCGGTTTCCCAAAATGCGGGGGTCACAACGGCGCTGCGCGAGGCCTTCGGACTGAAGGAAGACGAACTGATCGTGCCGGACCTGTTTGCCTGGTGCGGCGCGGTGGGGGCGGCGATTCTGGAGACCGAGGAGCGGCGGAAGCGGAGCTTCCGGGACATCCACAAGCTGAATCAGCACGAATCCGAAGCGGCGGTGCAGGCGGTGCGGCCTCTTTCGATGGAGAACGTGGTGCTGCTCCGGGACACCGTGGGGCCTTACGAGCCGCCGCCGGGAGGCAAGGCCATCCCCGCCTACCTGGGGATCGATATCGGCTCGGTTTCCACCAACGTCGTCGCGATGGACGAGAGCGGGCGCGTCATCCACGACGTTTATCTACGCACGTCGGGCAGGCCGGTGGAAGCGGTCCAGCAGGGACTTTCGGAGATTCAGCGGGAGTGGGGCTCGAGAATCAGGATCCTGGGGGTGGGAACGACCGGGTCAGGGCGCGAACTGATCGCGGAGCTTGTGGGCGCGGATGTGGTCAATGACGAGATCACGGCGCACAAGACCGGAGCTCTGCACGTCAGCCGCTCGCGCGGGTCCCGTCCGGTGGACACGATCTTCGAGATCGGCGGACAGGATTCAAAGTACATCTCCATCGAGAACGGCGTCGTGGTGGACTTCGCCATGAATGAAGCCTGCGCCGCCGGCACCGGGTCGTTCCTGGAGGAGCAGGCGGAGAAGCTGGGCATCAGCATCAAGGGCGAGTTCGCGCGCCTGGCGCTCTCCTCTCAATCGCCCACGCGATTGGGCGAGCGTTGCACGGTCTTCATGGAGCGCGATGTCACGGGCTGGCTGCACAAAGGCGAGTCCGTCCCCAATCTGGTCGCGGGGCTGGCTTACTCCATTGCGCTGAATTATCTGAACCGCGTGGTGCGGGGCCGCAGAATCGGGGAGGCGATTTATTTCCAGGGCGGGACAGCCTATAACGACGCCGTGGCGGCGGCATTCGCCAGCCTTCTCGGCAAGAAGATCACGGTTCCGCCTTACAACGGCGTGATGGGCGCCATTGGGATGGCGCTCATTGCCAGGCAGTGGCGGCAGGCAACGGGGCTGGACAGCAAGTTCCGGGGCTACGACCTCTCGCGACTGTCGGTCTCGACGCGCGACTTTGTCTGTAAGGCCTGCTCGAACTACTGCGACATCAAAGAGTTCACGATTGAGGGGCAGAAGAGCTACTGGGGCGACAAGTGCTCGGACAAGTTCCGGAAGCCTTCCACCACGGGCCGCAAGCCGGTGATCGAGGACCTGTTCGCCTTGCGGGAGAGGACGATCGAGGAACTGACGGCGAAGGGGGCGCCGAGCCGGAGCCGCCTGCGCATCGGTATTCCGAGAGCGATGTCGGTCATCGACCGTTATCCGTTCTGGCATCGTTACTTCACGGAACTCGGCTTCGAGGCGCTCCCCTCGCCCCCCACGGACCAGAAGATCGCCGCCACGGGCCTCGAGCTGGCGCTGGCGCAGCCGTGCTACCCGATTCAGGTAGCTCACGGACATGCCATGTGGCTGATCGAGCACGGGGCGGATTATGTGCTCTCCCCGAACGTGCTGAACGCAGAGTCCGACGAATGCTCGACCTGCATCGCGCACTTCTGCCCGTGGAACCAGACGCTGCCTTACGTCCTGCAAGCGGCGCCGAAGCTCGAAGACCACCAGCACCGGTTCGTGATTCCGACCCTGCATTTCCAGCTTGGGCGCGAGGCGGTCAAGCGCGGCATGGCAGAGGCGGTGAGGAAACTGGGGGTGTCACGCAAGGCCAGTGACGCGGCGGTGGACAACGCTTATGCGGCGCAGCGGGAATTCCAGGAGCGCCTACTGGAAGCGGGGCGGAAAGCCCTCGCGACGCTGGATGAGACTGGGGAGCCGGGTCTGGTGCTGGTCGGGAGGGGATACAACATTTACGACCGCAACATCAATTGCGATATCCCCCGCAAGCTCCGGCACCGCTATGGCGCCAACGTGATACCGATCGACTTTCTGGTGACCGGCAAGGAACCTGTCAGCGACATCCACCCGAACATGTACTGGAGTTCGGGGCAGAAGATCCTGGCCGTCGCCCGCATGCTGAGCGAGCGCAAGAATCTTCACCTGGTCTACATCTCCAACTTCAAGTGCGGACCGGACTCCTACATCAAGCACTTTACGCGGGAGGCGCTGGGGGCGCCGCTGCTGGTGCTCCAGTTCGACGGGCACGGCAATGACGCCGGGTATATGACTCGCTGCGAGGCGTATCTCGACAGCAAAGGGATTCTCAGATGTTATCAATCGGGGCAGGAAGTCCAGCCGCAAGCGCACGTCCACTAGAGGGCAAGAAAGTCTACATCCCGCCGATGGCATACGGGAGCGGGCGTGCGTTCGCCTCCGTGTTCCGCGCCATCGGAGTGGACGCCGACATCGTGCCCCCTTCCGACGACCGCACGCGCGAATTGGGAGCGAAATTCACATCCGGCGACGAATGTTACCCGGCGAAGGTGACGGTGGGCGACTTCATGAAGCTGCTGGAACAGCCGGCTGTCGACCCGGCGCGCATCCTCCTGTTCATGCCCACCGCCGATGGACCCTGCCGGTTCGGGCAGTACGCGCCGTATCTCGAACGAATTCTGGCGGCCAATGGTTACTCCGAGACGCGGGTGCTCTCGCCGTCCAGTTCGAATTCCTACCAAGGGCTCGGCGATCTGGCCCGCCCCTTCGTGCGGACCGGGTGGAGGGCGCTGCTCTCGGCGGACCTGCTCCAGAAAATGCTCCTGAAGCATCGCCCGTTCGAAGTCGAGAAGGGATCGGTGGATGCGGTCTATGAGGAGTGCCTGGATGACCTGTGCGGCACAATCGAGAAGTCCCCGACGAACCCGCCGGTTCAGTTGCGGAATATCCGCGAGAGCCTGGTCCGGTGCCGGGACCGTTTTCACGCCGTGCCCATCCACCGCGATCCATCGACGCCGCTGATCGGCGTGGTAGGCGAGATCTTCTGCCGCCTGAACACGTTTTCGAACGATGACCTGGTGCGGCGCCTGGAGGAGTATGGCGGGGAGGCGTGGCTGAGCGACATCACCGAGTGGGTCTGGTACACCAACACGGAGACGTTCCGCAAACTGCGGCTGAACGGGCGTTTGGTAACCAAGGACGGATTGATCGCCTGGATCCGCCAGAAGGTGCAGCATCGGGACGAGCACGCGCTGCTCGAGCCGTTCCGCGAAGACTTCGTGGGATACGAAGAGCCGGACATTTACGAAGTGCTGAAACTGGCGGAGCCGTATCTTCCCCGTGACGGCGCCATGGGCGAGATGGTGCTGAACGTAGGCAAGGCGATCTATCTGGCGAAAAAGGGCGCCGACGGAATTGTCGATATCAGCCCGTTCACCTGCATGAACGGCATCGTGAGCGAGGCGATCTACCCGCGCATCAGCCGGGATCTCGGCGGCATCCCCATCCGCAATTTCTACTTCGATGGCACCCAATCCGACCTGGACCGCGACCTGGGCGTCTACATCGAACTGGCCCGCAGTTATCAGCGCCGGAAGAAATATCAGCGGCGGTAAGCGGCGGCCGCGGCCGCATCGCCACGCTCCGATGGATCTTGCCGCCCCGCTTGTGCCATGCTACTGGGGATCGCCATGGCGCACGCCAGCATGGACAACCCGTCGCGGCCTGCTCCGCCGCCGCCCTTCCGGCAGATCTCCTATAGCGCCGTTGAACTGAGGGAAGGGGGCGGCTGCCTCTCCCTTTTCGGACTGCCGTTCTTTCTGGCAGGGGTGTTCCTGGCGCTGGTTGCGGCCGGAGCTCTGCCCCTGGAGAACCCGCCCGAGAAAGCATGGGCGCGCCCGCTGATCGGGCTGATGGGCCTGGCGTTTATCGGCGTGGGGGGATGGCTGGTGTTCGGCAGGAGGTGGCTGACGTTCGATTCGGGAAGCGGCACGTTGTACCGCCGCCGTGGATTGCTGCTTCCGATGCGGAGCGAGGAGCGCCGGCTGGGCGAGTTCACCGCCGTGGTCATCGCCACCGCACCGGGGGACTCGTCGGTCCGTTACGCGATCAAACTCCGGGATTTGAGCGGCGGGGACTTCCCGATCTGTTCTTCAACTCAATTTGGGGAGGCGTGGGGGCAGGCGGAGTTTCTATCGCGGTTTCTCCACCTTCCGCTGGCGGACGCCACAACCGACAACGAAGTCACACTGCGCCCCGAAGACGCGGGAGAGGCGCTTCAGGCCCGGCTGCGCTCGCGCGCCGCGCCGGGCGGCGCCGTGCCGCGCCCCGAACCGATGCGGTGCGAGGTGACCGAGTCGGGCGGCGAGGTCACGGTCGTTATTCCCTGGCGGGGATCCAAGATCGCGGCAGCCGTTCCATTGGCGATATCCGCCGGCGTGGTGTGGTATGTCGCGCCGGGGCTCTGGAGGTTCTTCTCGCAAACGGAAACCCCGCCGGCGGTGCGGTTCTTCTTCATGGGATTCCTCCTGCTATTATTCGGACTCCTGCCGCTGTACAGCGCCCTCAAAGCACTGCGGGGCGCCAGAAAGGGAGGAACCACGGTAAGGGCAAATCCGGAAGGGATCGTCATCGAGTGGCGGGACGGGCGGCGGACGCGGAGGAGTTCGGTTCCCGCTTCCGAAATCCTGAGCCTGGAGCACAGGTCTTTCGACGGAGCACTCGAATCTTTGCGCCGATCCGGCCAGTTGCCATCCCATGCGGCCGTCGCGGGACGGCTTCCCTGGTGGCTGGCCGTTCTGAAGAAGTGGGCTCCCAGCCGGGGTATCATCATCAAGTCCCGCAAGGAGATAATCACGGCCGGCGAGGGTCTGCCGGATGAGGAACTCGGCTACCTCGCCTGGCTGCTCACGAGGACGCTGGCGGGGCGCTGACAACAGAGCCTATTCTCTAAGTAACTCCGGCAGGGTCTCGGCCTGCTCGCCAAGGCTGTGGCCGGCCAAGCCGTACTCGTAGCCTCTGTCGAACGCCTTCCGGTTCAATTCACGGAAGGCGGGGGGGACCGAGTCGTCCACCGCCTTTCGCAAGGCATCGGGATCCAGCAAGCCGGTGACCGCGCCGAAGAATCCCACCATGACGATGTTGAGCACCATCCTGCGGCCCAGTTCCTCGGCGAGCCGGGTGGCGGGCACTCCATACACCTGCACGCCGGTGGGGAGGCCGCTCAACTGCACCAAGTCCTGCTCGACGATCAACAGGCCGCCCTCTTTCAGCTCCGGGACGAACTTCGTGTACGCCTCCTGGCTCATCGCCACCAAAATGTCCGGACGCGTGACATAGGGATAAAGAACGGGCGAGTCGGAGAGCACCACCTGCGCGCTGCAAGCTCCGCCGCGGGATTCCGGGCCGAAGCTCTGCGTCATGGTGGCGTGCTCGTTCTGAAAGATGGAAGCGGCCTTGCCGATGACCATGGCCGCCAGGATTACGCCCTGGCCGCCGAACCCCGCAATCCGAATCTCTGTTAATCGCATACGCAGGCCGGCGCCTCCACATATTTAGGTCCGAGCTGGGTGGTCATCCGCTCACGGAGCAACTCGGAGTAGTCGGGCCGCTCGCGGTCCACAAACTTGCCCACGATGATTTCGTCGCGGAAGCCGAGAGCCACCTCACTGGTGGGCGCCCCGTTGCGGACCTTGCTCTTCTCCTTGTAGTACTTCATTGTGTCCAAGCCCTCACCCAGCTTGTTGCGGCGCTCAAACAGAGTGGGGCAGGGAGAGAGGACTTCAATGAAACAGAACCCTTTTTTCTTGAAAACCTCGGTCATCGAGCGGGTCAACTGGCGCACGTGAAACGCGGTCCAGCGGGCGACGTAGACGGCGCCGGCGGCGTCCACCAGTTGCGGCAGATTGAAGGCCGGCTCGAAAGCGCCGTAGGGGGAGGTCGAGGTTGTGGCTACGGCCGGCGTCGTAGGCCCGCTCTGGCCGCCCGTCATGGCGTAGATGAAGTTGTTCACGCAGATGACTTTGAGGTCGATATTACGGCGCGCCGCGTGAATCAGGTGGTTGCCGCCGATCGCGGACAGATCCCCGTCGCCGCTGTAAACGATGACGTTCAGCGATGGGTTGGCGAGTTTCAAACCGGTGGCGAAAGGAATGGCGCGGCCGTGCGTAGTGTGGAACGAGTCCAGGCGGACATATCCGGCCACTCTGCCGGAACAGCCGATCCCGCTCACGACGGCGACCTTGTCCAAGGGCGCGCCGCATTCGAGCAAGGACCGGGCAAAGCAATTCACCGTGGTCCCGATGCCGCAACCCGGGCACCAGATGTGCGGGATGCGGTCCATGCGGAGGAACTCT
>Ga0101944_10002469_pt1 | contig 29753 bp, 41 predicted proteins | sample DewCreD2012metaG_FD_75245 | JGI IMG/M metagenome (GOLD analysis project Ga0101944, IMG submission 75245) | Hot spring sediment bacterial and archeal communities from British Columbia, Canada, to study Microbial Dark Matter (Phase II) - Dewar... ... | reverse complement strand
TATATCCTCAGGTGTTCGAACATCGCCGTACAGTATTGCAAGAATTAAACCGTTTACCTTTTTCTTTGCTCCTTCCAAATCTTCTAATAGCAAGGCGGATCCATCTTTTTCACCTCCATATCCAGCTGTCAACGCTTTTACGAATGCAGCAGATGACAATGCAACAGGTTGCAACGTTTGATTGACAGGTTTATATGTAATTGCCAGTTCATCCCAGAGTACGGAAACTACTTTCTCAATCAGCTTTCCAGTTTCATCTACCGCTTTTACAACTTTCGGGAACTTGCCTCCAATCGAAGTTTTAATCCTGCTCGATCCATCTTTAATCTTGTTAATCAGTTCTTTTACAATTTCGTTGCTTTTATACAGCAACATCTTGACAAATGTTTTCTTTCCCTTGGCGACAACATCCAAAGGTTCACCTATGATGTACCTTTCCGGGTTCTCTTTCTCTTGCAAGTGCATATGATCATAAGAGATCACCCCGTTTTTCAAAAAATAGTCTTTCGATTCAAGCAAAGCTCTCTGCAACACCACCTGGTCTTGGAAATCCAGGTTCTCGTTTGAAGCCTCAGCCCAGACGATGTAATTACCGTTCGAGTCTGTAGCAATAGATTTATTTAACTGTAATTCAAGGTAAATCCTTTTCTCTTCCATTGCCCTCTGTTGCCCCTGTCCGCAAACAAAAAGGGCCGACCCCTCGACAGAGGAATCGGCCCTGGTAACCAGCAACCTGTTACAGTAATTTTAATTTTGAATAAATTTTAACAAAATATTTTTTGTTTGTCTACTCCTGTTCGTTCTATCAACATTTCGATTTGGTCTACTGAATGCGCTCGATCAACAACTCTTCCTTCTTCATCTAAGAAAAGCACAGTTGGCGTAGATATTACATGAAAAGCTCTTGCCTTCTCTCCCCCCTCTTGAGTGTCTGCATCTATATGCTCTCCCTTTAACGTTAACTCTGACAAATATGCTTTTACCGGAATACAATTGGGACAATTTGTTCTGTAAAAATAAAGATATTCTGAAACACTGCCTCTTTGCAAGAAATCTTCTACCGAAGGAACTTTAAAAAGCGCTCTCCGTCTGTATTCCTCTTTTTTCCCCTTGTTCCAGTTTCTTAACGATCTGTAATACCCTACAATCCTTTTCACCAAATCAAGTTGTTTCCTAAGCTTATCAAGTTCCGCATCTATTTCTTGCAAAGACCTCATAACACCTCCAGCACTAACTCAACATTCTCTTCTGTCTCAACAGCTCTAAATATGCCGCTTCATTCTCATGACAGTGCTCTGTGTTCAAAGATAATAAATCAATTTTCCTCTGCAATATATCATGCCATTCATCTTTCGTTTTTTGAATTATCTCCCTGTTTTTTAAACATTGTTCCCTCATGATTTTTACTTCTGCAAGTTTTTTTATCAGTTCTTCTTTCATGTCTATGACCTCACGCAGCTTGTTCTATACCCTGGTTAATCCTTTCTTGCCTTACTCTAGCAATCCTGGACGCAATGCCACGATCTTCCCACACTGAAGGATTAACCGCTTCGGTAAATATTGTACTTAATCTCTTCTTCCTTTCAACCCTTTCCCATTGCTCCTGATCATAGTCTGTATCAGAAATCAGATTATGATATTCAATAGTGCTATGCGTAGCCCCGTGCCGGTTTGCCCTACCGTTCCTTTGCTCTAACACCCACGCAGTGTCTGGTATATCATAATTGATTACATACGCAGAATTCTGTAGCGATACACCCGTAGCCCCAGCATCTGACATTACAAGTACATCATATTTTCTTTCTGCCAAATTCGGAGGATTAAACTCATTCTTTATTCTGTTTTTCTCCTTGCCGTTCATGGAACCTTGAAGCACGGCAACTCGTAGTCCCTCTTTCTCAAGAGCTTTTTTTAACTCAGATACCGCTTTCAGATTATGTGCAAATACAATACCCGGTTTTCGTTCTCCGGGTCTGCCCTCTCTGTCTCCTTCCTTGTAAACTTTACTCTTTACAATCTCTACAACTTTCTTCACCTTGCCATTCTTTTCACCATCAAATGTATGGATAATTCTGTTCTGTGCCTCTCTTTTCAGTATACCAGAGAACCTCTGCAGCTCCCTTGCTTTCTCTATCTCCTGTTCGGGAGCAAGATTTCTGAAAGACTCAGGAGATAAATATTTTACCGCTTCAACATCTACAGTACCATTACTGTGCGCCCGCCTAGCTCTTTTAACCATTTCTTCAATTTTTTCATAAGCATGTTTTTGCTCGGGAGTAAGCTTGACTTTCTCATGATACTGAACAGTAGTTACACCTGTCTCCGTAGGATTTGCATAATTGTAAGCATCAATCAATTTCTGGAGCGACTGTCTAGCGTATTCACTGTCTACTCCGTACTTCTTCATAAATTCATTCCTATCCTTAAAACGATCTGGATCAATCTTCTGCAACATAGAAAATGCCTCGCTTACATCATTTTTCACCGGCGTTGCAGATTGTCTCATTACATACTCTGTGTTCGCAGCTATTGCAGATAGAATGTTCGAAAGAGTGGAATCTTTCTTTCCTGCACGATCTACTTCATAGTGTGATTCGTCTATAGTCAACATGTCGAACTTGATTCCATTTTTTTCAAGCAAATCCCTCATAACTTTTTTTCTCTCTTCAAATCCCATACTATTAAACCTTTTTTTCGCTTCTTCCTCACCAACCCCCAATTCTTTGCTAAGCAAATACACCATATCGTCTCTTAAAGACTGATGAGTCATTACAACCATATCAATGTTTCCATTCTTGTACGCTTCAATCCGTGCGTCACGATTTAGCCCTGGTGTCGCTTCCCACCTGTATTTCGCAGGCTCTAGATATTTCAACGCCTCCTCTCCGAATTGTTTTTGAACAACGGAAGGAACAGCATAAATAGCCCGTTTTACCTGTTCTTTGTTTTTCAAGTGCGTAAAAGCACCAAGAGATATTAGCGATTTTCCTTGTCCAGTACCAAACGTAAGATTCAATTTTTTAACTCTTTCAAAAAGCTTGATTGCTCTCTGCTGCGCAATATGCCTGCCACTCATGCTTGCAGCTTTAGACACCGCATATCGCTCGCCAGTATGGTTTATTGCAACATGAGGAATAACAGACGCAAGTTGCGCTTCGGCTCGTTTCCCTATTGTTAGTATCTCTGTTCCGTCTTCCTGCTTCAACTCTTCTCCAGAAAACATTTCCTGCTGTGCAGACATCCTTCGCTGATCTTCTAAGTATAATTCAACCGCTTTATCTTTCCTCGATCCACTTACAAACTTTCCCGTTGCCCCACGACCAACCTTCGCTTCATACTGCTTCATGATTCGATCAGCTCGCTCAAGGTACCTGTCCCTTGTTTCTTTATCTAACATCGCAAGCACAAACTCTGTATCATGAGAAATCTTTTTCGGCTCTGTTTTTAATCCAGCTTTGGTTATTTTTCTGTGGTTTTTAACATACTCAGCAATAAAATCACCCTTGATCCGATCCAAAACCGACTGCATCGCTCTATGCGGATCTCCGTACATCCGGACGAACTCAGCCCAGGGAGATTTTTCTTGTCTCTCTTTACCTGATTCTAATGCTATCTCAGATACACCAGACATGTATCTTATGTAGTGTTCTCTCATCGCAGATTCATACAATTCTGTAAGCTTTTCCGGCAACTCCCTCTCCATTCGTTCAATTTCTTTTCTTGCGGCTTCTTTATTTTCGACAAGTCCAGCTTCTAAATCACTTTTCAAACTTTCAATCGCATCTAAATGTTCTGCCGCTCCAGGCACTCCACGATATGTTTCCCATTTTCCTTCTATCACAGCGGCAAGCGGATGAAGTTCTTTTTCTCCAAACATATTTTCCGTACTGTGATTTTGAATAATGTCTTGTCTAATAATGTCAAATGCTGTTTTTTTATCACCTCTTGCCTGCTTTCTTAAAAAGCTATTCCAAATCCCTGTTGCTGTTTTCCTTTCACCCTGCTGATACTCACGTTCACTAAACCGCTCCGCAAAAGAACCTTTGTAAATTTTCTGTTCCCAGTACTTTCGGACGGCTAGCTGTTCTTGAAACGATAAATCACGTACATCTTTAAAAGCAAATGCACCCTCCGGAACTGCACCCAAGGTTCGATGAACCGCCTCGACTGTTTCCCTCGTATTTCCAATTTCCTGGTTGTCAATATGCGTTGGAGGAAGGTTTATGTTCGGCCCCGGATCGTCAAATGTTTCAACAGGACGATACACAACCCCAGCCGGTAACCACCCCTCCTGGTCTTCTGCTCCTGATTTTATTTTTTGAACCTCAAGGTGTTTTTTCTCAACTTCTTTATCTACAGTTCCTACCAATCGGTCATACATTTCTTTTTTAATCGTAAGGATTCTGTCACCGTTCACATAATCAATTTCATATTCACCATCTTTAAGACCTAGCGCTCTTGCGCGGACGATAGCTTCTTGCGTGCTAATTTTGCCAAGATTTGCTTCGATATCATCAAACTTCTGCTGCTCAAGCTCTGCTACAAGGGCCGCAACAACTTCTAGTGATCCTAACGCTTGCCCCATCACACGATTCGCTTCATTTAAGTATTCTAGCCTTGCTTCATTTAGTTCTTCCAACACTTTCAGATCATCTGGATTATTAGCAATATCATCTTCGATACTTTTTGCTCTAGCAATGAGTTCTTCTCCTCTTTCTAATGCATCTTTGACAATTATTTCGTTCATTTCTTGATGGTACAATGCAATCGCTTTGCGTAAATCTTCAAAATCACTTTCATTGTTACTTGTCTTAAGCCTGTAGGCTAACAACTTGGCTGCATTACCGATACCAAGGATATCAACAACGTCCCTGCTTAAAACTTCTCCGCCAAGGACCTCCCATCCAAGTGCATTAAAACCATTAAACACCCCGTTAGAAACCCACTTTTCTATCCCAACTTTGTTCTCTTTTACTTTTTCAAGCAAAGATGCATTCAACCACGACTGACGCTCGGCAAGCATTTTCTCTTCTTCTTCTTGCAATTCTTCCGCTAGCTCTTCAGATATATCTTTAAAATCTATCTTTACCCCGTTACCGTATTTTAGATTTTTCAGCTCATCAATTACCTCTTCAACCTTGTTACCTTCAAAATCAACCTGAACCTCTTTAACTTCTTTGCTTTCTTCAAGTTTTTTAATCGTCTTCTTGTATTCTAAATAAGACTTTAATGCCTCCGTTTTCCTATCGAGATCGTTAATTTTTTTGTCATACTCACTTTTCTCATAAAGAGATTGAACAGCTTCGTTAATATTTTTGTTTGCTGCAATTCCTTTTCTAATTCTTAATTCTGTTTTCTCTCCATGCTCGTCTCGTATCTCCTCCATTCGTTTTTCAAATAAATTTTTCTTCTCCATTTGCAATTTTGCTTCCGTTAAATCTCCCTTCTCTCCTGACAATTTCTTATATTCTGTCTTAAATCCTTTCCCTTTACCCTCCGTTTCTTTTGGCAACACCTCTTCTGCACCCGTTTCTTCAATTTTCTTCTCCACAAACTCTTTTAATTCCTTATCTTGAATAATTTCACGCTGAAAATCCCGAATAACTTCTTTAGCTTGAGACAGTATGTTTTTAATTTCCCTGTCTTCAGCTCTTTTTTTAGCTTTTTTTAATATTTCTATCTCTTTCTCAAGTTGTTTAATCGTGAACTTATCCTCCGGATCCGTTTCTTCCAATTCTTTTTCAACTTCACGTATCTGTTCATCAAACGGTGCACCTGGATCATCCACATGCCAACCTAATTTTTCAGCAAGCTCTAAAGCGGCTTTTTTCTGTACTTCCTTCTTCTGTTTCTCTAATTGTTTTTCCTTCATCTTCTGCTGCTTTTTTAACTGTTTAAACGCCTTTCTCTCCTCCTTGCTCATTTCAGATAGCATTTCTTTTTCTTTTTGCTTTTCTTTAATCTTTCTTTCTCTCTCCTCTTCTTTTTTCCTTCTAAGCTCACGTTCATATTCTTCCTTGCTTTTAATATTATTCAGCTTCAAAAAATTCAGCTTACCCCCGGCTCCGGCAATAACATGCGCTGTGCCGTCTCCATGGTCTCGAATCAATACATGTATACCCTTTGTACCCTCACCATGAGGATGAATCGTGATCCACCGGGTACCAGCAGGCCATTTAGATACCTTTGGACCTTTTACTTTCGGAACTGGAACAGATCCAGATTTTACTAAACGTTCGTATAACCGTATGCTTTTTCTTATTTTTAAGTACTGTGAAACAGATATAGATACATAACCGTCGGGTGTAAGATTCAAAACTCCTGTTTCTCGCAAATTTCTTATATCATCTCTAGTGTACGAATACGACTGAATCGAAAACATCCACCCCTCCCAGGTACTTAAAACTTTTCTTCATCTGAAACTTCAATTCCGAATTTTTTTGCAGCCCTTACAATCCTTTTCCAAATTGCTCTTCTTTCTTCGTGGGAATATTTCGAATAATTTTTCGGCATGGAAAAGTAGCTTATTGCAGCTCTTACGTGTTCTTCAGTGTCTATCGGATACTTGTACTCGTTTGGAGATGCATACTTACTTCTTTCTTTCGGATACCCCCTCGGCGGAGTCCTGTGCGCACCCACCGGCAACGGCTCGTCTTCATCAGGCTTTGGCGGAAGTTTGCTCTTTGCTTTATACAGAACAGGAATAACAAACCGAACCATTTTTATACCTCCATTATGTCTGTTTTATATACACTTTTCCTGAAATAATTCTACTCCTCGTAAAAATCTTGCATGTTTTAACAACAAACGACTTAGTGAAATCAGGATTTTCTGGATCGAAATTGCCAGAATTGTCAGTGGCAGATTTTATTTGTGTTGGATCAAGAGCAATCCAGGAATACCCCCCTTCGTAACTGTTGACATATTTCAAACCGTCATATCCTGCATCTTTCAGGTATTCAACAATAACCTCTCTTGTTTTCTCTTGTACCTTTTCCTCCCACGATGATAGAAGATTGTTCCATTCATGATCACTCATTCCCTCTTTTCCTTTTTCAACCCACACAGCAAGCTCCCTGTTTTCTTTCCTTGCTCTTCGTGTGCCCTCGTCCTTTATATCGAACCACGAAACATTTGCGGGAATAATACCCTTATTCCGCAACACAGGAACTAAGTGTATTAAGCTCCATGTACCCAAATCTGGAACCTCCAACGGATTTCTGATATTTAAAAAGTATTGACCGACGAACCATTCTCCCTCTTTTTTAGTACTCCTTTTGGCACGCCTGGCAGCTTCCTTCGTGCCGAAATGATAACCAATATCGTTCGATTTAGAAAACACGTTAAATCTCTTGTTTGTTCCGTGATACACAACTAACGGTTCACCATTTTCATTTACAACTTTTGATACACCCCTATTGACATTTTTCGCCCATTCTAGTAATTTATCTTTAGAGCTTTCAGCCCCACCCCCTTTGTAAGGGGGACCGGACCGTGCTGAAAGCTCAATTTTTTCAACATTTGATAAATTATAATCGTAAAACATTAAATATTTTTTTTTCTTCTCTAAGAACAATCCTAAGCACCATATCCTCACCTTGCACATTTACTAACACACCATAGTGCCGATACCCTATCACATTCATTCTTCTTTTATTATCTGGTTCTTCCCATAAAAAGACAGATTTTTCTATTAGATTTGGAAGTTCAGGAACTAAATACATAATTCGTCGGTCTGCCGAATGAGTTTTAATTTTATAAAACCCTGTAAAAGGAAACAGAACTTTTTTCCCATCTTTGGTTATTGATTTTAGTTTAGAATAATGTTGCTTTCCGATATCCCTTAATTCTTTATAAGATTCTATACCAATTAGGCTATTATAAACTTTAAGTGGTTTTAAAGATAAAATCTTAAACAATTTTTTATAACTGCACCAATCTCCAAACCACCTTTTAAACTTTTCTGTTTTTACTAGTCTCCAATACGCAGAATCTGAGGTAGTTTTATCATTTTTTTTAAGTTGCTTTGGTTTGGAAATAATATTTTCCTGCAACCCGTCTTTTTGTGCTCTTACCCAACGCACTGCATAATAAATCTTTCCATTCTTGTTTATGGGCACCCTTTTAGGCACTAAATTTTTTCTTCCCGATTTTGTGATTATGAATCCAGTCTTTCTGCTAGCCAAATACTCCTTAAACTCCCCGATAGTCATATAATCTACATCACCCAAAAAATCCGGTCTATCATAATGTTTCTGATATGCCCTTACTGCCTCCTCCATCGTGTCAAAACCAAGCATCACCTTGTCCTCATCGTATAGTTTTGTTAGAGGATTAACCTGTCTGATAATAAATACATGAGGACTTTCACGGTTGTCGCCTAGGAAACAATCAATATGATCTCCGTCTTCTCCTTCGGTCATACGGATATAACCATAAGGATACAAAAACTTCGTTTCACCCCAACGTTTTTCATTAGGATCATACCACCGACGGATACTGCCTTTTCTATTTTCAATTGAAATAGGAATTCCCTGTATCTCGGTTCGGTAGTGGAGTTTATAAGCCGATTTTAATAAATACCTTCCGCCCTCTTTGACAATTTTAAAAAATGCTATATTCTTCTTTAATAAGCCAGCACCCAAATTAGGACGACTAAACGTAGGCCTAATTTGCGTAGCCACAGATGGAGTACCAACCTCGCCGTGTGCATCTGGCTTTTCCATTCTTAATCCTAACCGAACCATAAAACTTATTTCAAATCCTCTTTTTTGAGTTTTTCATCATACAATTCCTTTACCTTTTCCGCAAAACCAGGGTCTTGTTCTGTTTTTCCTAATTCCTTTACCTCATTAACTGCATCGGACCATAGTTCCTGTTTTCGCTTCGCTTTCTTATTCATCTCAGAAGCAATTTCTTCCAAACTTTTCCTGTCATCCTTTTCTTTCACCACGCCTTTTACATCTGGATAATATCTTGACCATCCCCCTCGGCAATGGGGATGAGCGGGTCCCATCGGTACCCACCAATCATCCATATCTCTTCCTATATTCGTTTTTCCATCCCATATCGCAACTTTAGCTATTGGATCGTCTATATGTTCATCTTCTAACGGATGATCTACATATAGAGCAATCGTTCCCTTAATCTTTCTACAGAAACTGCATGTAACACCGTCAAGAACCTCTTCACGGATAAAATAAAGCTTTTCATCTTCTGTACTGTTTGCCCTTTCTTCCCAAAGGAAAGCCTGGGATTGTAAATACAGACTTTCATATTCCACAATTCGTCGTATGTCTCTATTCATCTCACCGCATTTATCAAACAACTCCTGTGCAATTCTTTGCTTGCTCCATTTCTGTCTCACACCGTTGAAATACACATCCTTCACTTTCTGCAGCATGCTTTCTTTTATACCGGTGATCTTCTCACCTATGTAATCTTCCACAATTTTTAACTGCGTTAATTCGTACTGGCTTGGATTAAATAAACTCTCATAGTCCTTCCACCTTTTAGGGAACTGATCAAAACTATACCCTCTATATCTAATCTCTTTTAAAGAAGCTTTTCTAACAGATTCCTCTATACTTGTCGCAAGCAGCCTGGACAACGCCTTCCCGATCAGAACAGAATCTATAACCAATTTTCGCTCTTTTCCGGATAGATATTTAAGAAGATACCGCTCGATTGTCTTTACCATTTTGTCAAACTCTTGTTTTGTAATCGGCCTGCCAGTTTCTGGAGAAAAAATCACCCTTCCTTGTATCTTTAAAGGTTCTGCATCTTCTATTGACTTACTGAAAGTTGTAACAACTGGTAAGTCCAAATAACCACAGATAGCTCTATACACAGAATCAATCAGCTTTCCGAAAAACAATACCCATTCTAGAATAAATTCTTCTTGGACTTTAAATCTAAACCCCTCCTCTTTACCTTCACTCTCACGTCTTCTTATAGTAACCGGCAACCCGATGGCTTTAGACAATTTTTCTACGGCAGTTAAAAACTTTTCTTCTGCGTTATTAGAGTTAATATTTGTTATTTTCAAAACAATCTGGCTCATGTCGATACCAACTGCAAATATTTTTCTTTAATCTTCCTTGCTTTTGTTTTACTCCTTCTAAACCTTACTAAACAACGATTTCGATACTTTTTTTAATTTCTTCGTCATCTCCTCCGACACCTCCCAGGATCACCTCACGATACATATCTACATAATCTCCTTCTTGATTGTTATCTACGTCCTCCTGCCGTATACCAACATTCATTTGGGTTGCTTGCTTCGATTGTAACCATGCCTGGTATACATTCTGATGCAAGAAACCAGGCACATCCGCCCACTCAAAACCTACAGGCGTACCATCGTTCTCTTTGATGATCTGATTAATAGACTTATATGTTCTCAATTCATGCTCTCGTGTTTCGTTCTTTAATCGAACATCGTCTTTCTCAACCCCTACAAAAACTATTTCAAACCGAGAGTCTACTTTCTCAATAATTCTGTTTATATGTTGCGTTAAGAACGCAAGATTTGCCTGCAATCCTCTCGATTTAGACAATTCAATCCGAGGGGCTACGTTCTCTCCCAGCATAGATGTAGATTGTTTTGTCCTGATCCCTAACTCTTCCAAATCTGTATCAAACAACGCAGCGGTAGACGTCCACAGGAACTCTGTCCATGCAGAAAACTCCATTTCCCTGTTTGAATTCTGGAAAGAAATCCACTGGATTCCACCAGATTTATCCTTCCCCAGCCCCGAAGGAATAATCGGAATCCGATATCTTGAGGCAGGGCTTCCGCTCATGATACCGATCAAGTACTCTTCGAGTATTTCTACGTCTTCTATATCCAGATCGCCATCGATCAAAATAGCACCCCTGGGCAACCTGTCTTCAGTAAACACACCGGCATTGTAGGCAAACGTGTTAATCAAAGAGACAATCAATTCAATCGCCTGTTCTACAGCCGAATAACCATACCCCCAGAAATCAATATCTGATCGCGGATTCTCATAATCAAAAATCAAATCTTCAGCGGTATATACCGCTGTTACTTTCATGTCTATTTCTTGAATAAATCGGATTTTGTCGTTTCCGTTATACCCTTCTTCTGTAACTCTAAAAATCGTAGCAGGATCAACACTCCAAAACGCAAACGGCTTTCCATTCACTTTTCGCTGTATTTCTGTAGTTACTTGGTCCAGGGTATATTTATCTCTAAGAACCTTGGAAACAAAATCGTCCAAACTGTCTTCACGTTCAGGATCGTATTCGCCTGTTCTCATTAGAAAATCCTGTAAATATTTGATAATCTTTTTTTCTTCTTCGTTTGGTTTTCTGTGAGCATCTTTTAAAGCAATTTTAAAACCACGAACCTGGTCGTTGTCGCTAGGCACTAGAAACGGCCTAACTTTGTTAATCTGATGACGGATAATCGTATTGATCAGCCATGCTTTCTCGGCAACCCTTCTCAATGTCTTATAGTTAATCCTCCGACCAGGCTCAACCACGTTCCGATTCTGTCTGAAAAACCTATTCCAGGGATTAATTCTCAACGATCTGATCGGATTTACTTGTGTACCTTTCTCCTGCTTTACCTCTGCTTTGACAATTTTTGTTTTAATCATTCTTTCTATCACAGGATTAAACAATTCAAGCTGCGCACTGCTCATACGCCCCTCCCCCTAGCAACATCAGTTCTGTTCCGGATAACCTTTTCCATTTTTTCCTTCTTAAACTTTTCACGTAACTGTTCGATGAATGCAGAAGACGTTTTTGCTCGTTTTGTCGCATGTTCAGCAAGTGCAAAGCTCCAGAACTTGTCTGCATGATGGTTTTCACTGCTTTCAACATCAAAGCGCACATGTCCGGCAGAGGTAACAGTTTTCCTGATTGAATGTATCTGTGATACAAGCTCTCGGTAAGCAGGCAGCACATACTCCCTTCGCTGAAACGCAAGATAAACATCGGTCGCAAGTTCTTCTTTGACCGAATTCGTAAAGTTAATAGCTTCAACTTTCTGGAATCCTTTTTTTTTACTAGCTTTTCGGCCAAGGGCATTCCCAAACCAGTTGCATCAATGCATAGCCGTTTTACGGGAAGATAGTTCAGGAGCCTCATCAGGTTTTTTTCTTGCTCGTCAAACGGCATATTTCTGTAAGAAATTGAAGCAATACAGTACTTAACAGAAGAATCCGGCTTCACTGCGAAAATAGTCAATTCGCTTGCATCATGCGTTCTGCCAACATCGTAACCTGCATACAACACCCCCATATCCGGATGATACGGTTTCAAATCCCTAAACACATTTCCGCTCAACAACTCGTCGATGCTTTCGTATCGGATCAGCTCATTATCTCCTACCGGAATGCACGATTGAATCATCTCTAACGTAATATAACTAGCCTGCTCGTCTCTAAAAAGACATTCATATTCTTGCTGGAAATCCACCAATGGCATACTTTGAAGAATCTTTTTTAAGATATCTGTACCATACTTTTTAACTCTTGCTTCAGTTGTTAAATCAGTTTCAGCCATAGCTGATTGAACATCAGTACACAACGAAGCACAATAGTACCAAGGAATCTGGACCCTCACATACTCACGATAATCCTGCCCCGTGAGAATCTCATAAAACCTGCCTGAATTACCGAACGGAGTGGACCCGATCTCAATAGAACCTCCTCTCGAAATCGCCGGCAAGGCAGAAACATAAATCTCATCCGCTTTGGCGTGGAACGCAAACTCATCTAACGATACTACCCCACCCTTACCCCGTACCGGTTTACACGGATGAGAAATTAACCTTGAAACCGATTTTCCGTCAGAATCCAGGAATTCCAGTGCAGTCTTGCTTCGTGTAATCATTTTTTTACGATAACTTTTCGGCAACGATTCGAACATCTCTTTTGCAAAGAGTATTTTCTCTTTCGCATCATCATGAGAATATGAGACAAACTGTTTTACATACCGTTTGTTTTTAGGATCGTTCGCATCTAATAGACCTTTCATTGCAGTAATAAACGACCACCCCACCCTCCGGGATTTGTTCGCAATAAAAAATACCGGATCACGGGCAAGGTATAAACTCTGCCAAAAATCCAGTTTTGCCTCCTTTCCGAACATGTCTGTAATAATGTACTTAGCAAGTATCCGTCTTTGGGTACCAACGTCTATCTCCATCCTGCCAGTTCCTCTAACCGTAATAATTCTTGATTTTCTTCTGCAATCTTTTTTACAACTTCCTTGATTTCAAGTTCCCAGCTGCTCTGCTCTTCTGCACTATTGATTTCTCTCTCTTTCAGAAGCAATTCCCTGATATTTGCTTCGTCTTGTGCTATTGCTTTTAATGCTTCTATCATGACTCTGTACTTTGTAGCCGATTCTCTTAACGCAGAGATACTATCAATAATTTCCGAAAGCTTTTTTACCCTACCTTCGAACGTAGACAACGGATACATAAGCCTTGCACGTTCAAGCGCCTGCTCTCGCTCCGCAAGGATTAGATTTTTGTTTTTGTAAATGTGGTTCCAAACTCCTTTTGTTGTAAGTTTAATGCCAAACTGCTTTTCAAGTTCTTTCGCTATTTCTTTAAGAGGCCTACCGTCAATCGCTAGTTCAATAAGCAGTGCCTTAGCTTTAACTCCCAGCCTGTTTTTACCTTTTCCGAGAATATTATTTCTTTTCCTGACCACAATCGACCGCTCACGCACCTCTTCCATCACCTAAACCCTCGCCAACAATCTAAGTTCAGCTCTTGCGGATTTCAAAAGTTCATTGTTGTCTTTTAAAAACTTTTCAATCATAGGCATTATTTTTTCTTCAAATACTTTCTGATTTGCATAGTTGCCAGCGGAAGATTTTCGTTTAAACTCGTCAATGTTCCCCGTTTTTGTTACAAAATACTGCTCCAAAGCACGGGCAAAACACTCGCATGTTCTGTTCTGATAGTCTGAGTTTTGTTTTTTTTCCATGCTGCTGCGAAACAGCCCTGCAATCTTTCCCGCCTCCGACGACCAATTATCAGAAGCAAACCATCGGTTATTTTTTCTTCCCAAGTAGTTGTCAATAAAGTGAGCAAACTCATGCGCAAGAGTAAATCCAAATGATTCTTCTCCATGGGCCTTTGTTACACCAATAGCTTTATAAGCTGGCATGTAAATACCGTATGCATTCCTTGCATGCATCAATACTTTCCCGGAATGACTTATTTTCAGTCCAAACTTCCGTGCCATAGACGATCTGTTACCGAACACCGCATACACCTTATCAAGCGCTTTTCGTATATCATCAACCTCTTGCAATGTAATAGGATCGCCGTTTTGACGCTTAACTTTTACACCATGAGAATCTAACAAATAGTTCTTTGCGCCTTTGTCCCCGTAAGCTGTCTCCCGTCCCTTCGCAAAACTTGACTCATGTTCCTCAAGCTGGATATTCATATCCGACATCTTCCGGTGTATGTCATCCAGTGTTTCCCAAATTAAACTAAACCTGTTAGAACCTTCCACATTTCCAAACTCTCTTGCCATTTTCAATTCAAGATAGGTTGCCCTTCTGTTACTTAACACCCTAATCTTACCTTTCGGTTTTAACGCTTTTGCTCGTTTAAGATAATAGTCTTGCATAGCAGCCAAAACTTCCGCATTCGCAATCACAAGCTTTGGTTCTCCATTCTCAAAAGTGTGCACTACATAACGGTCTGGAGCTATTTTTACCGCCTGGACCCTATATCTGTAGTATGCAAACTTAGAATCGTCTAAATGAGGTATCCATGATGGCCGTGGCTTATTCAAAATATCTTTGCCAGGAACTAGACTTATTTTTAGCGGCTCTACTGATGTGTAGTCTTTTGCCTTGTACCCTTTGATCTCTGTATCCTGTGGTTCAAATTGATATTCCCACGGATTCGGGAGTTTCGGAAAACTTGAAATGTCAGCTCCGTTCAACTCTGCTGTTACAGCACTTCTTGTCTCTGGTTTTACCCCCCTGATCAAGGAATCAATTCTGTCTGGATCGGCCTCCGGAAGAATTTCTGATACTTTATCCTTGCGAATAGTATCTGTGCCTTTTTCATGCTTAATTACAAGCTCATCTTCTGTTTGTGAAATAATCTTTCCCTGCTTCCGTGTACCGTTCTGATCAGTATAAGACACGTTAGCCCCTGGTGCTAACTTGTCCACCAAATCTTTCCGAACATCTTCTACGCTTCGGGTAGCGATTGACCCCTCCTCAAACAAATCATACTGCACAGCTTTTGGTTTCTCTTTGTAAGCTTCCTCTGGCAATACCCACACTGTTGTTTGATAAGTTTTACCGTTCCTGGTAACCGTGATTCGTTTCGCTACAAGCTTGGGACTTTTTCTTGCTTTCGTAATAATACATTTAATCAGATACCGTACCCTGTCTACCGTTTTCCTCGACTTTTCCATCCGTACCCCCTCCAGTGTCTTTTTTAATTGCCACGATCATTTTGCTTGCATAGCTTGTAAGGTCTTCCGGCTTTAAATGCTCTTTTATATCAACTGACTTAACCTCACCCGCTTCAAGAGAGACCACAACTTGCCCAAACATTTTCTTAAGACGACATTTCTGTATGATTTTCTTTATCGTTTCTGTATCCACGTACATTCTCGTCTCCACTGCAAATATGCTTTTTATGCCCCCGTATCAAATTCCCCTTTTCTGTAATTATTTCTGTCAACTTAGGTTCGCATGATACAATTTCACCCGCACACTCAACATAAATAATTTCTTCTCCACACAATTGACACCTAAACACATTCTACCTCGATTCTTGCACCAGGAACTTCTGAAAACATTTTTTCTGCTTTTAGTTCTACAACCTGGGAATCATCTTCCCATACTCCTGCCTTGTTTAATGCGTCCAGCACACCTTTAACCAGATTGTCCAGATCGGGTTTTTTTACAAGGCTTTTTTCTCCGCTCTTGGGAAGCGGAAAATAAAACTTCACATCAACCCTTACAGCTCTATTTACTGGTTCGTTGCTGTACTGTTTTCTAACTGCCAATAACACCTTATTATGCCAATCATCAAGATACTTTTTAGGAATGTAAGCCCACACTTTACCACCTTTACTAACTACTCTAGGTCGAGGCAATGGTTTTGGAACTCCTTCCACAAAGCATTTAACCATATCCTGTATTATTGCTTAAATATCAAACAAATTTCTACTCTTCTCCACTTCTCCGTTTATCTTTTTTCTCTCTAACCATCCCATATCATCAACAAGCAATTCAAATCGTTCAAGCATATTATACCTTTCCTCATCTGTAAGTAAAGGTTCGTTGTCTATCTTGTCTGCAAGTTCAAGTGCCTCTCTCTTTCTCTTTAGGTATTTAATAATTAATTCTTTGTTGTTTTCAACAAGTTCTTTAGCTTTATCCAGCTTTTCTTTTGTTGCAAAGATTCTTACGCCACTGCGGTACAGTTCTAATTTAATATTTTCTTTGTCAAAATATACTAACAATTCTCCAAACAGCATAACACATCACAAAACATCTGCATAAACGATTTCTGTTTCTGTTGCGGTCTTTCCCTTTACCCTTCTTTTAGCGTCATTAATAAAATCATCTGTCTGTTTATAAGCATACAATACCCTCTCGTAATTAGAGTATGCACTTTTAAGCCCCATGGCCTTGTATGTTTTGTACAAGTACGTTTCGTAAAATGGGAAACCGCAGGCAGTGCATTTGTCAGAACCGTGATCATCTGAACTGGAACCTTGCACATAAGTGAAAGAGTTACCGCAGCAATCACAGGTAACAGGTATTCCCTCCCTAGGCTTATGTAGAACTTTTTTCCTGATCGGTATCCCCTTTTGTTCACATGCCTGTTTTATGTCAGATATTCCGATCGGTGATTTAGGAGATACAGTATCTTGCAAATGCTGGAAGAGAACCTCCAGCGAATCACAAGGAATATCGCTGACGTAATGCAAAATCGTTGATAAAACATATTTGCCTGTTTTGGAATAATAATTCCCTAGGCTATTAACAAACTGATCTGCAGTCATAAACTTGCCTCCTGTGCTTTTGATCTTTTGTATTCTTCGATCACTTCCTGGATTTCCTGCTGACGCTTTTTCTCAAAATCAATGTAACCACCGGAGGGTGAAGCTCTCGACCGTTCAAGTAATCTTTTTTCAAGCACTTTAGGTATTGCCCACTGGCGCAAAGCTCCTGCATCAGATTTATATCTTTTACCATGCGCTTGCTTGTAAGCAGACAATGCTTCAATCGCATCGTTTAACACGTCAACCGTAAACCTCCTTGATAAATATTCATATTCGTCGTCTGTCAGTTTAACTAACCCCAAATCATCATATGGCTTTTTTAGCTCCTCTTTTTTTGCTTTTGAGGGAGAATCTTTATTTTTCGTTGGGAGTTTTTCACTGTTTGTTACCGGAACAGGACCAAGAAAAGGATCTGTTTGTTGTGTAGGTGGAGGCGTTGAATTTTCAACGCCGCTTATATAATTAAAATCTAGTTTTTTATTATTTCTAGTATCTTTTAAAGAATTAAAACTAGAATAATCTATATCTTTATCTAGATCTATATCTATATCTAGATCTATATCTTTTTCAGGTATATCACGGATAACCCTGAGCTCTCTATCAGATATATCACGGATAACTCTGATACCCTTATCAGATATATCACGGATGTTTCTGATGCTGTTATCAGATTTATCCTGGTTATTTCTGATTTCTTCTGATGCGCTATCAGAACTATCATGAGTCTCTCTGATGTTTTGTGTGTTCTCGTGTGTTTCATGGTGATTTTCCGTCTGTTTCATTAGTTGTTCATTTGTTTCGCTCTCTATTTTGTCCACGGTAACTTGTGCAATCCGGTTGCTTTCTATGTTTTCATCTTCGGCTTTTATTTCCCCGTTTTCTGCTTTTACTTTTTTAGATTTTTCGTTTTCTTTGTAGTTTTCAATCACATCTCTCAAATACGCAGACGCTACTGATGATTTTTCAAGATACTTATAAATCTTATGACAAAAAATATACCCATTTTCTACCGAAAGTAATTGTAATTCTACGCAGGTGTTTAAAACTTTCTGAACCTCTTGTTCTTCAATGCCGAAGAAATACGCTATATCGTCTGCGTTTTCTTCAAGCATTGGTTCTGGATAATCTGCATCAATTCTGTAGACAATCGACTCAAGCACATAGTTATACACAGCATATCCTACAGCCCCATACTTTCGAATCAGCCTGCGTATTTTAACGTCGTTTCTCATGTCTGACATGTGTTTAAAATATCTCATGATTTCCCCTCCTCTATGTATTAGGTATTAGTGTGTAAGTGTATGAATGTTAGTACATGATGCCATACGCCTTGCCCTTTCTACTCTTCCCCGAAGGTGAGGATAAAGGGAGAGAAAATAATCCCATCCCTTGGTGTGCTGGATCATGTGTTCATCTCGTGTTAAGGCTAACCAGTTCCATGGTTCGTCAACAGTTTCCATTTTTGCCCCCCTGCTCACGACATGAGCTTTTTCAATTATTCCACCTTTCCCTGACGCATCAGATATTTTGTGCATTTCCCTCCACTCCTCATCTGTTACAGGTTCTGTCATATACTCATCACGGTAATCAATGGGATCACTTTTGAGTGATCCCCTCCATTTTTGCCACTCCCAGAACAACTCTCGAACGTCTGATTGTAAACTCAAATCCAAGTCACACATTTCAACTATAATGTCAAAACAAGACTGTATTAGTTTTGCTGCCTGGGTAACGCTACTTTCTGACAAATGAACAGGACGGGATCGTCCTGTTAATTTGTTTACTATTCTGTCTGCATAAGCATCAAGAATATCGAGATATAGAGAATATTTTTCATCATCCGTCGGCTTCCTGCCGTTTTGTGATTCAAATATAATTGTAATTAGTGCCCAAAGAGTATTCACTTGTTTGTAAGTTTTTGCTTCGGAGGGTATAGACAAGGTTGCCTGAATATAATGTTCTCCGTCGCTTTTTCTTTGTAATTTATCATACAGTTTTTTGAATAAAGGGAACTCCTGCTGGGAAGGTATTAAAACGATCCCTGTATCCGTAAAAAATGTTTTACAATATGCCGTAACCTTCATACTATTAAGTAACACTTAATCGTTGTTTTTTTCCTTTGATGTTTTCTGAAATCAAATCTCCAAACACATCCTTCATCTTTAAAACAAGTACATCTCTTGTTTTTAATGAAATCCCTATGATTTTTATAATTTTTTGAAAGGTAACAAACATTTCTCCTTGAAAATTACCAAGGATGTTAAATTGAATGCTTTGTGGTGAATACAGGAAGATTCCTATTTCACTTTGATTTGCCTCTAAATTTACATACCACATATAATCTCTTTGTCTATAAGGTTCGTTAAAAATAAAGTCTACAAAATCGTTACCTTTTCCTCTTACCGGTTTACCCAGAATTGGATCATTACCCAATACAATTTCCCAATGACTTTCCCCCGTTTTCAACAAGATAAATCCGTAGATAGGCTTTCGGACCGAAAGCCTGCCATAAAACATGATAGATGACAGTCCAAGAGTATGCAGACGTCTATCCATATCATAAATCCAGAAATCATCCATATCTTACCTCTCTCGCCTTTGCTTTTTTAGCTATATATCTGTTATACAGTTCATCGCTGACAAAAAAAGAATTGTTTAACTGTCATTATACATCTACCAGCTAAAACAAATCTAACACCTCCTCCTGCTCGCTAACCTTCTCGCTGTTTAAAGAACTCTGAGGTTTTCCATTTTCAACTTGTACGTGAGATTCAGGCGCAATTTCTCTGTTTGCATTCCCTGACAAAACAAGTTCATCACTGTTTACATGTAGTTCTCCTGACATTTCCCGTTCTTCTCTCCTGACAGCTTCCAGTACCTCAACAGAAATAGGACATAGCTTCAATGTTCGGATAATAACAGTTTTGAGTGCCATCGAATCAAAATCTGTTATCCAAGGAGAATCTTCTCCCAGCGCTTTTGCGTATTTGTCACGGTGCTTTTCGGCATCTTTTTTACTCATCACGCTAAACTGTGATCCTCCGTTGTTAAACTCGACTATACAGTAGTAGGCTATCGGCTCTCCTCTTTCTTTGCGGATGTCAATCTTGTGAGTTAATCGCCTTTCTGTCCCCAGCTCAACGTCAAAGAAATCATTTTCATAGACAATTTCAGCGGAGATCGTCTTAATTGTTTTTGACCGTCTCGCAAGCTCTATTAGACCTTTGTATCCTAGCTGAAAATGACAAGTCATAATTTTTGTTCTTGTTCCATCCGGCATGGTTCGTGATTCGTTGTAAGGTATGAGCCATGCCTGACCAAGGAGGGATCCGGGTTCAAGCCCGAACCGTGCACAATGACCTAGTGCGACCATAATTGACCGTCGGTCACACATCATAAGCTTTGGATTGTTTAGAATTTCAATAGCTGCTGCTCGCACAAACCGGTCAAGATTTATTGTTCCTTCCGGAATTATGCCACGGAAACTATCAGCTTGCTCAAACAGCCATTCTTTCAATGATTGGTTGTTGCCATTTTTCTTTACCATAGCGTTTGAACCATCTATTTTCATAGTATCCTCCTATACCTATAATTAATTTGATTATTCCCACTCCTCCACAATTTCTTGAAAAGCTTCTTGAAGTTTATCTTTTTGTATAACGTATCCAACAGCTCTCAAACCGTTTAAAAAAATTTTTACAAGCTCCGGCCAACGTTCACCTGCAGATACTTCGACATCTACTCTCATGCTTGGACTCATTTCTGCATAATCAACTTTTTCGCATATCCGAAATGTAAACAGATTTGTCTTTTCCATTTTTTCATCCTCCACAGTAATTCTTTATATTGTTTCATCAAAATAGGCATACTCAGGCTTTACCGCAACATATTCTAACCACCAAAAATGACTTTCCAAAGAAACAAACAGCAAGTTATTCTCTACATCCCAATCAAGAAGATAACCATAAGCGGTATAAACTGTCCCAGTAAAATGTTCATACTTAAGATAGACTTCTCTTCCTCTATCATCAGAAGTGAGATTTTTAATTTCTATCATAGTAAAACCTCCTTAATTATTAACAAATCGGCCCGCTCGCTATTTATGGTTTTCTTATTCATCATGACTCGTTCCACATACCACGGCTCGCTCGGAGAATGTGGGCCTCTCGTTCCGCATGGCTCGCTCCTCTGTTTTGGGCTTCTCTGCTTCCATAGGCGGATCGCTCAAACCATGTGGGCTTCTCAACTGCTGCGGCTCGCTCTTTTCCTCCATGGTTTCCTCAAGCCATGTGACTCGCTCCACTTGCCAATCATGTATCTTCCTATACGGCTCACTCCAATACCTTCGGTTTCTTCAATATATTAGCTCGCTCTTATTTTTTGGGCCTCTCCAAGAGGATGGCCCGCTCTAAAAATCTGGTATCCTCCACAGGCATGGCTCGCTCAAACTCTTTGGACTTCTCTTTTGCCCTTTCTCTCTCTAGGACACTGGGCTTCTCAATATTCATGATTTTTCACTCCTCACGCACTATGTTTCTTCGACAGATATTCCTCAGCACATGGAACTCGTACAGGCAATCCTTCCAGCGTTCTCCAAGCAGCGTATAAATCTGCTATAAACATTTTGATCATATATCGCCGAGACGCTAAATCTCTCCTGGCTTTCGACTCTTCGCACCAAGGCTTTGTGCCACCTTCTACAATTCGCTGTTCATGTCCCAGCCTGTTCTTGTAACTGTCATAAAACTTTTTATATTCGGAATCACATCTTAAAAAGCTGGTGGCAAGCACTCCCAGCATTTTTGTTCTTAACCATGCATTGAACGGCGACAAAAAACCGGGAGTTCTTTTGTCACCACGGATATATTCGTTCGTAATAACAACTTTGTAGTCTCCGTTTTTCTTCGATCCTGAAATCTTTTTTCCTCTTACCATTCCCGGGTTTAGGCCTGTATACTGCCACATTTTAGACACAGTGTCTGCTTTTGTTATGTCATATTCGCTAATGATCACAGCACTCATTACAGGACCGCAACCTTTCACTTTTTTTAAAAAGTGCTGATAAATCGGGTATGTCTCAACTTCTTTTTGGATTTCTTTTAACAGTTTTTCTTCGTTTTCCTGCATGCTTTCCAACGCATCTACAAGCACAGGAATTGATTGTGTATCAAGATTAAGATCATCAACGTTTTTTTGATCACTCCCGTCTTTTTTTTTCTTTAATCTGTTGGCTATACGGATTCTTAAATCTTGAAAATCGTACATCGTTTTGACCATTGTTCTAAGTACTTCTTTTCTATCCATTTTTGCCTCCTAAATATTAAATGATTTGTGCATACTGCAAGTCTTTATCCGTACACTCTGACAACAGCCTTTTACCCTTTTTTCTCGCAGATCGTGGCGCTATTTCTTGGCCTCTAACAATCCTTCGCTTCCCTTTCGGATTTTCTTGTGATTTACTTTTTCCAGAAGCCATACTCCCCCTCCACACTTTCATTTCTGTATTTTTTCTGTTTTGAAAAAGTCTTTTAATTTGTATGCAATTTCTCTTGTTGCTTTTATGTCTGATAACGCATCATGCGACTGAATATTAACATTCATACTTTTTGCTAGCGTTAATAACTTATAGTCTGGCAGCACAAGAGGGTAGCCGCACCACTTTGCAAAGAAAACAGCTCTGTAAATGTCAAGTTCAACTCCTCCACGAATATAGCCGAACAAATACGGATCACCAGAATCTTCCCACAGAGAATTAAGAAAATCGATATCAAATCTTACGTTAAATCCAGCCGGTATAAACTTGTCTGTTTTGTCATAGCGATTAACATATCGTGAAAAAAAACTCTCAATCTCTTTTTTCACTTCTTTAGCAGAAGGGTATGTTTGAATTTGTGCAAGAGAAATTCCGTGCACAGCAAGAGCTTCCTCTGAAATCTCTTTACCTATAGGATTCATTCTGAACACTTGTTCTTCTGCAACCTCATTCCCTATCTCAATTATGCAAGCAAGTTCTATAATTCCGTTTCTGCGTGGGTCTTTCCCGGTAGTTTCAACGTCAAGCCAAAGTATTTTCATAATTCATCTCCAATTCTATTAAATTCTCTCGCATATATTTCTGTTTCGCATAGAGTAATGATGTATGAGTATTCTGCATTAGCAAGTAAAGTGCTCTGACGAACTCCATCAAACAATACGCAATCTTCTGTACAATTTCTTTCCATCCGGCAACATTTTCCCCTAATCCATTGATCGTTTTTCAGATAGTTCAACCTGCCATCTCGATCAATTTCAGCAATATCGACATACATATCAGGCCTCTCTTTTTACCGTTTGATCTTGGCAATTGGACGTTCTTTCCGCACTCGAAGTATTTTCAATGTTTTCTGATTGTTTGTTTTCTGCTTTTTGTCCGATTACCATTTTCTGCTTATCTCCAAACAGAAACTCTACAAGCTCTAGCGCTTTAAAATAGTCCTTCATAAACGAATAGTACTTTCCCTTTTTGCTAAAATCTTTCCAATCGGCCTTGTCAGCTTGCCAGAAACCATAAACCCCGGCAGATTCCGTCATCAAATCATCTACTACAAGAATACCCTTCGCAAGTGCAACAATTGCACCAACTACAATCTCCTTAGCCTCAGGATGATATTTTTCAAGTAAGTCTTTTCTCATTTTTCATCTCCGTTTTTAAAATGGTATATCATCTTCAAACTTGTCATAGATGCCAGATGATACCTTGTTACCTACGTTGTTCTTTTTACTGTCGTACCAGTGAATTTCATAGTCTGGCGAACTGTCTTTATCCTTTTTTGCTACTCGGTACATAGTAAACGCCAATTCGCCAAGAAGTGGCAGATTTATCACACATGACATATACCTGCTTTTTCCGTCTTTGCTTTCTTTAATCCATCCTGCTCCAATTTTCATATTTACTCCTCTTGTTTAATAAATTAACAATATCTATTCCTCTTATTAAACAAAAGATTCCTTTTGTTTAATAAAGGAACCGGGAACATTTATGTCTCACGACAAGTTTTTCACCATATATAGGCATGCGTTTCCCCTCTCTCGGATGTGGTCCCGGTTCCCGGATATAAACGGATCAACGATCCGTGTTTAACACATTAACCTTTGTTCTTTTCTATCCACTCAATAATTTGATTGCCCTCGATAGTCCCTCCTTCCCAAGGTAACTTTGCTATAAAATCCCATTTGAATTTCTGGTGCAAAACAAAAGCAGTTTGTTTATCAGTAAAGTTCAGCAAGATGTTAAGTGCAAAGTCTGCCGGACCTGATCCGCCGTATCCCCACTCGAAACCGTTAGGAGAGTGGTAGGTCATAACACGAGGAACATTTGTGCAAGGTTGGCCATCAATTCTTTTGCAGCGAACAGTACCGTCCCAAGGCCCCATACTTTGATCATCATTAGAATCAGATAAATTGAAATGTTTTTTTCTGCAGATAGGTCCAACTCCTTCAACAATTGACTTTAAATTTTTCAAAGGTCTGTGACACACTCTACAGGAAGAGCTTGGAGCTGTTTTTGAACTTGTAACTGTTTTAGAATTTGAAATGAAATCAAATTCTTGTTCTCTTAGTGTAGCAATCATTTTTCACCTCCTGCGAACTTGATTTCGCCCTCTTCGATGTAAATCACATTTTCATCATCCATTGCATACGAATCATCTACAACTTCCATTATGATCTGCATGTCATGTTTTTCCGCATACGCTTTAATTTTCCTCATGCTTTCTGAATCAAACGCATTCCCATTCTTTATGTACACAAGATTTAGATCACCCGAAAATGCGTGAGCTAACATAATCGCAATTTTCAAAGACTCCGATTCTGACCAGTTTTCATCTGTTACCCCTTGGAAACTTAAACCATTCTCGGTAAAAGCAAGGCCTGGGATAGGCAGTTTTGCATTGTTTACCATGTCAATTTTTTCCTGCCGGAGTTTCTTAACCTGTTCGTCCAAAGCATCATAAATCGCTTGCTTTTCTTCTCTGTACTTCTTCTTTTGCAAATACTGTTGGTAAGCATGTGCTTTTTTGTTTATCTCCTCAATCCTTGCTATTTCATTATCTACCTCTTCCAGAGATTTCTCTGGCTCAGGAGCAGGCAGCTTTTTAATTTCTTGAATCATCTGTCTTGTTTCTTTATCAATAGCTTGCCACTTAAACTCAATCTTGCTTGTCTCTTTTTCTTTGCCTACAAGCTCAAGGCTTTTCTCCACAAAGCTTACCAATTTTTTTATTTCATCTTCGATTTTTTTTGTTTTTCTCTCTGCTCTTGATTAAATGCAAGAATCTCTTTTCTTCGTTCTAACAGGTTGGCCATGGAAACGTGTTCGGCTTTGGGAACAGGAACAACCTCGCCGATCGCCCGTAGCTCACGACCTACGATTAACCTCTCTTCTTCGGCCTGTTTGATTTTGCTATCAATTTCTGTGAAATCGATTCCCAAGTAATCCATCAGAACTTTTTTCTTTTCAGGACCGGGAAGCGACATGAACCATTGAGGGTCTAGAAATTGATTTGATATTTTGTCAAGGAATTCCTGCGGCTTGGGAACTTTCCCGCTCTTACTCTCAATAGTCAAACTTGTTTTCCCGTCGGGTTTTATTAGTCGCCGAACAATATAATCATCAATTGTCCCGACAATTTCAGCTTTTTCGAAGCCATGGGTAACCACATCATTGGGCACCTCTTTTGTTCCCTTCAGCAAAAAACGAATTGCATCAATTACCGTACTTTTCCCAGCTCCGTTTTTCCCTCTGATCTGTATAAAGTTTTTCCCGTCAAAGTCAAAAGAAGCAGCTTTGATTTTTCGCAATCCTTCAATTGATAATGCCAAAAGTTTCATACTTGCCTCCGCTCTATTTGATCATTAGCCGGCTAGCTTCAATTGTCTTAGAGAATCTTTCGTAAATATCTGGAGCCTCGGATTTAAGTTTTTCTGTATCTACACGAACCTGCTGATATCGGCTCCAGGTAATTTTATGATTCCCTGCGAGACAAACCTTGGCGTTTCCGATCTTTAGCTTGATCTCCTGCTGTATTCTTCTTTTTATTTCTTCAAGGTCTTTGATTTGTTCGTGTATTCTCAGATATTCTTCAGCTTTGCTTTCAAGTTCAGGTATCGATACTGTTTCCTCAGAACCTGTGAATAACATTTCAATAGTTTCATCTTCACCCGGCAGACCAATAGGGGCAGGAATCTGGTCTTTAAGTACATGCTCTTCCCAAAATCTCTTTTCTCTTTCTATTAACAAGCCTGCAAAGGTGGGATTGTAAGGTACCCTCTTCAGCACGATCTCTGTCCCCACCAAAGCCAAGACGAAAAACTCTTTCAATCCAGTGACCACCATGTAATGCTGCACTTGCGCATAATAAGAATCAGGAATGTTATCCCCTTCCCATTCTTTTTTCTCAAATACACTTGCAGTTTTGATCTCTAATCCTGCTTCCCCAAATCTGCCTTGTACGATTCCATCCAGAGTCGCTAGCATAAAAGGATAGAGTATACTCTGATACATATAATCAGAGTTGTATACAAACACATCCCCTTCGTACTCACGCATATAAAGTTCGGGGAATTCTTTTTTTAATACCGGCTCCATCCTCCTGCCATGCTGCATGGCCGGAGTATCTTCCGTCTTTAGTATACCTTTCTTTTCCAAATACACCATCATGGGGCTTTTGTACTTGTTTATTCCAAGCACGGCCCCCGCATCCGATCCACCAATCCCTTCTCTTCTTTTCTCCAACCACTCATCTTTGTTTCGTGCATCACAAAATATTTGACATGTTCCGTTTTTCAAAAATTGAAAAGTATCCAGAGCTGTCATCTCGAAACCCCCTCAACAAGGATGATTCTGTTCTTTCGCACAAATTCTTCAAACGTAGGAGCGAAAATATATTTTTCAGCTTCTTCGATCGTTACTGACTCCAGATCACCTGGTAAGATATTTCTGCCGTTTATGACCCGGTAGAGTTGTGCAGCCCTTTCAATAGGCATTGCAAAAGAAAGTTTTTTTGTTATAATTGTCTCCATACTAAAGCCTCCTTGGGCCGGGAACGGCCGGCAAGCACATTCCCCGGCCCTCAAATGGTGTCCCCCTCCGTATGGAGGGGGTTTTTTTTCTTTCTTCTTGCTTCAATAGCTTCTTCAATAAGAATCCTTACAACCTCAGATTTTCCCCTTTTTTCAATCTTTGAAATTTTTTCTATCTCTTTCAGAATTTCTGTTGTTATCCGAAAAGATTTTTGAATCATCATAATCGTATCCCATTATATCACATTGTGATTCATTGTCAAGTAATAAATCACTAAATCCGATAATGGAAGTATGGCAACCGAACAGATTAGTATAAGAATAGATGTTGATTTACTCAGGACAATTGAAAAACTAGCAAAAGAAGAAAACAGGACAAGGTCTAACATGATTGAAGTACTTCTCAAGGAAGCGCTACGAAATAGGAAAATTCTAAACAAAGAATAACTAATACACATTTAGCTCCCCTTGTCGAATTCATCTATTTCATTAAACGCATGGACAAGTTTTGTGAGCCATACTTCACCTTTTCCAGTTAAATAGATTCTCGTATAAACATGATCTTTATTGTTTATTTGGTAAGGTTCCTCTCGTGTTACGAAATAACCAGATTCAATGTATTCCTGTTTCGGTAAGTTTATCCCATTGGTTCGATAGAAAATCCCCTTATCTCTTAGAAGAGAAAACAGAATATTAGGTCCTATACCGATGTTTTTTGCTACCTCTTGAACAGTTTTTAAACCTTCAGAATTCACAATTTTATCATATACCAACGCTTTCGGTTGCATTTGTCTTATTTCTTTTTTTAATTTTTCAATTTTTTCTTTGTGATATAGAATAACTTTTAAAGACAATTCTTCCATTTCTAAATCTGTATAGACATTTTGGAGCTGCTCAGTACTGAGCAGGTTGTGGTGTGTGCTTAATAGCTTTTTTATCTCTGTTGCTTGAGCTTCGGTTAAAAGAGCTTTCTTTCCGTTCTTTAAACATTCCGGGAAAAGCTTTTTTATCGCTCTTTTAATTGATGCCGGCGAAACATTCAAAACAGTAGAGATTTCTTTTATTGACATTAAAAGTTCTCTTTGATCTGACACACCAGGCCTCATCGATGAACTCATAATACCCCTTCTCCTATTTAGACGGTGAAACCTTTAATTCAACGATGTTATCTATTTCTAAAAGAAAATCTTCCGTTTCAATTTCTAATGATTCACCATGTCTTATTTCATGCAATGGTTTACTAAATCCAACTAGTCTACAATCAACTGATTGATTGTAGTAGTTAAAAAATATTTCGTGTTCTTCTGTTCTAAATATAAACACATGAACTTTTACATTCATTGTATTAGTTTTAAGTTTTTCGATTAGTACAGTAATTCGAATGCCGTTCGTAAAACCATACAATTTAATAGAATTAATTTTATCCATTGCATTGCAGATTGTTTCCATCTATTTTTCCTTTTCTTCAAACATAATTTTGTACTGCCCGAATTCACTTATATATACATTAACCTTCCCTTCCCGTCCTCTGCTAGTGGACCATCAAAAGTAAGTGTTATGAGGATGGTATTAAGCTCTTTGAACGATATTCCCAATTTTCGGCAAATTTCTCGTTTGCTTATTCCAGGATTCATTCGTATCAATTCCTCCACTTCCTTATAGGGAAGTTTTCTTTGTTTCTCCTCTGACAAGATTTACGATCCTCCTGGCTATTTCCTTGATGTGTCTTGGAGGATTGTCTACTCTTGATAAACCGGCCTTATATGCAATAACAGCTTTCTCCCAACAGCCGGTTTGTCTGTACAAGTATTCCAGGTATTTCTCCGCAACAAGGATTGACTGCACAGGATCAAACGGATCAAAAGTTTCCCCTCCCAGAAACTTTTGACTATAGTAGTCAAGGTAAGCACTATTGAGCTGGGCAATCCCAATATCAATAGTTCCATCCTTGTTTAATTTGTTTACTGCTTCAGGATCAAAAGAAGATTCCGACTCGATAAGAGCAGATAAAAGTTCCGGAGGTACGGAATGTTTTTCTGCCTCCTGTTGTTTTAACAGAAAATCAAGACTTTCCGCAGGAAGATCAATAACGGCAGGGACAGGAACGGGAGAACAAGAGAAAGTAATTAAAATAATCCATGCAATTATCTTTTGTCCCCATCTCCGCATATAACCCCCCGATCAAATCTGTCTTTAAGTTTTGAAATATTCCTTTCTGCTATTTCCGAACGGATCATTTTTTTAATCTTTCCAGCAACTTCTCCCGCCTCTGAAGTCAGGCCGAATCCTAAGTAGTTCAACACAAGAGGTTCGGGAACGTTGAGAGTTCTCAAAGCTTGTTCCTGGTATTCATCAAGTTTTTGCATCAGTATGCTCCTATTCTCCAAATGCCTTGCGTCTCCTATTCTGCTCTGCATGCTTGCAGTCAATTTCTCTTCTTTGTTCAGGAGTGAGTTCTGCCCAGCGCTTTTCCCATTCACAAAGCGGAATACTAACCCATTCCCTGAATGACTTTTCCGAGAACCTTTTATGTACTGGATCATCGAATACTCCAAAATTAGGAAGGAGATGACGGAATCGATAAAAATAACTAATCCTCAATCCCCATGCCGATGCACAGTCTTCAATGGAGTACCATTTTGTGGGCACTTTTGTTCA
>Ga0101944_10002467_pt1 | contig 29770 bp, 27 predicted proteins | sample DewCreD2012metaG_FD_75245 | JGI IMG/M metagenome (GOLD analysis project Ga0101944, IMG submission 75245) | Hot spring sediment bacterial and archeal communities from British Columbia, Canada, to study Microbial Dark Matter (Phase II) - Dewar... ... | reverse complement strand
CTCTGCTTTCATCGGCTATGAAAGCGGCTGCCCTGTACCTTTTTCTCCTCCACGCCCGCCCGGCCATCCCCCAGATCCTTTTCCAGCTCCCCACCGCCTCATCCACTCTTGCTGATTTCAGCCCCTCATTCGTGCACTTTTGGGACGATCCCACGGAACTGGGGGGCTCAACTGGAGCGCCAGACATCGCCGCTGGCTGGCAGGGGTGAATCGCGATCATCGTGTCTGATCGGCACCGCAGCGTCGACGTTGGCGCCGATTCCGCAACTGTTTTGAAGGATCACGTTGCAACTGGAACATCCGGCGTGCTCGACACATCCGGACCGTCCGCACACGGTGAAAAGTCCGGATCGGGTCGCGCATCAGTCCTTGAGGTCGTTGACGGCGGTCTGGGCCTGGCCGATCCGTTCGTCCAGATCCTTCAACGACGCCTCCGCCCTGGCCAGTTCGTTCTTCAGCTTGAGCTGCTCGGTTTCCAGTTTACGGATATCGGATTGAAGCGTGTTGGACTGGGTTTTCAGGTCGCGCAGGTCTTTGAGCGTCGTGGATTTCAGTTGCGCGGAGGCCTTGGCCATGTTTTCGGCCTGCCGAAGGGCCTTCTCTTCCGACGTTTTGAGAGAGCCGGCGGTCTTCAGTTTCTTCGTCAACTCCGCGCGTTGATCGGTGGCCCGTTCCAGGACCTGTTCGGCACCGCGCAGCAATTCCTCCTGCGCCTTGATCTGCTCCGCCAATTGGGCCTGTTGGCCGGCGAGCGTCTTGGCGCGGGCCTCGAGCGCTTCGACGTTGCGTGCGATTTCGTCACGGCTCGCTGCCAGGGGTTGGCGCGAGGCGGCCAGTCGGTCCAGCCGCTCCTGGGCGGCTTGAAGCTGCTCTTTCCGTTCTTCCCGCGCGCGCTCCAGCTCGGCCGTGCGCATCTCCTTGAGCGCCTGCTCCATGCGCCGCTCCTCTTCCCTGCGCTCCTGTTCGGTCGCCGCACGCTGTTGCTCGTCCAGTTTCTTGCGCTCGGCCTCCGCAACCGACCGTTCCTGTTCCGCCTTTTCGGCAGCCTCCCGCTCCGCCTGCAGGCGGGCGCGGATGCTCTTCTGGACCGCCTCGAGGTCTGCCAGGCGGCGTTGCTGCTGTTCCTCTTCCAGTCGGTAGCGAAGCTCCTCCAGGGCCAGTTTGTGCTCGTCGTCCGGCGGGTTTTCCTCTTTCCGCGTTCGAGGCGCGCGGGCAGGGGGCGATTCCGCCAGCCGGACCCGCAGTTCCATGATCAGGAGTTGCCGTTCTTTCGCGTCGGACCATTCGCAGATGGCGGCGACCAGGATCGTTTCCAGCACCGCAAAGCCATAGAGGCCCAGACCGAGGTAGGCGAGTTTATGGCGGCGTCCCCAAAAGGCCAGGCCGCCGACGAGGACGGCGAAAGGCAGGATCAGCGTGACGGCACGCCAGTTGTTTCCCGACGGAAAGGCCTCGATCTGCTCGGGAGATTGCATGGCCGCAAGCTGCCGATGCTGGCGTTCCCAGGTGAAACTGTGGTAACTGAAGGCCGAGGGGATGGCGACGAGCGCCAGGAGGCCGCCGAAGATCACGGCAAGTATCGCAGGCCAAGGGGGGAAACAGGCCAGCACCGCTTCCGCTTCTCTGCGCATCTTGAAGGGCCGTTGGAATTCGGCTTCGAGCTGGCCTTCGACGTGTCGAACCTCTCGTTTGAGGAGCTTCTTGGATTGCTCGGAGAGCTTTCGGCGCGGCTTCAGGTCCGGTTCGTCCGACATTCCCTCGTCTCCCGTCGCTTCGGAAGGTTCGGTGGTGCCTGGGCGACGATGCCTGCATCAGTCTACTGTCCGAGGATGGCGAGGCAACCCGGAAAGAAGAGGCCGTCGAGGGCTGGATGCTGCACGGTGCAGAGCAGTCTTTTACGGTTTTCGGATCGGGTGATGGCGACTTTGGTGCGAAACGCAGCACAGCGTCCCGATTTTAAGACATGCACAAAGTACTCGACGTGATTTAAAAAGTACACAACTTATTTATAGAATATCAGTTGGGTATATATTTAAGGATTTCCAAAACAAGGCATGCACTTTGTGCGTATGCTTCTTGGGACCGCTTCGGGGAGATCTCAGCATGCGCGTTAAAACTTGGTCGGGCGAGTTCGAAGTCCAAGTCCGCGAGGACCTGCCTCCGGCTGTCCGCATCGTCAATGCGATCATCGAGAAACTGGTCCATGCGCCTGAAGGTCGAACGGAAGTGCGCATGCAGGACCTTCCGGAACAGGCTCGCATCGACTGGCCGAAAATCGTGAACCGGCTGAAGATCCTGGCCAGCGTCGATCCAGTCGCTTTTCCCAAGGCGCGTGCGGGACGCTTCGAACTCTTCGAGAACCGCGGGCATTTCTGGGTGCGCGTCGAGTTCCCGCCCGGCGCCGCCCCCGAATCGGTCTGCCTGGTCTGGCGTCCCGCTCCGGTCGCCGCCTGACAGATCTTCTTGCGGTTCAGTTCCCATGCTGACGAAAATCCGAAACGGAGAATCGCCCCTCCAGTACGTCCTGTGGATCCTTCCGGGAAGTGTCCTGCCCGGAACTCTTTGAAACGCACCCTCGCCCTTCTGGCGGCCGCAATGGCTCTTGGCGCTGCTGCCGAAATCCGCTATATGACCTAACCCATGAAGGGACAGGCGCGTGAAACGACCTCGTTCGTACAGGCCCAGGCCCGGGTCTGGGCTCACCGGCCCGTATCCGCGCGCTATTATCATCTGACCTTGCACTGCCCCGAGGTTGCACGGCATGCCGCGCCCGGCCAGTTCGTGCTGCTGGCATGCCAATCTGGGCTTTCCGGTGCGGAGGGCGTTTTCGATCCGCTCCTGCCGCGGCCGTTGGCGATGTTGGATGCCGATCCGGCGAGCGGCCTGCTCGAATTCCTCTACTTCGTCGCTGGACGCGGGACGAATTTCCTGCGGCAGACCGTGGAGTCGGCCTTGGCCGGCAGGGACGTCCGGTTGTGCATGATCGGGCCTCTGGGCAGGGGATTCGAGCCGGTGAGCGGCGTCGAAGCCCATGTGGGCGTCGGCGGCGGCAGCGGCGTGGCTCCGCTGGTCTACTTTTTCCGGCGCATGGATTCGAGCATGGCGCGGCACCTGATACTGGCCGCACGAAGTCGCGAGCATCTGGTTTCCGGCGAGACGGTGGCTCTGCCCGGCGTTGCGGTCAGTACCGCCACGGACGACGGCACCTCCGGTTTTCGCGGCAACGCGGTGGAGGCGCTCGCGGACCTGCTGGACGGTTCTTTGGCAGGGCGGCGCGTGGCGCTGTATGTGGCCGGGCCCGAACCGATGATGCTGGCGGCCGTGCGACTGGCGCGTGCGCGGCGTCTGCCCGTGCGCGTATCGCTGGAGGCGCGCATGGCCTGCGGTGTGGGTGTCTGCCGGGGTTGCGTGGTGGATGGGCGCAATCCTCATCCCAAGACGGGGCTCCATCGTTACTGCGTCTGCCAGGACGGTCCGGTTTTCGATCCGGACGAACTGGACGGGGCCTGGTCCGCCGGGACGTGAGGAGCTTTTTAGGAGCGCGTTGCATGTCCTGGGAACTCGTGGCCTTGGCCTTCGGTCAGCCGTCCCAATACGACGTGATCCAGGTGGTCGTGATCATCTCGGTGGTGGTGGTCTTTCTGATTCTGGTCATGGTGGGCACGATCGTGAGCATGCGCAAACACTTGCGCGGCGATCAGAAACCGGACGTGCCGCAGGTTTCCCTGAACGATCTGCTGGGCGCGGCCCCGGCGACGGCCGATGGCGAAGCGCTTCCGCCGGTGGTCCCGGAGAGGGAAACCCCGAGCATCCTCCCGCCGCCTCCGGAAGACGATGTCGAGGCCTATCGGCGGGCCGCGGCGGCGGAGCATTTTGCGAGGCACGAAGCCTGCCGGATTTTCTCCTTGTTGCCCAGGGGGATGCAGGGCACGCCGTACGAGAGCGCCTTTGGCCGCGAGGCCGCCGAACGTGGCCCCAAGTTCGATCCGGAGGTGTGGATCGTGGCCGGGCCAGGCGAACTGGGGGCGCTGGCCATGGCCATCGGCCGGCACCTCGACACCTTGGGCGTCCCCGCGGCCGTGCAGCAGGTCGGCCCGACGGATCGGTTGCGCATGGAGGCCAGGCGCGAATACCAGACGGTCACCGCCGCGCATCTGCAGATCTTCCCCTCGCCCCGGCACCGCCCGCCGGCCAGCGTGAAACAGGTGGTGGTGGGCGTGGAGCGCGAACTGCTGGCGGAATCCAGGGCCTTCGCCTTCGACGAACTCATGAAACATCTCGGCGAAAGCGGCATCCCGGTCGTCGATCTCGGAAGACCGGTCATCCGTTTCACGCCACCGCCGCCCGCACCGTCGGATGTGATCGTGCCGGTGCCCTCGCGGGTGGGCACGCAGGAGGATGCGCGCGTCCTCGATTTCCTGGCCGCATCGCAGTACCACATGGCCTCGTGGGTGCTGATGGAGAACGCGGGGTTCTGGGCGGCGCGGGAGGTCTGGCTGTTCGTGGACGCGCTGAAGCGGGAGCGCGGTCTGGAGCAGCCCGCCGTCGCGGTGCTCTGCGGCCGAGGCAACAACGGCGGAGACGGTTTCGTGATCGCCCGCCTGCTGCATCAGTGGGGCCTGACCCCGACCGTTTTCCTGGTCGGCATGCGCGAGCTGACCACGGAGGACAATCAGCGCAATCTGACGCTGCTGGAAGCCGAAGGCGTCAAGATCACGCCCCTGTTGGATCCTGCCCAACTGCCGCGTTTCACGGAAACCCTTTCGCAGAGTCATGTGGCCGTCGATGCCCTGTTGGGCACGGGACTGGACGGCAAGGTGCGCGGACCGGCCGTGGTCCTGATCGAGGCCCTGCGCTTGTTGCACAAGAAAGGGCTCAAGGTGATCGCCGTGGATTGTCCTTCCGGGCTGGACTGCAACACGGGCGAACCGCTGGGCCGCAGCGTCGAGGCCGATTTCACGATCACCTTCGCCGTCTGCAAGACCGGGCTGGTCAACGAGGCCGGCGCGCCGCGCTGCGGGAAGGTGGTCACCGTGTCCATCGGCTTGCCCCGGGACGCGTATCGCCGCAAAGGCATCTGGCCCGAGGATGCGCAGGACACCTCGACCGAGGCGTTGGCGCAAGCCGAATCCGGGGCGGCCCCCGACGAATCCCAGTCCCCATCCGGCAACGACCCCGCGGCGTCGGGCGAAGCGAACCCGGCGAAGGCCGCGCCTGCTCCGGCGAATGGCGGGAGCCAGGAATCCTGATTCGTCAGCAGACCGGTCGGCGGCGGAAGGGAATTTCGGGCGCGCCATCGCGGACGGCCGGCCAGCGTCTCGCCTCGGCTTCGGCACGCCGCTGTTCCCATGGCCGGATGACCCGCGGCCGCTCTTTGGCCGGCGGCGCAATCTTGAGAAAACTGGGAAGGAAAAGCACCGCGACCAGCGCTGCGCCGCCCGTTACGGCGAAGAAATTCATCAGCGTGAGGCGCGGAAGCGGGCCGCGTTCCGTGTGGTTCTCGCGATAGGACGACCAGCCGACCCAGCCGCCCCAGACCATGCCGCTCCAGACCGACAACACGCAGAAGCGCAGCGGGCAGAGCACATCCACCGTGTACAGCTCGGCGAACGAGTAGTAGGCGGAGATGTTCAGGAAGGACAGGATCGTGCCAAAATAGGCTGCGGTCATGACATGCGGGTACTCGCGATACGGCGTCTCGCGCGGATAGGAGCGCATCCAGGCCATCAATCCCACCGCGAAGACGGCGGCAAAAAGCAACCCGCCGGTTCCGAACTGGATCAACATCCTGCACAGGGCCGGCACGTCCCAGGCCGGCGGCAACAGCGGCGGCCCCTCATAGCCTTCCGGCGGCGTGGGCGCTTCGCCCATCCGCCCCGTCATGAAGACCCAGGTCAACGCCGGCGGCGCGACCGCGCTGATCAGCATCGCGGGGATCAGGCCGGGGATCATCCAGCCTTTGAAGGATAGCCGCTTGAGCAGGATCTCGAGTAGCGAGACTTCCTCTTCCCGCTCCCAACGCAACTGCGGCCGCCATTCGGCCTCGGCCAGCGGCTGGAGTTCCAAGTCGAGCCAGCCGTCCGATGTCCCCTCCTGCTCCTGCGTTTCTTTAGGCTTCGTGGGAAAAACCGGGAGCGGTCCGTGATCCTTCTCGGGCGGCGTGTCTTCCGAAGGTGCCAGTTCGGGCCCTCCATCCGCTTCGGCTTCGTTGGAGACGGTCTGGGGATCCGTCGTCGACATGCAAGTGCGCTCCCGCTGCCGAAACCTGCACTATCCCGCGCTACGTGTACCCTGATCATCAGTATAACTTCAAACTGCGGGCCTGAAAATGAAGAACTGGGGCAAACTCGCCAGTCCGCGTTCGTGTTTCGCCGCCGTTTCTCGAGTTTGCGCCATCGCCGGTTAGGCTTGATCTGGCCCACCTTACCAGAGAGAATCCTTGGCCTCGGATGTTCGCTCGGTCCCGGACAAAGGAGAATTCATGGCCGCTCAACTGCAGATCGAAGTCCTGAAGGAAGGCACAGGCGCACAGCCCCGGTCCGGTCAGACCGTGACGGTCCATTACACGGGCTGGCTGACCAGCGGCCAGAAGTTCGACAGCTCGAAGGATCGAAACGATCCGTTCAGCTTCACCCTGGGCAGGGGCGAGGTGATCAAAGGCTGGGATCAGGGCGTGGCCACCATGAAGGTGGGCCAGAAGATCAAACTGACCATACCGCCCGAGCTGGGTTACGGGGTTCGCGGCGCAGGCGGCGTCATTCCGCCCAACGCCACGCTGATCTTCGAAGTGGAGCTGCTCGAGATCGGGTAACGCGCGGTACTCAGCCTTGCCCGGCCTGCTCGGCCTGCGGCTTTTCCGACGGGCCGATGGCCTTCTCGGCGACGGGCGCTTCGGGTACGGTCGGCGCGGCTTGGATGCCTTGGGCGGCAAGGAAGTCGGCGAGCGCGGCCTGTTCGAGCGCTTTCGATTCGCTCTCCTTCTCCTGCAGCTTGTCCATGTCCACCATATCCTTGGCGACGCGGGCCTTGCCGGCCGAGAGTTCGTAGCGTTTCTGCAGGACTTCTTCGACCGTCTTCATCGTGTCGCCCATGTCGCCGACTTCGAAGGCGACATGGCCCAGTGCCGCGGCGGCCTCGGCCTGAGCTTCCTTGATTTTGACTTGGGAAAGCTGCTTCTCGAGTTGCCGGATGCGCTCTTCGAATTCTTTCTGTGTGATCTTGGCCTGCCGGACATTGGCCTGATAGGCTTCTTCGGTGTCCTTCAGCTCCTCGGTGTCGTGGGCAAGATCGGCCTTCAGTTCCTGAAATTCGCGAGCCAGCGATCCCGCCAATTGCATGTTGCCGGCGCGATGATTGGCCAAGATGCGGCGTTCGAGGTCCTGGACTTTGGCGGACTTGGTCTTGATCTGGCTCTTCAGACGCTCGGCGATGCCGGCCATACGGGCCAACGCCATGTTGTACTGTGCCATCTTGTCGCGGAATTCCTGCCGCGCCGCTTCCATAAGCGCTTCGGGATTGCGCTCCTCCAGCCCGCTGACGAAAAGCCCCAGGAAGCCTTTGAAAAGCCGGCCGATGCGCGCGAAGAAGGCCATGTCACCCCCGCTTTCTCACGATTCCAGTATGCGCCGCATTGTACCGCCTCGCACCTGCGCACACAAGGGTTCGATGGACGAACCCGGATTCGAATCCGGAGCTAGTTTACGCGAGCAGGAGGGGGTCTTTCAGTCGGAAACGCCACCTGCCATTTGCGCCTTCGCACCGGTACGGCGCAACAACCCGAGCACGATACCGTGCAGACGGGACCAGTCGGCCAGCACCGACGGCTCGAACGCCGCAACGGGGAGGCTGACCTTGCCGTTCCCGGTCGAAATCCCCACGACGACCGAACCGTCCGCCAACTCGGCAACGACCTGCTCTCCGGCCGCGGCCCAAATCCGTTCCTCGACGACCAGGTAGTCCCCATCCAGAATGTGGAGCGGGACAAGGTGATCGCCGCGTACCTTCAACAGGAAGGTTCGTGCGGAGACGGGCACCAGTTCGCCGAGCGACAGCTCTTCCGTGCGGTCCACCTTCGCCAACGTTTTCCCCTCGGAAAGCACGCCTTGGACGGGCAGCGCCTTCCGCGCATTCTGCTCGCGCAGGAACCCCTGGTCGACAATCTCCACGGACCGTGCATGAAGTGGGCGCCGACGGATGGCGCCTTTCCGTTCGAGCGCCGCCAGATGCTCGAAGACCGTGATGGGTGAAACCCGCAGCTTGCGCGCCAGTTCGGCATAGGTCGGCGAGTAACGGTGTTTCTGCTGAAAGGCGTGGATCAGCTTTAAAATCTGAAGTTGCCTAGGCGTGAAGGTCATGGTGCATTCCTTGATATAGCCAACCCTAATATAATCCTAAGCCGATGTTGTATATCGAGTTGTCGATGAAGGGTCGGCCTGTGTCGTGCTTGGCTTCTCTGCTGCACATGTGCACAATCTAGCGCTACGGACACATGGTGCAAGTGCGCAATTACGAACAGCAGATCTGAATTTTCAGACAAAAAAGTTTGTGAATCGCACCTGGGGGAGCGCTTCGTACCGCGCCGCAGAAGTTCCTGACCCAATGCGCTGCGGATGCGGGTCCGGATCGAGGCGCGAGCGAGGAGCATATCCAGAGGAGATCTGTGACGAGCGAGCAACGAAGAGCCGGGCCCGCAGGCGCAAGCAATGGGTCTGGAACTTCTGCGGCGCGGTACTTCGCTCAAGTTGCCATGCTGACGAAAAACCCGGGACGGAGCAGCGCCCATCCTGTTCCTCCTGTCGAGAAGCGCCCTGTCCACCGGTCCGGAACTTTTTTGAAACGCACCCTTGGCATCGGCTGGCTGGAGTTTGCGATTGCATCCCGCCTGATGGTGAGTAGATTGCGACCGTGACGTTCGCATGGACGCAGTGTGCCGAGTATCTTCGAGTTCCATTTAGCGATGCTGCAGACGATCCGTGGTCTTCGGCTTTTTTTCTGCCTGCTCCTGGTGGGATGCGAGGGCAACCGACCGCGTGAGGCGGAGGTTGCGGTCGCTCCGACCCCGCCCGTCCCCGTCCAGGCGTTTCCGTTTGCCTTGCCCATTCGCAGATGCCCCGATGTCGCGATGCCGTTTCCGGCGGGTGATCGGGAAACGCAGCGTGTCGACGATGCAATGGTTCGATCCAGCCAGATGGACGACGAAATCCAGCTGGTGATCCATGCCGGTTCGTTGCAGTCGTTGGGCGATTCCGACTGGCTGACGGGAAAACTGGGTTTTGTTCCTGCCTCGGGGACCGGCGGGCTGTTGCGCAGACGGGTGGCTGCCGGCGAAAAAGCGGTCCTGGCCAGGGAACTGGCGGCCCTGCTCGCCAGCGTCGGAAAAGAGGTCAAGGAATCGCAGGATCGGTTGGCCGCTGCCGGCGAACCGGGCTTGCTGCCGGGAAAAGTCGCCGAAGCGGGGCACTTGGTTTACACCGGCCATCCGCTGGATCTGGCCCTGCCGGAGACGAGTCATGGCAGCCTCTTTTTCCTGCCGGTGCTGACCTCCGACGGACAGCGGATTTACACGCGGGGTGGGCGTCTGTATGTGGACGACATGGGCCGGTTGGCCTTGTGCGAGGGCCCGCTTGCGGAATCGATCGTGGTGCCGGCGGAAGCGCGTGCGGTTCGTGTGAAGCCCACGGGCGAGGTGGAGGCCGTGATGGCGGAAGGAGGCCCGAAACTTCTCGGGCGTCTGACGATGGTGCCGCTGAGCGAAGCGTCGGGAAACGGTCGGGTCTTTTCCGGCGCTGTGGGAGCGCCCGTCCTGCCTGGTGAGAGCGGTGTGCCTTTGCTGAGGCCGGGTCATCTGGAGTATCCCCGCCTGGACGTGAAGTTCGAGGTCGCACGGCTTGCGGAACGCGAGCGCCGGGTACGTCTGCTGCAGCGCATCGAACTGGGTCTGGCCGAGCCGTTCCGGCAGGCGCTGGCGAACCAGCCGGTTCAGCCCGTCCAACCGGTCGAACCGCCGCCGGGCCAGTCTGCGGGATTCCCCTTGCTGATCGGGGCCGACCTGCCGTTGGCGGTCCCGCATCTGAAAGCCTTGGGCGTGCAGGTCGAGGCGGCGCTGGGGCGCACGCGCATTCTCGTCGGCGATCTCGACGAGACGCGGCGGCAAACGGTCGACGCCCTGACCAAGGTGCTCCAAGGGCTGCGCAAACGCATGGACATCGCACAGCTCAATTACCGCAACGCCAACCGCCTGAGGGACGAGCAGGGGCAACTGAACCCGTACCGGCGCAAGCTGATTCGCGTGGGGCCCGAAGGCGTGCTCTTGGAAGCCGAAGACGAGACGCCGTTCCGCAAGGAGTTCAATCCGAATCACCCCGATGTCGGCCCGGACGGCTCGGTGCTCTTCCCCAATGTCAATCGCCTGGTGGAAAAGGCCGATTTCGAACAGGCCGCGGCCGAGTACCGCCTGATCCGCACGGCGCTCGAGCGACTGGCGCCGGGCGTCATCTTCCCCGACCCGCCGGCGCTCCAAGCGGAAATCAAGGCGCCTTGACGAGTGCCCCATTCCGTGGCCGAACCGAATCCCACTCCTTCCGCGGCACCCTCCGGCGGCTCGCCGCTGCGGCCGCTGAGCGCGCAGACGGCGACCGAGATGGAAACGCTCTTCAAGAAGCTCGGCGAGCCGGCCTTCCGCGTGACGCAGCTCCGCGAGTTCCTCTTCCGTCGCGGCATCGCCTCGCTGGACGAGGTCACCAATCTGAAGAAGACCCTCCGCGCGGAACTGGCCGCGAGCGCGCCGCTGTACGACCTGCGGTTCGTCGAGACGACCGAAGGCGACGATGCCGTCAAGTGGCTCTGGCGCGCGACGGACGGAGCGCTTGTCGAATCGGTTCAGATCCGCGTGCCGGAGCGGCTGACGAGCTGCCTGTCCAGCCAGGTCGGTTGTGCCATGGGCTGCGTCTTCTGCGCGACCGGCCGCGACGGATTCGAACGCAACCTGCGCAGCCACGAAATCGTCGAGCAGTACCTGCAGATGTGGGGCCGCTCGAAGGAGCCGTCCAGTCATGTCGTCTTCATGGGCATGGGCGAGCCGCTCCACAACTACGACGAGGTGCTGGCCGCCATCCGCGTCTTGAACGCGCCGCCGCCGGAAGGCGTGGGCATCGGCGCGCGCCGCATCACGCTTTCCACGGTCGGCCTGGTGCCCGGCATCCGCCGGCTCGCCAACGAGCGGTTGCAGCTCGAACTGGCCATCTCCCTTCATGCGCCCGACGACGCCACGCGCCGCCAGCTCATCCCTGCGGCACGCCGCTACCCCATTGCGGAGGTCATGGAGGCCGTGCGCGAATTCAGCCGCACGACCCGGCGCAGGGTGACCTTCGAATACGTCCTGTTGGCCGGCGTCAACGATTCGGAAGAACAGGCCCGCGAACTCGGCGGTCTGCTCCAGGATCTGCCCTGCAAGGTCAACCTGATTCCTTACAACCCCGTCGACGATGTCGCCTATCGGCGCCCCGCCATCGAGGACCAGGAACGTTTCAAGTCCATCGTCGAACGCTTCCATCTGACGGTCACCATACGGAATTCGAAAGGACGTTCGGCCGCAGCCGCATGCGGCCAGTTGCGGCACCGGCGGAACGTCTGACCGGTGCCGTTCGAAGGTGTTCGACACGCCGGTTGCTAGGACTGGCTGGCGCGATCCATGCCGATACTCGGGCGTAACGACTCCGGACGACAACGGATTGCGAACTCCAACGATCTCCACCGGTGGCCCTCCACGGGATTCGGCCCACGAACGGAAAGGTCGGGAGAACATCACGGTCGCCGGTTCCCTGCCGGGACCTTGGTGTATATTTCTCAACCCATCTTCCGAAGGGGTTGTAAACCCTTAGAAGACCACTGTAAGGAGATTCCGCATGCGGCACCTGTTCTTCCTTCTGCTCTGCGGGTCGGCCCTGACAGCGGCGCTTGCCGCCGCCGAGGCGCCCGTTCCCGCGGCCGATGTCGCCAGGATCGAGGCGGCCGTCCCGGTCAAGGCCACGGTGCCCCCGGCCAGGCCCCGCAAGCTGCTGGTTGTCAACGTCTGCAAGGGCTTCTACCACGACTCGATCCCGTACGTGGCCAAGGCCCTCGAGATCATGGGACAGAAGACCGGCGCCTATGCCGCCACGGTCGCGCAGGACGTCTCGGCCTTCCAACCCGACAAGCTGAACGAGTTCGACGCGGTCTGCTTCAACAACACGACGGGCACGCTGTTCGACGATCCGGCGATCAAGGAGGGCCTGTTGCGTTTCGTGCGCGGCGGCAAGGGCATCGTCGGCATCCACGCGGCGACTGACTGTTTTTACGACTGGCCCGAGTTCGGCCGGATGATGGGCGGCTACTTCGATGGTCACCCGTGGAACGAGAACGTCGGCGTGAAACTGGACGACCCGCAGCATCCGCTCAATGCGGCCTTCGACGGCCAAGGGTTCGTGGTGGCCGACGAGATCTATCAATTCAAAGCCCCGTATTCTCGGGACATGCTGCGCGTGATCCTGAGTCTCGATCCGAACAAGACCGACATGAAAAAGGGCGGCATGAACCGTCCGGACGGCGATTACGCGGTTTCGTGGCTGAGGAACTTCGGCGAGGGCCGCGTCTTCTACTGTTCGCTGGGGCATCGCAAGGAGATCCTCTTCAACAAGCCGATCCTGCGGCACTATCTGGACGGCATCCAGTTCGCGCTGGGCGACCTGAAGGCCGATGCCACTCCGGTTCCCCTCTCGCCCCGCGCGGCCGATCCGCACATGGGCTTCTACGAAGGAACCTTCTCCGGAACCGACGGCAAGACGGTGAAGGGCGAAGCGCGCGTGATCGCAGAGGGCGGCGGGCGCTATCGTGCCGTGCTGCTTCCCGCCGAAAGCACGGCTGGCCTGGCGGCGCGTTTCGACCTCTCGTCGGGCGGCGGCGATATCGGCACGCCGCTCGACGTGCGCAAGACGGCTGCCATGGACGGGCCGAAGGGCGTGAAGTTCGAATACTACGAAGGCGATTGGGACAAACTCCCCGATTTCAATGCGCTCGCGCCCATCAAGACCGGCGAGTGCGATTACTTCGATCTCAAGCCGCGCGGACGCGACGACAACTTCGGTTTCCGCTTCACCGGCTTCGTCGTGGTGCCCGCGGACGGCACGTACGAGTTCGCCACCAACTCGGACGACGGAAGCCGGCTCTACATCGGCGACAAGCTGGTCGTGGACAACGACGGGCTGCATGGCGAACAGACGATGAGCGGCACGATCGGACTCAAGAAAGGCGCCCACCCGATCACGGTGACGTTTTTCGAGAAAGGCGGCGGGGAAGCGCTGCGCGTCGGCGGCGGGCGCGTGGTGGAGAAGACCGACGACGGGCTGGCGCTGGAAGGCGAGGTCGATGGCGTGAAATGGAAAGGCACGCTGAAGGGCGACGCGCTGCAGGGCGCGGCCGAGGGCGGGCGTTCCTTCAAACTGACGTATGTCGAGCGCCGTTCGCCGACGTTGGGAGCTCAACCGCCCGCGGGCGCCAAGGTGCTGCTGCCCTGGGAGCCGGGCAAGGAGCCGTCGCTGGCGGCGTGGACGAACGCCAACTGGATACCGCTGCCTGACGGGAGCATGCAGGTGGGCAAGGGCGACAACAAGACCAGGGAAGGCTTCGGCGACGCGCGGTACCACATCGAGTTCATGTGCCCGTTCATGCCCAGCGCACGCGGACAGGGCCGCGGCAACAGCGGGGTTTATCTGCAGGACCGCTACGAGGTGCAGGTGCTCGATTCCTTCGGGCTGGTCTCGCAGGACAACGACTGCGGCGGAATTTACCGGGTGGCGGCGCCGAAGACGAACGCCTGTCTGCCGCCGCTGCGCTGGCAGACCTACGACATCGATTTCAAGGCCGCGAAGTTCAACGCGGACGGCAGCGTGGCGGCCAACCCGCGGATCACGGTCAAGCACAACGGCGTGACGATTCACGAAGACCTGGAGATCCCTGCGGTCACCGGCGGCGCGGCGGGCAAGGAGCACGTAACCCGGGCCCCGTTGCGTTTCCAGGACCACGGCAACCCGGTCCGCTTCCGCAACGTGTGGGTGGTGGATTAACGGCTCAGCACCTTGCCCAGCGAATCGGCCAGGTTGCCGAAAAGATCCACGTTGCAGACCCAGTAGTAGAAGGTGGCGCCCAGGACGGCATGGGAGACGGCAAGGGGCAGAACGTAGCGGTCCCTGAAGTAGGAGTAGCTCCACACCACGCCGCCGATCATCGTCACCACCGCCACGGGCCATTCGGGCAGATGCACCCCGCCGTACAGCAGCCCGTTGATGAAAGACAGGAAGAACGGGGAAGCGTACGGCAGCAGCGCTCGCCAGCGTGCCAGCAGGTAGAATTGAAAGAGCGTCTGCTGCACCAGTGCCCATGGAACGTAGAAGAGCAGTGTGGCGAAGAACTGCCAGCGGAACAGCCGCTGCGAAACGGCTTTGACGATGGCCCACAGGTCCGCCGGCCAGGCGGCGGATTCCGGTCGCATGCGCCAGGCTTCGTAGCCCGAAACCCACGCGCCGTACAGCAGGAAAACCGCCAGGGGCGGCAGCGTCAGCAAGGTCATGGAAATCGCGCAGCGCCGCATACGCTCGAAATCCGGGGAACTGGGCGGGCCCCAGAGCCGTTCGCTCTTCTTGCGCGCCAGCAGCCCCACCAGGCCCATGCCCACCAGGGCCATTCCGATGTCCTGCACGAGCGGTCGATCGAGGAAGAGCCTCAGGTACAGGGCGGTGAGTCCCGCCAGCACCAGCAGCTCCAGGAGGATCCGACGCCGTTCGGCCCCGGTCGGGTGCGGCATGCCATCCGGATATACGCCCGTTTCCTGCAAGGCTTTCCTCTCCTGGATGAACGCATACGGATTATGGCCGCGGTCACGGGTGGAGTAAAGTGGCCGCACGACGGCGATTCACCACGGCTGAAGCGCCCGACCGTAGAACTCGGCCAAACGCCGGCCGTGCACGACCAGCGCATGGCGTTCCTCCGCCACCTCTCGCGCCGCGGCCCCCGCCCGCAGCCGAAGGTCCGGCGCCTCCAGCCATTCCGTGCACGCCTGCGCCCAGGCATCCGGGGCGGAAACGGGCAGCACCCGCGCGCCGCGGTTCCCTTCACCCAGCTCGCGCAGGCCGGGCCTGTCGGCCAGCAACAGCGGAACGCCGCAGGCGAGCATTTCCAACGCTGGCCGGGAACTGCCATCCGAGCCTGTGGCGAAGACCAGTCCCAGGTCCAGCTCGGCCACCTGCTGCGCGAACCGGTCGGTGGTCTTGAGCAGTTCGATGCGATCCCCATAAGGGTGCTCGGCCAGGAGGCGCTCCAGATTGGCGCGATCTTCTCCGTGACCGAGCAGCACGCCGCGCCAGGCAGCCTCCGGGCGCAGGCGTCTCAGGACCTCCAGGAAGGCGCGCTGGCCGCGGTCTTCGCGGGATTTCCAGCGCCCGACAAGACCGATGCGGCAGGGCGCGTGCGCGGGTTTTTCGATGGGGCGATAGCACGCCGTATCGACGCCCGGGGGCATGTACGCGGCGTGCCGCGCGCCGATCTCGTGCAGGGCGCCGACATGGGCTGACGAAACGCACAGATGCGCGTTCGTGGCGGCAGACAGATGCCGGCGCAACGGACCGGCCAGCAGCCCGGGATCGCGATGCCAGGTGCGCACGCAACAGCGCCGTGCGTTCCCCCGCAACGCCCAGCCGGCCACCAGCTGGTCGTGGCTGCGGTGGACATGGACGATGTCCAGTCCCAGTTCCCCGCAGAGTTCCCGCAGGCGCCGCGCATCGCGTGGCAGGTTCAGCAGGCGTGCCGCTCCTTTGCCGAAACGGAACCCGCCGACAAAGGGAACGCCGTGCGCCGCGCAACTGTATTCCGGTCCGCTGCCGTCGCGCGAGGCCAGCCACGCGCGGTGGCCGGCCGCCCGCAGCGCGCGTACGTCGGTCAATGCCGCGGCGACGGGCCCGGTCGTGGCGCGACCGGAGACCAGGTGCAGGACGTTCATGTCCGCTGCAGTTCGGAAGTGCAGTGCCCGCAGCGCGTGGCCTTCAGCGGGATGGGCATCAGGCAGTGGGGACAGTCCTGGGTGGTCGGCGCGGCCGGCGGCGGCGGCCCTTCCATCCTCCGGCGCACCGTGTTGAGGGCCTTGACCAGGAGGAAGACGCTGAAGCTGACGATCACGAAGTCGATCGCCAGGTTCAGGAACTGGCCGTAAGCGACGATCGCCGCACCGGTCTCCTTGGCCTTTTCCAGCGATAGGATATCCTTGGTCTTCTCCGGATCCAGGCTGATGAACAGGTCGCGGAAGTTGACGTTGCCCAGCAATTTGCCGATCGGCGGCATGAGGATATCGCTGGTGATCGACGAGACGATCTTGCCGAACGCCGCGCCGATAATTACGCCGACGGCCATGTCGACCACATTACCTTTGACGGCGAACTCTCTGAATTCCTTGAGCATGCCCATTCGATCCTCCTTGCCCGGATGCGCCGGGAAAACGGATGCCTTTAGCGGCTGTACGGAAACGAGCTTAAAGGATAGCCGCAGCGGATATGCTGAAAAGTGCATTGCAAGGATGCACGGCGCCGCGATTCGGGTGCAAAACCTCTTGATGTAAACCCAATTTTACGTATGAGTTATACGCATGTCGAGCACCTGTGCAGGCACCCTGCAAGTTTCCCTGGGACCGGCCGTTATCCTTTTGGCGAACGGGGGAAGCGATTCCTTCCGGCTGGCGAAAGACAGGCACCGTGGCCGAGCCACTTAACGCCGGCGAGCCCGGCCTGAGCGATCTGCGTCTGTTCGAGCAGTTCGTGCGGGAGCACGAGCAGGACGTGTTCACGTACGTCCTGCGCATGATCGGTTCGCGGGAGGATGCGGCCGACGTGACGCAGGAGGCCTTGCTGCAGACGTATCGCACCTGGTCGCAGGTCGATCCGGAATCAACGGGCGGTTACATCAAGTGGTGTTACCGGATCGCCCACAACCTGTGCATCGATTTCCTGCGCAAGAAGCGCCCGCGGGCGATGGAGGACGAGGAGTTGGAGCGCGCGGTGGACCGGCAGGGCTTGCGGCCGGAAGAGGTTTACGAAAACCGCGTCCAAGCGACCAAGGTTCGAGAGGCGCTGCTGGGGCTGGAAGAAAAGTACCGCGAGGTGTTGCTGCTGCGGTACCAGACGGAGATGAGTTACGAGCGGATTTCGGAAGTCCTGGCCCTTCCGCTCACGACGGTGGAAACGCGGCTGCATCGGGCCAAAAAGATGCTGCGCGAAAAGCTGAAACGACTGTAGGTGACGTATGGCCGAAGAACGGGAACAACCGATTAGCGCGCCGGAGCGGCTGGACGAATTGCAGCTCGTGCGTTTTATGGAAGGCCGGCTCGACGCGGCGGAGCAGGCGGACGTCCAGGCACGGCTGCAGCGTTCGCCCGAGGATCGCCGCACGCTCGACGCCCTGCGCGAGGAAGCGCGGCTGCTGCGCGAGGCGACCGAGAATCTGAGCGAACCGCCGGCGAAGATCGGCGAGAAAGTCATCGCGGTGTTGCGCGCCGAGCACCGCCGGCAGGTGGCGCTGGAACGCGCGCGCCGTTTCCGCAACCGTCTGATCGCACTCACCGCCACGGCCGCGTTGCTGCTGCTCGGCCTGTACTTCCTCTCGCCGCGGGAAGAGACCGCCCGGATGCTTTCCGGAACGGCCGCTTCCGTGGCGCGCGACGGCGGGACGCCGGTGCCGTTGCCCAAGGGCGGCCTGTTGTACGACGAGGATACCCTGATTACCGGGCGCGCGCAGTTCGTGCGCGTGGGGTTGACGTCCAACTGCCGGGTGGATGTGGACGAGGACAGCCGGTTGAGGATCGAAAAAGGCGCGGCCTCGCTCTTCTCCATCGAAAGCGGGCGCGCGCGGGTCTCGACCGTTGGCCTCAAGCACAGCGCGCTCGTCCGGACTTCGTACGGACATATCCGGGCGGAACCGGATACGGAATTCGAGTTCTGGCTGGCGACGCCCCGCGAGATCCGCTGGCCCGCCTGGACCGAGGCCTGGAGGCCGGAGCGGCCCGAAGTGCCGCCGCCAACGGCGCTGGCCTGCGTCACCGTCTTCCGCGGGTCGGTCTACATCCACACGGATGAACATCCGAAGGGGTTCCCGGTCGGTGCCGGTCGCCGCGTGACCTTCACCGCCGGTCGCTTGCCGGTTTCGCAGCAGGAGTTCGACGACTGGGAGGCGCTGGACAGCCGGCGCGAACCGTGGCATGGTTTGGATGGCGTCGCCCCTCCGGGCCTGGCGTCGCTCGAACTCTTCCCGCCTTTCAACTGGAAGGAACTGGGCGAGCGCATGGGCTTGCTGGGCGATCGGGTGACGCTGCCCGCCAGCGTGGTCGCCGCCACGAAAGAAGCCTTCGGCCTGTTGGCCAAGGCGCAGTCCGTCGACGATCCTGTCGCGCGCGCCGCGCAACTGGGCCAGGGACAACAGGCATTGCGGGCGGCGGCGCAGGGGCTTCCGCTTTCCAGCGAACTGCGCTGGCTCGGCCGCACGATCGAAGGGCTGGCGCATTACGAGCGCGGGCGCTGTCTGCAAGGGCGGTCTCCGGTCGATGCGACGGGCGCTTTCCTGGCGGCGTCCGTGGCGTTCCACGAAGCGCTGGCAGGAAGTCAGCAGGATCTGGGTGCCGACGCCGGCGTCGCGGCGGGCTTGGGCAGCTATGCGGCACCCAAGCTGACCGTCTCCGCCCGGCTGAAGGATCTGTCCCCGGTCGAGCAGGGCATGCTGTTGGCGCGGTTCTATCTGCCGTGGGCGCTGCTGGCCCAGGCGGATCAGGCGGGGAAAGCGGGCGAAACCGAGACGATGGCGCGAGAGCCGCTGCCGCCGCTGTTCGAGCAGGCGGCGGCCCTGCTGGACGTTTCGGTCGAGGGATTGGCCGCGCGTTACGGGCGTGCGCTGGCGCTGGCCGCCGAAGGTCGGGCGGACGAGGCGCTGGAGGTGCTTGCCGGCATCCGCTCGTTCTCGGTCGCCGGACTTCCGGACCCGGTGCGGGCGCAGGCGGAAGGCCTGCGCCAGGCCGCGCACGTGGCCAGCGTGCGCATTCACGCCGGGCGGGACGAGTGGGATCGGGTGCACGACGTCCTGGATCTCTTCCGCACACGGTATCCGCTCTCGAAAAACGGCCCGGCCATGGAACGCATGGAAGCCATTCAGGCGCAGGCGCTGCGGCAGGCCGCCGACGCCGCGTACGAAAAGAAGGATTGGACGACCGCGTGGTCCCGATACGATGCCCTGCTGCGGGCTTCCGAGGCCGAAACGCGCCTCACGCCGGCCGCCTACTGGGCGCTTCGCCTGCGCCAGCTCGAGATTGCGCTGGCAGCGGGCAAAGGCGTGGAAGCGCTGAGGCTCGCACGGCAGATCAAGCATGACGGCGCCGCCGGCCTGAGCGCGGCGAATCGGACCCGCGCGGCGGAACTCGGGGCGCAGGCCGAGGAACTCTTCCGTTCGCAGCGGCAGGAACGCAAGACGCGCGCCGTCGAATCGATCCAGTTGGATATGCGCGAATAGCGCCGGAGCGCGACCGATTTTCCTCTCTTCGGATCTCCGGGCGGAGGAAACGTTCCGCTGCGGCCGTTTCACCCTCGGAAATTCCCGCCACGTTGCAGCCCAACCTCGGTTGCCCACGTCATGCCAGACGGAGTATAACGCGGCCAGGAGGTGCGGAAATGCAGCGTGTGCCAACACTGACCGGCATCGCCGGGCATTTCAAGGGCGAGTCTTTGCGTCTGGAGTACGGCAAGACGATCACGGTGGGTCGCAGTCGCGAAGCCGATTTCTGCCTGCGCCGCAGCGAGGCTTACCGGGCCCTTTCGCCCGCAGAACAGGAAACGGATCGGGCCGCGAAAACGGTCAGCGGAAAACACTTCCAGGTCACCATGTACAACCTCCATTCGATCGAGATCCGCAACCTGAGTCCGAACGGCACCTGGGTGGACGGCCAGCGCATCGACGCCGTGATGATCGACGACATTTCCCAGCGCGCGCACGAGATCCGTTTCGGCGAACAGGAAACGATACGGCTGGAGATGCAGGCGCACGAGGACGCGTGAAGCGCGTCAGATATCCGGTTCCATATAGGCCTCGGCGATGCGGCTGAAGTTGATCCGTGTTTCGCCCAGGTCCTGCAGTTCCGTCGACAGTCGCCGGTGCTCGAGTTCCACACGGGCCTTCAGGCGCGCCTCGCTTTCCATCACGCCCGCAAACATCGCTCGCCACCCCATCGCCGGCGCCGGTCCGTCGGTCACCGCGGATCGCAATTCGTCTATCAGACGGCGGCGATCGTCCAACCGCCTGACGAAGGTCTCCAGTTCGTCGCGCTCGATGCAGGCGAGGAGTTCGTCCGTACAGCGCGTCAGCGCATCCGCCAAGGCCGGAAGTCGGTCGGTAGGAGGGTCGATCGCAGCCATTTGTCCAGCCCCCGTTGAAGCACCCCTCGCCTGCATTCTCCCGCGGCGGGGAGCGGATGGCAAACAGCCCCTGCTTCCGCGGGTTGCCAGGCGACCTTGCGCAAGAGATTCCAATTTGGTCCAAGGAACGCCCCTCGCGTCCGCTTCGCCCACGTCGCCCTCTCCCACGCGGGGGCAAGGGTCTTCTCCGCGGCCTTTTTCCAGGAGCACCGCCTTCGGCCGAAACCACGTGCGTCGAATTCGCCCTGCGCGGTCGCTTAGGCCACCAGGGTGCCTGCGCCGGAGAGCGCCTTCGTCACGCTTTTGGCCTGTTCCTCGAGCATCGTCTTCCAGGCTTCGTGCAATTCGGACATCAGTTCCGCGACTTCCACGACGGGCGCCTGATCCCGCTTTTGAACGGCCTCCATCAGGCGGAACTGGACGTACTCGTAGATCCGCGCCAGGTTCCGCGCCAGGTCTCCGCCTTCCTTGAAATTCAGACTGTGGTTGAGCTCGGCCACGATCTGCTGCGCATGAACGATCGAGCGGATGGCGTCGGCCTGCGAGGAGGGGTCGCCCTGCAGCGAGAAGAACTCGTAGGCGCTTTTCAAGTCCCGGACCGCCCGGTCGTAGAGCATTTCGATCAACTGACCCGGCGTCGCGCTGGCCACCTGATGCTCGAGGTAATTGCCCACTTCGTAAGTCATGATCCGCTCCTTGCCTTCCATGGCCTCGGTCGAAGGACATCCCGTCCCCCGACGACCGGGATTACACACCCAGTTCGTTGAACAACGACGTCGCCCCCGCCTTCAGATCGCTGATCGCCTTTTCCATCGCCGCGAACTGTTTCACCAGGCGGCTTTCCGTGGCTTCCATCCGCGCATTGAATTTCCGGATCGTCTCGTTGACTCGACGGATGCCGGGTTCCATGCGTTCGGCCTTCTGCGCCAGCGGACCGACACCGTACCGCGTCTGCGTGTCGATGTAATTCGACACCTTGCCCATCACGCCCTCGGTGCTGTCGGCGAGGACCTTGATCACGTTGCCCGCGTAATCGCTCAGCGCGCTGGTCAACTTGGCCGTGTCCAGGCTGATCGTGGCACTGGCCCCCGTCGTTCCCAGGCCGATGCTGCCGAGCGAAGCTGGGCCGCTCGAAATCCCCGACACGGACTGCGAGAGCATGCTGCGCAGGTTGCGCTGCAGCACCATCACGTCCTGCAGACCGTTCAACGGGCCCACCGTGGCGTCCTTGCCGGTGCCGCTGGTCTTGGTCTTTTCGGCGATGAAGTTGATGACGTCGTTGTAAGCCTTCACGAATGCGTCGAGCTTCGACTTCAGGCCGTCCTGATCCGTGGCCACCGAAACGGTGGTCGAGCCGCTAGACGCCGTGAGCGTGAGCGACAACCCCGTGATCCCGGTTTCCGCACCCGTGAACACGTCGTCCGTACTGTGTACCGGGCTGCCGCCGTTGATGGCGATCTGGGCGTTGCTTCCATAGGTCATCGTGCCGGTCGTCAGCCCCAGCGCTTCGCCCAGGTTGCCTTTCGTATCCGCAACCGTAATGCCCGTGGAACCGCCCGTCTTGTTGGTCAAGACCAACCGGTCGTTCGTGGCATCGAAGGTCGCCGTGACGCCGGCGGACGAGTCGTTGATCCGCTTGAGCACGTCCGAAAGGCCGTCCACGGCGACGTCGTAGGAAATATCGACCCCGTTGATGGTCAGGGTTCCGCTCCCCTCTCCGCCATTGGTCACTGCCGTCTTCGACCGCAGGCCGTTCGCGCCGGCATCGTTCATGGCCGCCGCAACGTTCAACCGCCCCAGCTTCGAGGAACTCGTGGAACTGTACGGAGCGCCGCCAACCGTTTGGGATTCGACCTTGAGCAGCGCTAGGAAATTGCTGGTGTCCGTGGCACTGCCGAGGACCAGCGGAGCGCTGGCGCTGGCAAGAGTAACTGTATCGTCGGCCTCGCTGTAGGACGCCGTCATGTTCTCCATGGCGGCGATGGACGAAAGCACATCGTTCAACGTGTCCGATCCGCTCACGGTAAACTGCTGCCCGTTCACGGTGAAGGTGCCGCCCACGAACGCAGACCCGAACACATCGGCACTGTTCAGCGCTTTGGTCGGATCGATCTTCGCCCCGACATCCGACGCCCCGACCAGCTTGCTCTGCGTGGACTTGGCCAGGATCTCGATGTTGTAGATGCCCGCCGAAGCCGTCGCGTCGGCCGTGGCACTCAGCTTCGCGGTATCCGACGGCGTGGCCTTGTAGGACAATACGGTATTGCTGTCCGACAGCGCCTTCGCCGCGGTTCGGAGACTCAACACCTTCGTGTTCAGATCGCGATAGGCCTGCTGACGGGCCAGAAGCTGGGACTTCTGCTTGGTCAGCTTGTCCAACCCCTTGCGCTCGATCAGCATGAGCTTGTCGACAATGGTACTCGTGTCCAGCCCGCTCACGAGCCCACCTATGGTTATCGGTCCACCCATCGCTGTTCCCGGCTCCCATGCCTCGCCCCGCGCAGGGCGATCCCATCTTTCTCATCGGCCGTCCAGCAACCCACTTGACCGTTTAATCCCTGCCTGTTTCCCCTGAACTCGGCGACTTGTTCCGGCGCAAACTGCCACGTGGCAACACGCCACCACGCACCGGCAGACCCTGAGCATCTCCCGCGCCACTTCTCCCGTTTTCCGAACAAAGTGCACCTGTGTTCCAAAACGACACGGGATTCGTAGCGTGGAGAACACTTCCGTTTTAAGATTGGCGCCTCTCCGACAAACGAAAACCAAACAAAAACCATTGAAAATTTTAAGGTTAGGCCAATTCAAGCCTACCCGGATCCTCACGCTGGCCAGACATTTGCTAACTAGTCTATTCAGCGGGAGGGAACGGGAGATGGAGAACAACTGTCTGGCGACTCGATTCGTGTCGTTCTTGGACAACCCCGAATCCCCGGTCCGGTTGACTTTGACGCCGGATCAGGAAGTCCTGCAGGAAGAACGGCCCGAATGCAACGAAGACGGCCAGCTGCTTCGTTTCCTGTTTGTCCGCAGTCCGGTCAGCCGTCCGATCATGCTGCTGCGGGAAGAGCGCTTGCCGGATGGTTCGAAGATACTTGTCCGTCATACGCCGGAAATCGACGAGCCGTTCATGTGAAGGATGGATCGGGAAGGCGAGCGTTGGGCGCCTTGGATTTGGGCCCCCGACTCTCCGCCCTTCCCTTTTTTCCCGGTATCGTTCATCGTTCGAGGTTCAACCGATAGCCAGCAATTCCGCCTTGCGCATTCATGTAATGCCGGAAATGCTCCAGGGATACGTCCGGCGGGACGGTGTGATCGACGGTGGGGATGAATCCGCCCTCGCGAACCAGCGGCGCCAGTTCGCGCAGGTGCGCATCGATGGCCTCCGGCCCCTGGGCCAGTACGCGCTTGTCGACGCCGCCGGTGAGACGCAGGGAGCGGCCGAACTTCCTGCGCAGTCGCAGCGGATCCATCTCCGCGGCGCGCTCCAACGGCCAGAGGAAGTCGATGCCGGCATCCAGCATCAGCGGGATGACCGCCTCGCAGTTGCCGTCGCAGTCCAAGCCGACGTGTTTGACGCCCGCCGCCCGCAGACGATCGCCCACCCGCCGCACGTGCGGGAAAAGGAATTCCTTGTAGGTCGACGGGCTCAGCAGCGGGCCGGTCTTCATGGCCAGATCCTCGTTGAAGATGAAGTAGTCGGGGGCGATCTCGTTCAGGATCGGCTCGGCCACGGCCAGCGTGAAGTCGGCATAGAATTCCATCATCTCGTGCATCAGCTCCGGGTCGTCGTACCATGCGTAACTCAGGTTTTCCGTGCCCATCCATTCGCGTGCGCGCCAGTAGAACCCGCCCGGGGCGCAGTTCCGCCCCAGTACGAGGACATGCCTGCGCGCGAGCCAGGCGGGCAGCAGGAACTCCCGCCAGTACGGCGGATGGCGCCGCACGCCGTCGACGGGATAGCGTTTGCGGAGCGCCGCGAAATCGTCGCGTGTCTGCACCGCGAAGCGGATGAACTGGTCCATGGAGGCCCGCGTGCCGTGCGCCTGGCCGTCCAGCAACGCCTTCCGCACGCACCCGTTATGATCCTGGATAAGCTCGTACCGGTCGGTGCGTTCGAGGATTTTGCATTCGAAGGCCGGCTTCATGCCCCAATCGATGGGAATGAACTCGCGCGGATCCATCCCGAAGTACTCGTCGCCCGTGAACCAGTCCCAATGGACGTGGAACTCGGGCAACCCCTCGGCGTGCCAGCGGTCCACGGTCTGTCCCCAGACCCCGGCCTCCCAGTTGGGCACGCGATCCACGGGCTCGTAATTCATCACGCGCAGAAAGCGTTCGCGATGCGTCAGTCCGGCCATGAGTCCTTCTCCTTGAAACCCTGCTGGATCGCGGATTCTAAAACGCCTTGCCGGCCGATGCCTTGACGTTATCACCATTAATGGGTACGATATCACCATCGATTATCCTGGGCCTGATAGCTATGAAAAAAGGGTTTGGTCGCCTAAGATTCAAGGATTATTTCCCCAATCCTGAATTCCCCTTTCGCATCCAGCGCCATCGGTTGAATACGCCGTCGATCCGCGAACACATGCACGAGTTCACCGAACTGGTCGTCGTCCTCTCCGGCCAAGGAACGCATGTCACGGGGCGCCGCGCGTATCCGCTGGCTGCCGGGGATGTCTTTGTCGTGGCCGGCCAGCGTGCACATGGGTACCGGGATCTCCGAGATCTGGAGCTGGTCAACCTGCTCTTTCGTCCCGAACGGCTTTTCCCTTCCACGTCCTTTCTTCGAGCGCTGCCCGGCTATCACGCGCTTTTCGTGCTGGAGCCCCGGTATCGCCGACGCGCCTCGTTCCGCGGTCACCTGCGACTCGATCCCGCTTCGCTGGCCTTGGCGACACAGCTCATCGTGCAGATCGAGCGGGAAATGCAGCAGCGCCTGGCGGGACATGAAGCCGCCACGGTCGGGCTGCTGCTGCAGTTGGTGACGCTCCTCGCCCGGCGTTACCGCCAGGTGCGCGGCGACGCGGCGCGCCCGATCCTGCGAATGGCCGATACGCTGAGCTACCTGGAGACGCACTACGCCGAACCGCTGCGCCTGGCGGACCTGGCCGCGCGCGCGCACCTTTCGGCGAATCAGTTCCTGAGGGTCTTTCGTGAAGCCACGGGGCATTCCCCCATCGCCTACCAGATCCGCCTGCGCGTGTTGAAGGCGGCCGAACTGCTGCGCAGCCGTTCGTGCCGGGTCACCGAAGCCGCCTACACCGTGGGTTTCAACGACAGCAATTACTTCTCGAAGCAGTTTCGAAAAACGATGGGGTTCAGTCCGCGAGCCTGCCGCAACCGTTGATGCCGCTTCCGGGAAATGCGCCGGGAAATCGTACCGAGGACCAGGAGCGGAATCCGCGCCGCGTCTTGACGTGTCCGTTCGACCCGCGGATAACGGCGTCGTGCCCGAAACGAAGCCCTCCACCGCGCCTCCGGCGCAGCCCCCGGATGCCCGCCGCCATGCCCGAGCCCTGCGGATCGGCGGCCTCCTGGCCTTGACCTTCCTGGTCATCTTCGGCGTCGTTTGCGTGCGGAAGGGCTGGTACGAACCGCCTCAGCCGGGCGAGTCGCGCAAACGCAAGAACCGCGGGACCGATTTTACGGCGTACTATTCGGCGGGCGAGCTAGCACGTACCGGCCGCGACCTCTACGACTGGCGTTCCTCCTCGACGCCCTTTCGGCCATACATCTACCCGCCCACCTTCGCGATCCTGCCCATGGCGCCGCTCTCGTTGTTGCCGCACAACGCCGCGCTGGCCGTCTTCTACTGGCTGAACGTGGGTTGCCTGATCGGCTCGCTATGGCTGCTGCGAAAGATGCTCTGGCCCCCCGGTGCGGAGTCGGCCGGGGGGTTCTGGCGGTTGCCGGAAGTGGGCCTGTTCGTCGCGGTGCTGATGTGCGGACGTTTTCTGGATTCGAACCTGAAGCTGGGCAACGCCAACCTGTTCATCCTTTTCTTCACCACACTCGGATTGTACGGGTTGCATCGCGGCCGCCCTTTTGCGGGCGGTCTGGCGATCGCCTATGCCACGGCGGTCAAGGCGACCCCGGGGCTCTTCGGGCTTTATTTCCTCTGGAGCCGTCGCGGCTGGGCCATGACCGGCGGGGCGGTCGGGTTGGCGCTCTTTCTGCTGATCGTACCGGCGGCGGTGCTGGGCTGGCCGCAAACCGCCGGCTCGTTGCGCAGCTTTGTCGACGAGGCCGGCGCCAAGTTCTCCATGCCGGTCTCCTCCGACGCGTCCGATGCGGATGCCGACGGCGAGGGCGACAGCGAGGAAGGGCCACGGGCGATCGGGGTCAGTTTGCGCGGGTCGCTGCTGAAGCTGCTCTCGCCCACGGTAAGCATGCATCACCGCGATGTCGGCGACGTGCGGAGCGTGAACGTGCTGGATCTGGCGCCGGAGACGGTCTCCCGCGCGGCCACGATCCTGTCGCTGCTGATCTTGGGGCTGACGATCTGGCTGACGGCCGGAAGCTGGGCGCGCACGCACCCGACGGGACTGGCCCTGTCCTGGAGTCTCGTGACGCTGACCATGCTGTTGATTTCCCCGTTGACGCGCAAGGCGCATTGCGTGCTGGTCCTGATTCCCGCCGTCGTGCTGATCGCGCTGCTGCAACAGGAGCGGCTGGCCGGTTTTGCGCGCAAGGCCGCCTGGGCGGCCCTGGCGATCCTGCCCGCGGCCACCTTGCTGACCGCCGAAGGCCTGGCGGGCGAACGAGCCGCCGAGTTCTTTCACGCCATGGGCACCTCGACCTGGGCGATGGTGGCGCTGTACGTCGCGACGGCCGCGGCGCTATGGAGCGGGAAGGCCTCGTCGGACCGGTCCGTCCGATCGGACGCTTAGTACCGCGCCGCGGTACTTAGCCCTGGTCAGACGCCGGGAAGACGCCGGGAATGTCCAGTCCGCCGTTGGAAGGCGGTTCGGGCGGTTCCGGCGGGGTCAGGCGTTGCGAGTCGTGCGTCGCCGTGGCGCGATGGAAGAGCATCCACAGGTGGTGCAGTTCGCCCGAGGGTTCCGGGTGATCGTCGACACGCAGGTCGACCAGTGGCGGAAGAAAACTCTGCGTTCCGACGATCTTGAGGGCCGCGGACTGTTTGCCATGCCGGTCGCCGCCGGCCCGTTCGGCGGCCAGGAGCGACTCGATCATCCGCTCGGCAAAGTACTTCGAGCGGCTCTCGCGATAGCCTTGCTCCATGGCCTCGAGCACCTTGGGGCCCTTCAGCCCGTTGCCCAGGATAACCAGGTCATCCCGTTCGATCTGACCGCACCACGGAACACAGGCCGTTCCGGTGGCGGCGAACTGGACCGGATGCCCCTCCTGGGGTGCGATGGAACGGATGGCGACCTGCCGCTGTTCGGGCTGGCCGAAGAACTTCAGCGCTCGTTCGAAAGCATCCTTCGGATCGACGCCGTTTTCCAGTTCTTCCATCACCGCGTAGGCCACGCGCGGATCGTTCAGGTTCTGGACGGCGATGGCGCCGACCCCGGAACGCAGGAACGGTACCACGGCGCCGACGCACAGGCAGGAGGAGGCGGTCACGACGCCCACGTTTCCCGTCCCGGGCTCGTGCGCCAGCAGCGTATAGGTGCAGAAAACCCCGTTCACTTCCACTCTCCGATCAGGATGGCCGAAGCCAGGACGGTCGTCCACAGCCCGTTCTTGTCGCCTTCCGCCGTTTGAGTGATTTCGCGCGTGGTGATGATCTGCCGCCCCAGCTTGTACTGTTCCTTGCGCTCGTCGTAGTCCTTGTCGAGGTCGAACGGCACGCCGATGGTCGTCGCCAGCATCTGCGCCGCCATGTCCTCGGCATAGTCGCCTGCCGTCTTCTCGTTCATGCCGTAACAGTGATGCTCGGACAGGTACCCGAACTGGTTGGGGTCGCGGGGAATCGCCACGCCGATGCTCGCCGCCACCAGCCGGTTCGGCTCGCTGGTGTCGGCCCTGGCCATCACGCAGTGAACCACCTCGCCGGGCTTCAAGTATCGTTCGCCCTGGGCACGGGTGATCAGCTTGCAGCCCGGCGGAAAAATCGAGCTGACCATGACGAGGTTATACCGCGCGATGCCGGCGTCCCGCAGCGCCAACTCGAAACTGGTCAGACGCTCCTTGCTGCGCCCCACGCCCTTCGTCAGAAAGAGTCGATCCGGCACCAAGCCCATTTGATGTCCGCTCCTCTAAACTGCGCACCGGGATGCGGAATGTGCGATTCCGGTTACCGGCTGCTTGACACGGGGAACATCCCATCCCCGGCATCCCGGATCAAGCATCCCGGCACTCGACACGCGGTGGTCATCGTGTGCGCCCGCCTGACGACGGGCGCGCACGCTCGTTTCCTGCAACCTATCCGACGTTGTAGAACGCCTTGCGACCCGCGTACGCGGCGGACTCGCCCAGCTCCTCCTCGATGCGCAGCAACTGGTTGTACTTGCAGATGCGGTCCGTGCGGCTGGCCGAGCCGGTCTTGATCTGGCCGGCGTTCGTCGCCACGGCGATGTCCGCGATCGTGGTGTCCTCCGTCTCGCCCGAGCGGTGGCTGATGATGTTCGTGTAGTTGTGCTGCTTGGCCAGTTCGATGCAGTCCAGCGTCTCGGTCAGGCTGCCGATCTGGTTGACCTTGATCAGGATCGCGTTCGTCGCGCCTTGGGCGATGCCGTCGGCCAGGCGCTTGGGGTTCGTGACGAAGAAGTCGTCGCCCACCACCTGGATCTTCCCGCCCAGCGCTTTCGTCATCTTCACGTAACCGTCCCAGTCGTCCTGGTCGAGCGGGTCTTCGATGGAGACGATCGGGTACTTCTCGACCCACGACGCGAAAAGCTCGATCATCGCATCGGCGTTGAACAGCTTCGCGGGGTTCGATTTCCAGAACTTGTACCCCTTCTTTTCGCCTTCGTCGAAGAGTTCGGAGGACGCGCAGTCGAGCGCGATCGCGAAATCCTTGTCGCGGCCTGCCTGGTAACCGGCCTTGGCGATCGCCTCCAAAACGTATTTCAGGGCTTCTTCGTTATCGAGGTTCGGGGCGAAGCCACCTTCGTCGCCCACGTTCGTGTTGTGGCCGGCCTTCTTCAGGACGGACTTGAGCGAATGGAAGACTTCGCAGGTCCAGCGGATCGCCTCGGCGAAGGACGGGGCGCCGATCGGCATGACCATGAACTCCTGGAAGTCGATCTTGTTGTCCGCATGCTTGCCGCCGTTGACGATGTTCGCCATCGGAACGGGCAGGACGTGCGCGTTGGTGCCGCCCAGATACC
>Ga0101944_10002464_pt1 | contig 29796 bp, 20 predicted proteins | sample DewCreD2012metaG_FD_75245 | JGI IMG/M metagenome (GOLD analysis project Ga0101944, IMG submission 75245) | Hot spring sediment bacterial and archeal communities from British Columbia, Canada, to study Microbial Dark Matter (Phase II) - Dewar... ... | reverse complement strand
TGGGAACGACGCCCCGCCTAAGTCCCCAAGCCCCGCCAGGGGCGAAAGAAATCCGCGCGCGTTCGCCGCCAACTACCGCCGCCCCTCCGACGATCTTCTTTCGTCCCTCCGGGACTTTGGGTCTTCCTGCACCCGCGTCCCACCCTTAAAAGGGCGGGCTAGTTTCTACCGCCCTGCCGGGCTGGCGGCGTTATTCCACCGAAAACAGCGAAGAACCCTTTTTTTCTTCTGTCCCTGTTTGCCGCCTGCGGCGCCGGAGCTGGCGGGGTCGTATTTGGGATTAGGCTCGGTGGGGAGAAGAGCCTCGACGGATTTCTGCCAGGCCAGCAGATCGCCGAGCAGCTCGTCGCGCTTGGCGGTATTGGAGTTGGCCAGGTTGACCCGCTCGCCGATGTCACTGCCCAAATGGTAAAGCTCGACCGCGTGGTTGTCGGCAAGCCGCTCGCGCCCGCCATCCAACTGCCATTCCTCGTGGTAGAGATGCAGCTTCCAGTCGCCCTTGCGGATGACGCTGACCGGCCGGGTGCGGAAGCCGGCGCGGAGGTCCAATTCGCGGCCGCGGATGACGGGCTTGTCGAGGTAACCGGGGAAGTGCCAAAAGATGGCCTGCCGCCGCAAACCGCCGCTTTGCTGGAGCAGCGGCAGCAGGTTTTCGCCATCGAGCAGCTTGCCGGCGGGGGTTGGCGCGCCGGCAGCGGCCAGGAAAGTGGGATAAAGATCCACGTTGATCACCGGCACATCGCAGCGGCTGCCCGGCTGGATCACGCCCGGCCACCGCGCGATGAAAGGCTCGCGGATGCCGCCTTCGTAGTAGCAGCCTTTGTTGCCGCGCAGCGGTTCCTGGGAGGATGCCTGGGTGCCGCCATTGTCGCTGGTGAAAACCAACAGGGTGTCTTTTTCCAGGTTCAACTCCCGCAGCTTGTCAAGCAATAGCCCGACGCTGGCGTCCAGATCGTAAGTGCAGGCGGCATACAGGACCGCGTTGTGCTGGGCGCCGGGCGTTTTTGCCCGAAACCGCGCCTGGGTCTCCGGCCGGCCTTGGAGCGGCGTGTGAATGGCGTGGTGGGCCAGGTAGCAAAAGAACGGCCGTTTTTGGTTGGCGGCGATGAACTCGCAGGCTTTGCGGGTGAGGGTGAAGACCCCTTTCGGGTCTTCGGGCGGGCCGGCCTTGTTGCCCTCGCTGCCCTCCTTGACCTCGCCGTCGCCGAACGAATCAAAACTGACATCAAACCCTTGTTCGGTGGGGCGGGCGCCATCCTTGCCGGCCAGATGCCACTTGCCGAAATGCCCGGTGACATAGCCGGCGGCCTTCAACGCCTCGGCCAGGGTGACGTTTTCTTTGGCGAGGCCGTCCTTGTTCGGGATGGGAACGAGGCGCTGGGCGGCTTTGGGGCCGCGGTCGGTGCTGCCCACGGCATAGACATGGTGCCGCAGCGTGTAGTTGCCGGACAGCAAACAGGCGCGGCTGGGAGCACAGTTTCCGGCGGCGGCATAGGCGGAACTGAAAACCATTCCCTCCTTCGCCAGGGCGTCAAGGCGCGGGGTCTCATAAAAGTCGCTCCCTTGGTAGCCGACATCCTTCCAGCCGAGATCATCCGCGAAGACCAGGATGAGGTTGGGGCGTTTGGTTTCAGCGGCCAGGGCGGGGCCGCCCAGGACGGTGAGCAGCGCCAGAAAGATGGCGATCGGTTTCATAAATCAATGGGCGTAATCCGCGCCGGTGAGGCTTTTGAGCACGGACTCCTGCCAGGCGCGGAGCCGGTCCTGAAGCTGCCCGGCGCGGGCGGATTGCTGTTCCACCAGGTTGGTTTTCTCCGCCGGATCAGCCTTGAGATCGAACAGTTCGCGCTTCAGCGCGCCGCCCTTCGGCTCATGAATCACCAGCTTGAAATCTCCCTCGATGATGGAGCGCGCGCCGCGAAAGTCCGCTTCGGTGACCGCCGGGTGGCGCCAGTTGAGAAAATCGCGCGTGGATTTGCCGCCGGCTTTTTTGGCGAGCGGCGTGGTGCCCTCCTGCAGCGCGGGGTCAATATATGGCTCCGGCTTGGCGCCCGCGTAGCGGGAGGTGTTGAATTCCCAAAAATAAAGCGGCGCCGGGCGCTCGGTCATTTTGCCGTCGAGCACCGGTGTCAGGTCCAGGCCGTCGAGCGGCCGCGCCGGCGGCGGCTGCCCGGCGAGCGCGCAAAGGGTGGGCAGCAGGTCGCTGGTGCTGGCGCGGAAGAGGGTCGCGCGCGGCTTCGGGATGCGCGCGGGCCACTCGATGAGGCCGGGCACGAGCGTGCCGCCTTCGTAGAGGGTTCCTTTCATGCCGCGATGCGGAAAACCGAGCGCGGCGTCGGGGGAGGTGCCGTTGTCACCGCAATAAAAGAGCAAGGTGTTCTCGCGCAGACCTTGCGCCGCTAAAAATTTGCGCAACGTGCCGATGGCCCGGTCCATGGCGGTGATTTCCGCGTAACGCTCGCGCAGCACCTCGCCTTGCGGGCGCGTGACCTGGCCGCCGGTTTCATTCGAGGTCAGTCGGACCGTTTTCTGGTATTTGGCGGGCAAATCATCGTAGAGCGCCAGATCGGCGGGCAGCCCGCTGTAAGGCTCGTGCGGGGAGCCGAACCACACCACCGCCAGGAAGGGCTGCCCCGCCTTTCGCGTGCTGTTGATAAAGCGGATGGTTTCCGCGACCAGGATCTCGGAGCTTTCCCCCTTGAAAACCTCGGGCGGACCGCCGTTGCGCGATAGCGACGGATTCAGCTCGAAAAAATTGTCGTGCGAAAGCCACTCGTGAAACCCCATCGCACCGGGGCTTACCGGTGATTCTTTTTTCACCGCGCCGACGTGCCATTTGCCGAAATGGCCGCACCGGTAACCGGCCTGGCTCAGGAGGCGCGCGATGGTGATTTCCTCGGGCCGGAACGACCGGCCCGGCGCGAAAGTGCCCATGCGGTTGGGATGGCGCCCGGTGAGGAAACTCGCGCGCGTGGGCGAGCAGCTCGGATGGGCGGCATAGAAACGGTCGAACCGCAGGCCGGTCGCGGCGATTTCGTCGAGCACCGGCGTTTTGACATGCGGATGGCCGTGGTAACCGGTTTCTTCCCAGCCGTGATCATCGCCCATGAGCAGGACGAAATTGGGCCGGGCGGTTTCGGCGGCGCGGGCCGACTCCGCAGCCAGCGGCAACAGGATGGCCGCCCCCAAGGAGCAGGACAGCTTCACCAATGAAAAAAGCGAAGAATTCCCTATGTGCATGTCCTTATTATTCTTTTATTTTACGGCTGGCTCAAGAGAAACTTCGGAATGCGGTCCCCCGGCTCCTTCCACTGGCCGCCGCGCACCAGGTCCTGGGCTTTGGCCAGCTCGACCTGGCCGGCCCGCCACATATACTCGAGCGCGTTTTGCGCGGCGATCGCCTCATAGGCATTGCCGGTTTGCAGCACCTGGGCGACAGTTTTGACCGCCGCCTCTTTCTCCCCCAGGTATCCCAGCGCTTCGGCCGCCACCACCCGCACATCAGCGTAATCATCGGCCAGCCGCGCCAGCAGCTTCGCCTTGGCGGGCGCGGCTTGGTCTTGGAGGATCAGACAGCCGGTGGCGGCCCAGTAGCGGATCACCGGGTGCGGATCGTCCAAGGCGGCCGCTAAACTTGGCAGGCGCGCAAGGTCGCGGTCGCTGGCCTGATCCGCCAGGTCCAGGATGCGCTCCAAGGGATAGGCCGGGCTTTGGGCGTACGCGTAAATGGCGCCTGTTCCGGCCAGCCGCGGCGCCATGCCTTCGGGAATAAAGCCGGCGTCGCGAATCGCGAGAATTTCCCGGCGCAGCGCGGCGCGCAGGCTGGCGAGGCGGGCGGCAAATTGCGGTTCGTTGATGCGATTGCGCAGCTCGAAAGGATCGCCGGCAAGCTGATAAAGCTCTTCCCCGGGCTTGGGCTTCCAATAAGCCGCCTGGGTTTCATTGCATTTTCCGGCCCGAAATTGCTCGAACCATGAGCGCATGCTGGGTTGCACCTGGAACGGATACGAATAGTGCTGCCCCCAGGGCCGGTGCGGACTGTAGTTGCGCACGTAGCGAAACTCCGCGTCGCGCACGGCGCGCGCGGTGTCGTAGCGCTCGTCCATCCGTCCGCGGAAAAGAAAAACGTGCTCGCGCGGGGCGGCTTTTTGGTCGCCGAGGAATGGCCGCCCCTGGTAATGCGCCGGGAGGGGCGCGCCGCAGAGACTGAAAACCGTCGCGGGAAAATCCACAAAGCTCACCAGGTCCTCCACCCAGCCGCCCGGTTTGACCGGCGCCCAGCGGGCGAATTTCTCCGGAATACGCACGATCAGCGGCACGCGGGTGCCGGAATCGTGCAGGTTGCGTTTGCCGCGCGGCAGCGCGCCGCCGTGGTCGCCGTAATAAAAGACGATGGTGTCCTGAGCCAGGCCCTCGCGCTCCAGCTCGGCCAGCACTTCGCCGACCTGCTGGTCCAGGAGGGTCATCTGGTCGTAGTAGTTGGCCCAGTCGCGCCGAATCTCCGGGGTGTCGGGATGATATGGCGGCAGCGGAATTTTCTCCGGCGGCACCCGGAAACTGGTTTTGCCCGGCTTGGGCGCGACCTGGCTTTCGTGGCTGGTGGTGAAATTGAACACGGCAAAAAAAGGCTGGCCGGGGGCGCGATTCCGATAATGAGCCTTGTTGCTGCTTTCATTCCAAGGGGCGCGTTTGCCGGCGAGATTGTAGTCGGTCTTGGAATTGTTCGAGCAATAGTAGCCGGCGGCGCGCAGGTGCTCGGGATAAAGCTTGAATGACTCGGGGATGGCGACGCTGCTGCGGTGGTTGTGCGCGCCCAGGGAGCAGGCCTGCATGCCGGTGATGAGCGTGGTGCGGGCCGCGGAACAAACCGGCGCGTTGGCAAAGGCGTGACGGTAGCGGATGCCCTCCGCCGCCAGCCGGTCCAGGTTCGGCGTCTGCGCCAGTGGATCGCCGTAACAGCCCAGGTAAGGGCTGTTGTCCTCGCTGGTGATCCACAGAATGTTCGGGCGGTCCGCCGCGCCGGCGGCGCCGGCCAACAACAGCGCGGCGACCCACCACGGGCGCGCAAGCCAGCCGCGAATCGCCGGCTGGTCAGATTGAACCTTCGGGTCCATTGCCAGTGTGCCGTTCTTCATTGTGTTTGCATTCTTACCGGAATCACCGGTCGCATTCAAACCCGCAATTTCTTTGCCCCAACCGCCCGATGCATCCCGCAGTCGCCGCTCGGATGCCAATAAAACGTCGAGCCGCAAAACAGCACAAGAGGCGCGAAACAGAGAGCAACATCGCCGCCAATCGCACAGTTCCATAATGTCTTTCATAGGAGTTTTTTTGCGGTTTTTGCGCCTTTTGGCGGCCAAACCTTTTTTCCGGTGTGCCGTTAGATGGCACACCTCTCTTTTATGCTGGCGGGTATTATTATGCGATCACAGACAATTCACAACCCGTTTCAGGCAAGCGGGTTGCGCTAATTCCATGGCCTCCTGATCGTTTGTGATGGCAACTCGATCTCGAAGGCCAAAACCGTGTTAAACCGTGTTAAAATGGCCCTTGACACCGGGCTAGGGAAACGTAGGATGCCGATTATGAGCTTTGAGAAGAGCCAATGCTCTTTAACGCTCCGCGTCGAGTGATGTTAGCAAGCGGTGTCACAACGCAATTTCTATCAATTAAAATCTCGACCCCTCAATTCCCTTCCTCTTTATGAAATTAATGTATGTTCGCAAGTCGTTTATAAATAACTTCTTACGTTTTTATTAAAAAATTCCTGTTGACGTTGGTATAAATTAATACCACATTCCCTATGTGGCAATCATCAGCACATACTTGAGCAATGGCCCAGATCGAAATCCCGCAGCAATGGCGTACAACCGTCTGTGCCATCTTGAAAACTGAGGCCACTGACCGGCTGGTTGAGTGGACATTCGACGCTGAACAACGTTATGAGGCGGACGCAACGGCAACCAAACTGCGCGCTGGAGATACCGACCCTGTGTGGCGTAATGAGGTCTATCGCCCCTTTACGGACTTCCTTTCCTCGCCCCATCCAACTGGCTGCCTCGTCACTATGCAATCCCCGCCCGGTGAAACCTATGAGTTTTATTTCCCGTTCCTTGGCAAGCAATTTTACGGAAAGATCCTCTTGCGCACCGACTGCAAGCGCATCGTCATCTTTTCCGCCCATCGGCCCTTGAAGGCCAAACTTTCGTGCGAATAAAGCCAGCCCCTATTGCCAATGAAAACTCGATTCGAAGATTTTGAAGTTCACATCCCCAAGGCGGATGGTTCCGGTATTGCTGAGACGGTGAAAGTGACCGTCCCCGTTCGCTGGGACGAGGAACTCCAGCAATGGCTCATGACTGCCGATGCTCACGAGATCATTGACAACACCAAAGCTCGGCACATGGGCCTTCTGCTTCCGGCGCAGTTCCGCGAATTGCGCGAACGCTATGGCTATTCCCAAAGGGAAATCGGCGAACTTTTCCAGGTGGGCGAGAAAAGCTGGACCCTTTGGGAAACCGGCAAGCGCCGCCCCAGCCGCAGCATCAACCTCCTAATCCGCGCCCTCTACGACGGCGAAATCTCCCTCAATTACCTGCTAAAGCGCGCCGGCAAACCGCCTAAGCAGGAAATTTTCGAGATCCTCTCCGACGAGGTTCTCCGGACTTGGTTTATGAAATTCTTTAAAAATTTTGAATGGCCATCAACTACACAATCCGGCCAGGCAAGGGTTCTGTTCTCATGTAACCTTGCACAATCGAAAACTGAAGTCCATAGGCATTGGGCCATTTTCTCTTCACGGCACCGGCAGGCCATTAACCAGCCATTTCATCTGCCTCCGATTCGAGCCGCTCAACCACAGTCCATCGCACTTTCCTCCAGCCGAAGGAAATCTGATATCCCCACGGAATCATGAAAAATTCCCCCCTTCAATTGCTACGCTACGTGGTTCCCGAATTTTCCTGTTCGGCCAACCAGAAATTTGACCCCGAAAAGCAGTGCGACAACATCTCCGAGCAGTTCTCAGTTGCCGCGAATGTCCTCAAGCAGAACCCTCCGGAAGGTTTTCCCATTCATTCCTGGGTTGTCGAAATGAGGATTTCGCAACAACTCAAAGAAGGCCAAAACTTTCCCTACAAGTACGAACTCGTTCTCGTCGGATTCTTCGCTTGCAAGGAAGACTCCCCCCCCGATTTTGATGAAGAACGTTTTGTCCGCATCAACGGCAGTTCCATCCTTTACGGCGCCGCCCGCGAACTCGTTCGTTCGGTCACCACCCTTGGACCTTGGGGAGAAGTCTTCATGCCTACCGTTTCCTTCTACGACAACCCACCCAATCAGAAAGCGGAAGCTCCACCTTCGCCATGAACTCCTAGAAGCGGGCCTTGGTCGTGGCTTCATTGCCGTTCTGTCTCTCCCCAGTGGCGCCCCTCGCGTCGTTTTCCGGCAAACCCAGCCTGCTTTCCTATGATTCGCTCCATTGACCTATTCCCCGCCCATAACCACCCGCGCTCTCGGCAGCCCCCTCTACGCCGGATGCTGGCGCAACCGGCGTTCCGGGGTCCCGCCGGTCGCTTGACTTTCAATTCATATGTCTTGCGAATTTCGAGCACGCCCTTGCTGGTGCGATTCAAGACGCGCCTCTCGATTCGAACTGCCCCTGGACTTCGAACGCCAGCCCGCTTCGCGACGACGCAGGCCCCTCTCGATTCTCGATTGCCTATTGGCAATTCGAACACGCCCCTGCTGGCGCAAGTTTGGATACGCCTCATGCATCCGTTCAGCCCGCCAACCACGAACGCCCTCCCGCTGGCGCGACTCCCACAGCGCCTTAATGCGCAGGACGCTGTCAACCATCGCACGCCTGCCGCGTGCGCCTGGGCCGAAGTTGGACCTGGGCGGTGGCGGTGTCGGCGGTGAACAGCGTTTCAAAATAGGCCCTCCCGTTTTTGCCCTGCCGCCGAGCCGTCTCCACCAGGCGGCGCAAGACGCTGTGGTTTTCCAGGCCTTTCTCCGACCGGGTGCCCTAAATCACTTTGCGCATGATGACGACCGGCCGCAAGCTCTGCTCCGCCAGGTTGTTGGTCGGCGGCACCCCAGGGTGCCGCAGAAAGGTGCCCAGGTATTTTTCTCCTTGCCGATCAGGCGCTGGCGGAACGTCTCCGCCCGCTCGTGGCGCAGCGCTTGGGCGCAGATGCGATGGAGATCCGCCAGGCTGGCGGCCTTCTTCTCTTGCTGGGCGGCAGCGCCGAACCGGCGTGGTCGGATTTGGCGGACTTGATCGCCGCGTGACAGAATGGGCGCTTGCAGCAAATATGCTGCTATTTCCGGCGGGAATTTTGCGCGGACGCGTCCGGCAGCAAAGCGAGCAATTCTTTGGCCTGGGCCTGGCATTTGGGGTGGGAGCCGAGGCGGGACATATCCAGCAAAGTTTCGCGCGCCTTTTGGACCTTGCCCAGCCGCACCAAGTAGCGGCCCAGCATCAGCACATAAGCGCAGTTGTCCGGTTCCAGTTGCGCGGCCATTTGCAGGTGCCGCTCGGCCGCTTGGGGATCGGCATCCTGGACCATTTCGAGGTAACCCAGCCGGTTATGCGCCGGCGCGCAGGCGGGCATAAGTTGAAGGGCCTTTTTCAACGACCCCCGGATGGCTTCCGCCTCGGCGACCGCAAGCCGGCTCAGGCTGCCGTCGGCGTTTTTTGCCAATTCCAGCCGCTGGCGGCCAAGCTGGTAATAGGCGGTGAAACTGGTCGAACCAAGTCGCGCGGCTTTTTCCAGGTGCCCAACGGCCTGCCTGGCCTGACCGCGCTCCGCGGCCAGCAGGCCCAAGCCTTCCTCGCCGAAAGGGGCCCGCGGGTCGAGACGGCCGGCCAATTCAAAATAGCGCTGCGCTTCCGGGGCGCGCCGCAATTGCAGCAGCAAGCGTCCCAGCCAGAAAGCGGTTTCCGCCGGTGCCAGCGGCCGGGTGAACGAGGAAATCCGGGCGGCGCCACCCAGCGGCGCTTTGATCTGGATCGGCTCGAACTTGCCTTGCGCCAGGTAATTCTTAAGCTCCCGCTCCATTCCGGCGAGGGAGAGGCGAAAGGCGTTGGTGAAGGCCTGGGTCTCGTTCTGGCCCTCCCGCAGCAGCCGGTTGTAATGCCCGAAGTTAGTCCGCAGGGCCGGATTGCCGCCCACCACCAGGTAATGGGCCAGCAGCCATGATTGAGAGTAGAAAATGCCCTGGTGCTCCTGCTCGTTGTATTCCGGGGAATCATGTTTGACGGCAAACAGCTCGGCCAACGGTTTCATCGGCTCGCGCGCCAGGACGCGCAATCGTTTCGCGGAGGGTTTGCCGATCAAAACGTTCGCGCCATTGACCTCGAAGGTGGAATAAACGTCGGCCATTCCTTCCTCCAGCCAGAGCGGCCAGTAATGCGCGTTGCGCCGCAGCAGCAGGTGGGTGTATTCGTGATAGATGGTCTCCAGGGTTTGGCGGTCCGCGCGTCCCAGGTCCAGGCAAATGAAATTGGCCTCGAGTCCGCGCGCGAAAAAGCCGCTGACATTTTTGGGCTGGCCTTCGTAGAGCGGCTTGAAGGGCGTGAAAGTCCGGTCATCGCCGAAGGCGAAAAACAGGATGGGGATGGAGGCCACCGCCTGGGCGCCAGCCAGGGTGGAGTAGGTGTGGCGGAACTGCTCGAGGCGGGCCACCACCGACAGCAATTCCTGGGTGGGTCCGCAGGCGAACGCGCGGAAGCTGGGGGTGCGCAGTTCCACCCAGGGGCGCTGAACCAACTCCGCCTCGGCGGCCTGGGCCAGCGCCGGTTGCGGAACCGCCATCCAGCAGGCCGCCAAGCCGGCTAAGAGATGCCCGCCCGCAACTTGAACCAACCGACTTACTGATAAGTGCTTGGGATAAACGACACGCGCCCCCTCACCTTGCGCTCTCTCCCCAAGGGGGGAGAGGGAGGACGTCGCCCACGGTGACCAATTGTGTATTGCCCCCCGGAGACTACACAGTATTGCGCGCGACCACACAGCGGATAGTGTATCCCCGGCTTGGGCGGGGGGCAAGCGGCGGAATGATTTCGGCGGCTGGCGTCGCGCTCGTTGAGCTTCGGCGGGGGGGTCAATCCGCCGGCGCCAGCGCGAGCGAGGTCTGAATGGCGTATTCACAGGTGCAGCCGGCGCTGGCTTCGGGAATGAGAATCAGACCGCCGGCGGGAATGGTGTTAATCCAGCAGCCGGGCCGGGTGGCGGTCGTGAGCGGCTCGCTTTTGCCGGATTGCAGGTCGAAGATGTAAGGCAGCTTGGCGTCCGTGAAGCGGCTGAACGCGCAGTAGCGCGAGGTCGAGAGCGTGGCGCATTTGTGGCTCTTCTTCCATTTCCAACCTTCATAGGGCCTGCCCGTCTGCAAGTGGAACGCAAAATCCGGCCCATAAATAATTTCGTCCACGATGGCGGGGTGCTGCACCTGCTCGCCGTGGCCGCCATCCAGCACATAATCGTAGTTCGGCGTGGCGGTGACGTTCCATTTTGGATCCCCGGTGCGGGCGTCGAACGCCAGCAAGTCGTAGCGGATGCGTTTGAGCTGGGTGGGTTTGGGAAGGCCCTTGGTTTCCTCCGGGGTGACCGTGACATAACGGCTGCCGGAAAGCAGGACGGTTTCCTTGGCGTAGCTCAGATAAATGACCTGCTGCAAAGCGGTGAGATCATGGTCTCGCACCCAAATCGGGACGCCGGTTTTCAAGTCCAAGGCCGTAATTTTTGCGCCTTGCCCCAGCAGGTCGGCGAGGCGAATTCGGCCATCCGGGGAAGCCAGTGTTTGGCGGTTGGCGCTCTCCACGAAATAGAGCCGACCGTTGCCGATGGCGAAGGTGGGATTAATCAAGGCGCCGCTGCCGGCAGCATACTGCCAAACGGCCTGGCCGGTGGCGCGGTCCACGGCGAAGACCGAGCTGCTGCAAACCACGGGCTGGTCGTTGCGCCAGATGATTTTGTCGTCGAGCTTGGTTTGGGTTCGCAAGGAGCCGGCGGCTTGGGCGACGCTGCCGATAATCAAGCCCTCGGCGGCGGCCAGGTAACCCCAGGCCCGGTTGGTGGCCGCGCCGGCCAGCGGGATGCGCCGCCGCAGTTCGCCGGTTTGCGCGTCCAACACCAGGCAGGCATCCGCCGCCGCCACCAGCACCTGCGAATCGGTGGCGACGATGCTGCTGGAGTCTTTGAAGGCCGCCACCCGCACCGACTGCGGGATGCGTTGTTCCCATAATATATAGCCATTATAGGCGTCCAAAGCGGCCAGGTAATTGAAGCCGGGAATAAACAGGCGGCCATTGACAAACAGCGGCGCCGGGCCTTTTTTGTGGCGGTCCACCATTTCGTGGGGGCCGGGCGGCCCGAACCATTGCAGCTCCATAGGCCCGGAGCGGATTTCATCGCCACTGCAGGCGGTGTTGCCCGGGTCGCCGTAAAAGTGCGACCACTCACCGCCGCCCGGCGGCGCGCCGCGCCGAGCCACGCCGTGGACAAGCTCGTTGGTGGTCACCCGCCAGTCAGGCAATTCCTGGCCCCATTTGGCCAGTTGCCGCGCCAGCTTGGCGTCTGCCGCCGCCATCAAATGCGCCGTGCCGCCATACGGGCGCAAGACCCGCAGCACTTGGTCCGCCGCCGGCAGGCTGGCGCCCTCGGTCAGGACGCCCTCCGCGACAATGAGGTTGGCGAAGTATTTGGGATAAGGCAGGGCCTTTGCCGAACCCTGATGCGCCTCGATGCGGCGGCCATACCAGCCCGTCTTGAGCAATTTTTCCCTCAGCGCTTCAAACTTGGCCGGATTCTCCTCATGGCAAACGACGCGAAACTCCGAGCGTTTGGCGATTTCATAAGCCAATTGCCCCGTGCCCGCCTGCAGAACCAGGCAGTAACCTTTGGTGACGCCGGCATTGCTCAAGGCCGCCTCGGCCGCCCGCGCCAGCAGGGGATTGTCCGGAAACGGCTTCACCGCGTCCGGCGCGGGCGCGGGAGTCCCGGTGGAGGCCGCCGCGAGGCCGGATTGGAAACAAATCGTCTGGCCGTTATCCAGGCTGGCATACAACCGCCCCTGACAAAAAGCCAGGCCCTCGACGGCGCCGGGGATGGTCGCCGACCACGATTTGGTTCCGTCGGCGGTTTCGAACACCGCGATTTCTCCCGGGCCGCCGGCCACCAATTTGTCCCCGACGCCGATCATGGTGGCCGCCTGGCCCGCGGCGGCGGACCATAAGGGAACCGGTTCTTTTCGCGGTTTCTGGTCCCCCAGGTAAGCCGCGCGATCCAAGGCGGAAAGCCGGCCCTTGCCCAAAACATAAACGCGGTCTTCCCGCGCCAGCATCGCGTTGGCATGCGACCGGAACGACGGAGTCTTGCGCCACAGGTTGAACCAGTGGAATTGGCCGTCCTCGCTGGGGCCGGTCGCCAGCGCGCCGTCCACCAGCAGGGCAAAGCTGCCGCCGACGAGGTTGGTTTTCCACGGATCGGAGGAACCGTAACGGACCAGGGGGCGGCCATCCTTGCGGTCGCACCCCCAAAAGGCGGTCCGCCCGGTGGCCACGAAAAGCTGGTCCGCCGAAGCCAGCATCGTGCCTTGCGCCGCAAAATTGAGGGCGCGCTTGAAAACCTGCCGCCCCGTGTCCGCCTTCACGGCGCAAAGATAAACGCCATGCGTGGGAAACAAACCGGCGGTGAAATAGACCAAGTCGCCATCGGCCACGATCCCGCAGCGCACCGGCCAGAGCGAGATCATGCGGCCATTGCCGGGCAGCCGTTTGTCGGCATCGCCCGCCCGGTATTTCCATCGCAGCTTGCCGGTGCGCGCGTCCAGCGCGTAAAGATGGCCGTCATCGGAGCCGGCCAACAGCATCCCTTTGTGCAGCGCGGGCGGCAGCCGCACCGGCCCTTGGGTGACAAAACGCCAGCGTTCCCGGCCCGTCGCGGCGTCCAAACAGAAAACGGCGTCCTCCGAGGACGACCCGAAATAGACGGACTCGGCGTCCGCCACGACATGAAAAGCGGCGTCAAAGTTAAGCGTCTGCTGCAATGGCCCGTAAAGGATGGCGTAATTGGTCAGCGCCGGCGCCGGCCAGGCGGGGGAAGGGGGTTGCGCCGGCTGGTAAGTCCAAGCGGGCGCGAGCGGCAGCGCCAGGGTTTCGGGAGAAAGCCCGGACCTTTGCGCGTCGCCGCGAAAAGCGGGCCACCCCGGCGATTTCGCCAAACACGGCTGAATTACCGCCGCCAGCCACAAGACCGCGATGAACGCGCCACCACGGAGCACACTGAAGGAAGTCCGGCCTTGTCGCCAATTGCATCCAAACATGGTTGGGAAGCTATCCGTGAAGGCAAAGCAACGTCAAGCCCATCCGCCTCCTCGCCCAGGCGGACCGGGAACCGGAAGCTTGGCCGGGTCAGCCCGCTTGGCTGGAAGAGGCGGGTCTTTTTGTCAACCATTCCTCCAGTTCGGCAAGGCCGGCCGGCGAGCCGATCTCGTAAAAGCGCTCGGCGACTTCGTAGCCGGCCAGCTCGCCCCGGCGGACCAAATCACCCATCACGGTCGCCAGGTCGAAAGGCTGGCCGGTTGGATAAGGGGCAAAGGCCGCAGCCTTGAACAGGCTTAATCCATAATCAATGTGGCGCATTTCGGGCAAACGGGCTTGCTTGTCATAGACCGCGATCCGCCGGTCGCGAAACACCACATTGCTGGTGTCGAAGCGCCCCTGGTTCTCAAAGACTGTCATCAATCCCGGCTGGCCGCTTTGTTCAAAAGCGCGGGCCACCGGATTCCAGTCCGTGGGCAGGTAGGAATCGCCATAAAGCACAAAAAAGGCCGGCCCGAGCTTGGGCAGCGCCTGTTTGAGGGCGCCGCCGGTTCCCAACAGCACCGGGCCGTCAAACGAGTAGTCGAGCGACACTCCCCAGTTCGAACCGTCGCCAAACTCGCGCTGGATCATCTCCCCCAGATACCCTACGCACAGAACCGCGCGGCCAATGCCTTGCTTGACCAGCAGGCGCAATTGGTGGGCGAGGAAAGGCTCGCCCGCCACCGGTAACAGCGATTTGGGAATTTTTTCCGTCCTTGGCCGCAACCGCGTGGCCAGGCCGCCGGCGAGAATGGCGACGGGGTAGTTGGAGCAGAGGCAAGCGGCCATGTCAGGAAAGGAGATTGAAAAATGAAAAATGCAAGCTACTGAATGAGTGTGCGGGTACCCTCGAAATCGAAGCGGAAACGGACTTCCTGCAGTCCCGCCTCGCGCATCGCATGGCGAAGGCGGGCCTTTTCTTCGGCGTAGAACATCAGGAACCCGCCGCCACCGGCGCCGATGAGCTTGCCGCCCAGGGCGCCATTGGCCAGGGCGAGGTCATACCACTGGTTGATTTGCGGATTGCTCATGTTGCCGGAGCGCTGTTTTTTGCGCTGCCAGTGGACATCCATCAAGCGGGCGAACTCGCGCAGGTCGCCGCGTTCGAGCGCGGCCTGGCTTTGCAGGCCAAGCTCCTTGACCAAATGCAGGTTCTCGATCATCGCGGGATCGGCGCCGCGGCTCTTCTGATCCTGCTCCTTCAGGATGGAGGAGGCGGCACGCGAGTAGCCGGTGAAAAACAGCAGCAGGTTGTCCTCGAGGTTGAAACGGGTCTCCTCGGTAAGCTTCAGCGGCCAGGCTTCGACCTTCCCGCCCGGCAGGAACTTAAAGCAGGTGATGCCGCCAAAGGCGGCGATGTATTGGTCCTGTTTGCCGATCGGTTCACGCAGCCGGTTGATCTCGATGTCGCAGGCCTGCTCGGCCAATTCGTGCGGGTGAACAAGGTTTTTCTTGTAGGTGTGAAGGGCTTTGAGCAGGGCGGTGGTAAAGCTGCCGGAGGAACCCAGCCCAGTCCCCGCCGGGATGTCGGCCATCGAAGTCAGCTCCATCGAGCCGCCTTCCAAGCCGGTTAGCGCAAAGGCCTCGCGAATGATGGGATGTTCGAGGTCGGCGGCTTTGGCGACCCGCTCGAGCCGCGAGTATTTGACGATCAAGTCCGGCACAAAGGTTTCGTGCAGGGTGATATAGACATATTTGTCAATGGCGGCGGCGATTAAAAAGCCGGTGTGCTGCTCGTAGTAAGAGGGGAGGTCGGTGCCGCCGCCGCCCAAACTGATGCGCAATGGAGATCGAGTGATAATCATAAGGCGTTTCGGACCATTTCTTTTTTCGAAAACCAATCCCAGCGTCCCGTAAGTTCAAGGCGTGATTTTTTAATCAAGACTGCCGAACGTGGCTCCCTCTCCCTTAGGGAGAGACTTCCCCGAAAACCGGTTTCGCGCCTTGCCACCCCTGAACCGCGTAGGAGCCGACGTAAGGAGGCTCTGATTTCATGGCCATCACGCCCGGGGACCAATTTGAGCCTCCTTACGTCGGCTCCTACAACCAGAGGGTTCATGGGGAGGGTTGGGGTGAGGGGGAACAGCGTCTCCAAAATGCCCAGCGCCGCCGACCTGGCCCGCGCGTCCACTGACGTTTTATTCCAATGGCGCGCCTGCTGCGGATCGCCGATCTCCTTTCGCCTCGCCCTTGGTCCCTCTCCCTTGGGGAGAGGGAAATTCATTTGGCGGTGCTCGCGCGATTGGGGGTTTCCAACGCTCATCGGTAAATCGCCTCCACCACGCGCAGGGCCGCGCGGGCTTCCTTGAGCCCGGGAACCGGCGTCCGTTTCAGCCGGATGTCCTCGAAAAATTCCGCCATCTCCAATTTCCAAGATTCATCGCCGCGCGGATATTCGAAGATGGTGGTCTCAGGCGGGCCCATTTGCGGCAGCATCTTGTAATAATAGAGTTTTTCCATCCCATAACTGCCGCCCAAGCCCTCCCAATGGAGCTTGGCGTCCCGCCCATAGATTTCGAGGCTGAAGGTGTTTTTCCACTCGGTGCAACTGACGTGCAACCAGGCTGTGCGCCCGGCGGCGTCGCGCAGGCTGACAAAAGCGTTGTCGTCCACCGGCATGTTCCAGAAATAAGTCGCCGCGTGCCCGCGAATCTCGGTGAACTCGCCCAGGAATATGCCGGCGAGATCAATCAGATGCACCCCTTGGTCAATCAGTTCGCCGCCGCCAGAAAGCTTGGGATCGGCGCGCCACTCCTTTTCATAGCCGAGGCGTCCGCCCTGGCCGTAGCGCCCGCGCAGAAACATGATCGGCCCCAGCGCTCCCGCGCGGAAAAGTTCCTTGGCCTTCAGGCACGCCGGGTGATAGCGGTGGTTGTAGCCGATCCGAACCAGGCCGCCGTGGCGTTGCGATAATTCCGCCAGCTCGTCCAATTCGGCGACCGAAATGGCGCCCGGTTTTTCCAGCAGGACATGTTTGCCAGCGCGCAGCGCCTGGGCGGCAATCGGCGCCAGTGCGCTGTTGACCGTCGCCACCATCACAATGTCCACGCGGTCGGCGGCGATCAATTCCTCCACTTTCGCGGTGGCCGCGCAGCCGGGGCTTTTGGCGGCCAGCTCGCGGGCGCGTTCCAGGTTGGTATCGCTGGCCATGGTCACCGCGCCGCGCGGCAGGTTGGCCAGCCGCTTGTGGCCGATCAACCCGCAGCCCACCATGCCGATTCGTAGGTCCGTTGCCATGCGTCCAGCCCCTTAAAATTTTTTGCCGCGGTCCTCCGGCACAATGCGCCGCAGGCAATAGATATCCGAGCCCGAAAGCTCCTGCCGAAATTCGTGAAGGCGCGGCCAAGGGTCCCACTGGGCGCTGATGAGCTTGCCGGTGATGCCGTCGCTTTCCGGCGCGGCCAGATAAACGCACAGGTCCGCGCCCAGTTCGAGCGGGGTGGCGCCGTCTTCGGCCCATTTTTTATTTTTGGCGTAGAACGCCGCGCCGACCTTCTCCGGGCCGGCATCGAGAACCTGCTGCACCAGGCGGGTCTTGAGCGCGCCAGGCGCAACGGCATTGACGTCAATGTGGAAAGGCCTCAGCTCCTCCGCCAGAGTTTCCATCAGCCGCACCACCGCGGCCTTCGAGGCGGCGTAGGCGCTGAGGTTGGGCAAAGGCTGGGTCGCGCCGCCGCCGGAAATGAAGATGATTTTCCCGCGCCCGGCCTTTTTCATCGCGGGGATTAAAGCCCGGCAGGGCAGGAGCGCCCCATAAAGGTTGATTTCCAGGGCGCGGGTCCATTCGGCGAAATTCACTTCCTCAGTCGGACCCATGGGGCCATAGATGCCGGCGTTATTGACGAGGACCTGAAGCGGACCGATTTCCTTTTCCGCTGTGGCGATCAATTGATCCACCGCTTGGGGATTGGACACATCGCAGACATGCGCCGCCACTCGGGCCCCGGCGGGAGCGGCGCGGCCAATCTCCTCGCGGGCCTGCCGCAATAATTTTTCGTCGCGGGCGCAAACCGCCACATTCGCTCCCGCCTGCGCGAAGCGGCAGGCGATGGTCTTGCCCAAACCCTGGCTGCCGCCAGTGATCAACGCATTGATGCCGGTCAGTTTCATTGTTAACCCGCCGGGCCGCTCGCCGCGGGCCGGCCCACCGACAAATACCTTAAACCGGGCTGTTCGGCCAGTTCGCGATGCAGGAAACCATTCGCGTCCACCACCAGCCGGTTCCGCATGCCCGCCAGGCAATCCGCCCACGGCAACTGGCGAAACTCCGGCCATTCCGTGCAAATCACCACCGCCTCCGCGCCGGCGGCCGCTTCACTGGCGCTGGCGCACAGGCGCACCCCGGCCAGCGGCTCCGCCGGCTCGCGGATGGCCGGATCAAAAGCCTGCACGCGCGCCCCCCGCGCCAAAAGCTGCCGGCCGAGCTCGACCGCCGCGCTCCGCCGCAGCGTGCTGGTGTTGGGGGTGTAGGTCAGGCCCAGGAGGCCCACGGTGCGCCCCGCCAGCGGATTCAGTTCCGCCTCCAACCGCCTGAGCACCCATTGCCGGTGCCGGTCGTTGCTCGGCTTGATGGCCGGGATCAAGGAGAGTTCTTCGCCGTGCCGCTCCCCCAATTTCGTCAGGGTGACGACATCCCGCGCCAGCGTGCCCCCGGCAAAGGGGCCGCCCGGCCCCAGGTAGGCGCGCGGCCCGATCCGCGCATCGCTCTTCAAACCCGCCGACACTTCGCGAGCATCCGCCCCCACCTGCTCGCACAGCCGGGCGATCTCGTTAATGAAAGTGATGGAAACCGCCAGGAACGAGTTCAGGGCGTGTTTCACCATCTCCGCCGATTCCGTCCGCATGAACAGCACCTGCGAGGTAAACGGCGCGAACAACTCCTGAAGGATTGCCTTTGGGGTCTCGCTCCGAACCCCCACGATCACGCGGTCGGCCTTTTGAAACGCCTCCAAGGCCTTGCCCAGCCGCAGGTTCTCCGGCGAGCAGGCGAAGCGGAATTGCGGGAATTCCTTTTCCAATTGCGCGCAGGTCCCCACCGGAAGCTGGGAGGAAATCAGCACCAGGACGCCGGGGCGCAAATGCGCGAGGCATTGCCGCAGCCGCCCGAGGACAAACGCGGCATCGCTTTGGTCCTGGTCGTCCACCGGGGTGTCATACGTGAGCCACAGCAGGTCCGCGTCAGCGCCGGCCTCGGCCGCGTCGGCGGTGAACCGCAGCCGCCCGGACGCCAATCCTTCAGCCAACAGGGTGTCCAGCCCCGGCTCCAGCAGCGGCGCCCTGCCCTGCTGTAATTTGGCCACCAAGTCCCGGTCAAACTCCAGGCCGGTCACCGGGAAATGCTTCGCGCAACAGGCGGCGGTGACGCAACCCAAATGCCAGAGACCTGCAACGAGGATTTTCATGCCGCGCAAGAGGCTCAGGCGACCCGGCGGCGGTCGAGCACCCATTGGTTTTGCTGAAGCCAAGACAGGGTGCGGATGATCCCCTGCTCGATGGTCAGCCGCGGCTTCCAGCCGGTGGCCTGGATTTTTTTGGTGTCCAGGAAAATGAAAGGATTATCCCCCACCCAGCCGCGGTCGCCGCCGGTATATTCCAATTTGGGTTTCAAGCCCAGGTGCGCGCAAATGAAACGAATGGAATCGTTGACCTGCACATATTCCGGCGTGCCGAGGTTATAAACCACCGCTTGGTGGGGGGCCGCCAGCGCCGTCCGCCGCTCCATCACCTGCAGCATCGCCTCCAGACAATCCTGCACATAGAGATAGGATTTGCGCTGCGTCCCGTCCCCCAGCACCCGCAGGTGGTCCGGGTGTTCGAGCAACTGCTGATAGAAATCAAAGACGTGCCCGTGGGTGTAGCGCTCGCCCAGGATCGAAACGAAGCGAAACAAATAACCCTCGAACTTGAATCCTTCGCAGTAGGCCTGGATTTGGCATTCCCCGGCCACTTTCGAGGCGGCGTAGAGGGAGGTCTGGATGGGAAAGGCGTGATCCTCGGGCGTGGGGATCACTGCCGCCTCGCCATAGACTGAGCCGGTGGAGGAAAAGGCAATGGTTTTAATGCCGTTGGCCCGCATCGCCTCCAGCACGTTGAAGGTGGCAATGGTGTTTTGCTCCAGGTCCTTGCGCGGATGCGCCAGCCCGAATCGCACATCCGCATTGGCCGCCAGGTGGAAGACCGCGTCGCAGCCGGCCATCGCCGCGGTCAGCGCCGCCAGATCAAGGTTGTCGCCCCGCAACAGCCGGAAGCGGGGATTCCGCTCCGCCGCCGCCAGAAACTCCGGCTGGCCGGTGGAAAAATTATCCCATCCGACGACGCGCTTGCCCCGGGCAAGCAGCAGGTCTGCCAAATTGCTGCCGATAAATCCGGCCACGCCGGTGATAAAAAAAGTGTTCACGCGTATGCCGATTGCCACCGCGGGGGACCGCCGCCGCCAGGTGGTTGCCGGCAGTCGCGCCGCGGTTCAATCGCTGTGACTATTCCAAGGGCGCCGGCAATCTTCAAGCTGGTTCTAACCAAAAACCGCAGTTCAACGACGGATTAACAGGGATGGATACGGATACCAAAGACTGGCGGAAGCAGAAGCTTGCACCTGGCGGGTGAAGGCCATTCCTGCTTCAACATCGGTTTTCATTTCCACACGCCGATCGTTGCCGGCGGCTTCCAGGTAAATCATCCCCCAACACGTAGGAACCAGTCTGGATGACCCACCGCCACGACGCGCCGGGGACCCTTCCGCCCAGCCCATCAAAGTGTAATCCTCGACCCGGGGCATCAGGTCGAGCGGCGTGGGCACGGCGGCGAAAAGACCCAAAACGGAAACCACCGCCAAAGCAATGCCCCCGCGCCACCTCCATCCAAGCCGAATAACTCGAAATCTGCCATTGGTTTGGCTAAAGCTCATCATTTCTTATGGGGCCAATGATGCGAATGTCCCGCCCCTTTGTCAGCCTAAATGAGCGCCAGAGGATCATTCCGTTGCCCTTGTCGTCCAGCAGACTGCAACGGAAAATGGTCCGGCGATTGCCAAAGGCGTGCCGCAGACTTCCAGTCTGCTGTATCGCGGATTTCCAATCCGCAGGACTTCCCTATTACCCGGCAGCCTGGGATCATTCCAAACCCTGCCGACTGGAAGTCGGCGACACAGCAGGTTGGAAACCTGCGGTACGCTTTGTGCCGCAGACTTCCAGTCTGCCGTATCGCGGGTTTCCAAACCCGCAGGACTTCCCTATTACCCGGCAGCCTGGGATCATCCCAAACCCTGCCGACTGGAAGTCGGCGACACAGCAGGTTGGAAACCTGCGGCACGTCTTGTGCCGCAGACTTCCAGTCTGCCGTATCGCGGGTTTCCAAACCCGCAGGACTTCCCTTAAATCCGACGGCCTGGGACTAACCCAGACCCTGCCGACTGGAAGTCGGCGACACAGCAGGTTGGAAACCTGCGGCATGCTTTGTGCCGCAGACTTCCAGTCTGCTGTATCGCGGGTTTCCAACCCGCAGGACTTCCCTTAAATCCGACGGCCTGGGACTAACCCAGACCCTGCCGACTGGAAGTCGGCGACACAGCAGGTTGGAAACCTGCGGCACGCCTTGTGCCGCAGACTTCCAGTCTGCCGTATCGCGGGTTTCCAAACCCGCAGGACTTCCCTATTACCCGGCAGCCTGGGATCATCCCAAACCCTGCCGACTTGGAAGTCGGCGACACAGCAGGTTGGAAACCTGCGGTACGCCTTGTGCCGCAGACTTCCAGTCTGCCGTATCGCGGGTTTCCAAACCCGCAGGATTTCCCTTTAACCCGGCAGCCTGGGATCATCCCAAACCCTGCCGACTTGGAAGTCGGCGACACAGCAGGTTCGAAACCTGCGGCACGCTTTGTGCCGCAGACTTCCAGTCTGCCGTATCGCGGGTTTCCAAACCCGCAGGATTTCCCTTTAACCCGGCGGCCTGGGATTATCCCAAACCCTGCCGACTTGGAAGTCGGCGACACCCGCCTGCCTGGCGGCGGGCAGGCAGCAGGTTGGAAACCTGCGGTACGCCATGTACCGCAGACTTCCAGTCTGCCGTATCGCGGGTTTCCAAACCCGCAGGACTTCCCTATTTTACCCGACAGCTTGGGACCATCCCGAAACCTGCCGACTGGAAGTCGGCGACACAGCAGGTTGGAAACCTGCGGCACAGCCTCCCGAATTCGCGCGCCAGGAACGAATGTCGCAATAAGCCTGCCGCTCGCAGCGTAATTTGTGGTTCTTCGCTGTTTTCGGTGGAATGGCTGGAGAATTGTTTTATCAAGCAATCAGGCAATATCGGCATTACCTTGCTCGTCAGTGGGTTCCACTGAAAACAACGAGGGCCCGAATTTGTTCACCGTCCATTTCACTAAAAACAGCAGAAATCTCGGGGGCCTCTGGTTGTCGCCACCGCCGCTTACCCCGACCTTTCAAGACCAATAAAAAAGCCGCTCTTACGAGCGGCTTTTGCAAATGAGAACACACTAACAACTAAGATACCTTGCGGCGGAGGAAAAACAATCCCAGCAAACCCGACAAACCAAGCAGCACCGTCGAAGGTTCAGGAACAATGATTAAGCTATGACCGACGTATCCAGTCAACTTCGGCGGAGTCGGAGGGGGGCTTCCGACAGGTGACTGCAATGTAACGGTCACTGGTGCCGCATTTGGGGGGCTCACCATGCCTGCATTAGCAAACGCAGCGGCCCAACTCGATCCATCCGAAACACGCCACGCACGAGGCTGAATTGCAACTTGGCTACCGGGTGCAAATCCTGGAATTGCCTGGGTCCCCCCAGCGAACATCCCTGCTTGCGCGCCGGTGTTAAAGGGCACAGCCAAGCCAAGTGAAGTAAATGTTGTTGGATCACCGCCAACCGGACCGTAAAACAAGTCAACATTATACGCGCTGCCGGAGAGATTAACACCATTGTTGTCGGTTATCCTTGGGCTACCAGCAATTACCGTGTTAAAATCCAAGACCCCTTGAGCCATGGAAGAAGCAGCCATCATTGCCACAGATGCGAATATAACCAGTTTTTTCATATTATTATTAATTATTAATTTGTACTCTGAATTACCTCTCGGTTCACTATTGATTCACCGAAAAATTCCTAACCCACCGAGTGGACGCTGTTGCATTAACCCAAAATGCCTCCCCAACAGCAAATGTAGGTTCATTGTCCCACTCGCCGAATGCCCAAGTATGAGAAACGTATTGGTTCGCTGAATTATGCCATTTGTAAATTGTATCAAAGTCTGCCAACGCCGCAGACAACCCCAACTCGCCAGCGGTTCCCGCCTGCGGAACAATCGAGGCACGCATGGAAAACCCTACAGGAATAGCATTAGTCAAGCTTCCTTGCATAACCTCCCCAACGAACGTGTTTGTAAAACTTTCAGGAGCCCATACAAAACAACCTTCCCCAGGATTCAATGTGCCTGACGGGTTGTCCCACTCTCCAAAAGCAAATGTGTAACTCGTGAACTGAACTCCATTCCACTTGTAGAGGGTCGTGAAATCCGGGGCCGTAGTAATCAGAGCACCCAAGGTGTTTGTTGGCGCATTCAGCGGGTTAGCGATCATCGACCATCCCGCCGGAATCGGCAGATTGACATATCCAACCGCGTTGACGGAATAAACGGTTTGCGCGGCGCTGTTAAGCGCGCCGACAGCCGCGATGGCCGCCGCCAGTATCAGAGCTTTCGTTCTCATTTTGCTTTAACCTTTCTATTTTTAAGTTTGTGTGCGAGGCAAAAATCGCAGACTTCGCGACTGGTGTCAACAGTTTTTTGAAATTTTTTTTGATTATTTTTTTGGCGGAAAAAGGCCGGGATGTCGCGGCCGGCAACCAAAGCCCGCGATTGGCCCCGAACAGAGCCTCGAAGGCCGGTCCAATGAAACTGCAAGTCGCTGATAATCAGCATAATACAACATTCAGGGCGTTTTGTTCCATACGGGCCAATTTCGTGGCGTCAATGGTGCCAACGGACCAAATTTTCCGGCGAAGCGCCGGTCCGTCGCCAGAAATTTGCCGGAACGCCACTTGGCCGCCATTCAAATCGGATGGGGCAGGCCGCCCATGCCCCAGAAAAAAGGGGTCGCCGACAGCCCCGGCATGTTCTAAATTGCGCCCGGCTTGCGGCAGGCAGGCCGCATTGGACGAAGAGCGGAGTTATGACACGAATGCTCGCCTTGCTGTTAGGTGGTATCGTCGCCGGCACGGCGGCGGTGGCAGACGTGGTTCTCTCGGAGTTCATGGCGTCCAATTTGAAGACAGCGCGGGATGAAACCGGCCGGTTCGAGGACTGGATTGAACTGCGGAATCTATCCTCGAACAGCGTCAATCTCCACGGGTGGAGCCTGTCCGGGAACCCGAAAAAGCCGCGGCAATGGCTTTTCCCAGCCACGAACCTGCCGCCGGGAGCCCATTTGCTGATCTGGGCCTCGGGCCGTAACCGCCGTGAGCCTGGCGCTCCCTTGCACACGAATTTCCGGCTCGCCAGCGCGGGGGAATACCTGGGGCTTTTTCGACCAGACGGCTCGCCCGCCACCGTGTTTGAACCTGCTTACCCGCCGCAGCTGCCGGATGTTTCCCTGGGCTTCCTGCCGGGCACTGCCCAGGCGGTGTTCTTTGTCGCGCCCACGCCCGGCCAGCCGAATGAAACCACCGGCAAATTGCCCGGGCCGGTCCTCAGCGACCTGGCCCACGCCCCGCAAGCGCCGTCAACCAATGAGGCCGTGGTGGTCACCGTGCGCGCCGCCGCGCTGCTCGCGCCGGTCACCAACGTAACGTTGCATTGGCGGGTGATGTTCGAAGAGACCCGGCGAACGGAGATGAATGATCTCGGCAAGAACGGCGACCGCCGCGCCCGCGACGGCGTGTGGACGGCCACCATCCCGACGGGCGCGGCGGGCCCCGGCCAGATGCTCCGCTGGCGGGTAACCGCCAGCGACGCGCAAGGACGCGTCTCCGCCTGGCCCCTGTTTCCCGACCCGCTGGGCACCGAGCAATATCACGGCACCGTGGCGCAGGCGGGCTACGCGACCAGCGCGCTGCCGGTGTTTCACCTGTTCATCGAGCCGCGCCAGATGGGCGGGGCCGACTCCGAAGGCGGGGCGCGCGCCTGCTTTTTTTATGACGGCGAGTTTTACGACAACCTTTTCATCAAGGTGCGGGGCAACACCACCGCCGGATTTCCCAAGAAATCGCACCGGCTGGAATTCCCCCGCGAGCACCCGCTGCGGCACCCGGGCCCCGGCGGGCGCATCCGGCACACGTCGCTGATGGCCGAATACGGCGACCCCACCTATCTGCGGCAGCATCTTTCGTTCTGGCTGCTGAACGAGGCGGGAGCGGTGGCGCCCTTTCATTACCCCGTTCGGGTTCAGCTTAATGGCGCGTTCTGGCAACTGGCCATGCACTCCGAAGTGCTCGGCGAAGAGCTGCTGGACCGCCACGGGCTGGACCCGGAGGGCGCGCTCTACAAGGCGGTGGGCGTCCTTACGCCGGACGGGTCCGGCTCGGGCGGTTTCGAGAAAAAGACGCGGCGGTTCGAGGGCCGCGACGACTATGTGGCGCTGGCCCGGGCGCTGGGCGAATCACACCGCGGGCGGTCCACCAATGTCTTTGACCGGCTAAACCTGCCCGCCGTCATCAACTACCTCGCCATCGCGCGACTCACCCAGGAGGACGACGACATCTGGGCGAACCTGTCGCTTTACCACGACCCGCGCGCGGACGAGTGGCGTCCGGTGGCGTTTGACATGAATGTTTCCTGGGGGTTCAGTTTCTGCCACAGCGGCATCCAGGCCACCGAGGACAACGTGCGCAGCCATCCGTTTTTCGGCGCCAGCAACGTGGGCCAAAATCAGGGCTTCAACCGCCTTTACGACGCCATCATTGCCACCCCGGACACCCGCGCCATGCTGCTGCGCCGGATGCGCTCGGTCATGGACCGCTGGTGGCAGCCGCCCGGCACGCCGCCGGAACAGCGAATCATCGAGCGGCACATTGCCTCGATGACCAATGTGATGTGGGCTGACGCGATCACCGACCGCCGCAAGTGGGGCGGGTTTGGCCCCCCGGAAACCGCGCTCAGCCGGGGGGTGAAGGATCTGGTGGAGCGGTTCATCGAGCCGCGCCGCCGGCATTTTTATGTCACTCACAGCCTCAACAACACCAACCGGCCCATTGGCCTCACCAGCCGCCACAACGCCGGCATCCCGGACTCCCAGCCGGCCGTCGTGCCGATGCGGTTTGGCAACTCCGGGCTGGGGCCGGAGCCCGCCCAAGACTGGCTCACGCTCACGAACCCGAATCCCATCGCGGTGGACCTCTCCGGCTGGAAACTTGAGGGTGTCACCTTCACGTTCGCGCCCGGCACGGTGCTGCCGGCGGGCGGGGTACTATACGTTTCTCCGGACGTGGCCGCATTTCGCCGCCGGGAAACCAGCCCGCGCGGCGGCGAAGGGCGGTTCGTGGTGGGCGATTACCGCGGACGCCTGGGCAAGGTTGCAGCCCTCACGCTCAAGGATGAGCATGGCCGGGTCCGGGACACTCGTTCTCTGCGGCCAGCGCCCAAACTGTAAAGGTTGGGCAAGTCAGGATGATGGGCTGCCCGATTTTTTTGACTGGCGCATCCCCAAGTTGGCGGTGGTTCTTCGACCTATTACGCAGGGCTGGTTTTCCACCTGGCCGGGAACTATTATTTTAAAAAATTTCATTTTGCCCCTTGCGGTTTGAAAAAGATGGGGCAGATTGAGCCATTGCTTTCATTATTGATGGTGATTGAAAGCATTAGAATAGTGATTCCCGCCGGCAAGGCGGACAGATTTGCGGAGCAGCCGCGTGTCATAGGGCGCTTGATGCGTGCGATGTTCTGCGAAGGCACGGACGAGTAGTCCGTGCCTTTTTTCTATTTCACCACCAAGTTAAGGCTCTCGGAGTGGCTGTTGAACTCGGGGGCATACATGCACTGAATGCTGGCCATGCCGGTCTGGTATTGGCCGCGATGCTGCACGCGCGTTGAGTATTCGAACACGTAAACCCCCTTCGGCAGGTAATCAATGAAGAAATGGCTGGCGGTGTCGCGGGTGGTTTCGTAGTAGGCCAAGCCATCCTGGAAGCGGTAGCGGGAGATGACATTCACCGGCTCGACGCCGCTGCCGCGCTGGTCTTTGAGATGCACATATTCCATGTCGCGGTCCACGCGCAGCTCGATGCGCACCACCAGCTCGTCGCCCACCGCCACGGGGTTTTTGCCAACGGGCTCGAGCACCTGGCCCTTTTTGGTGTTGGTCTTGATAAACAGGGCTTTCTTGAGCTTGAGCGGGGTGCCCTCGTAGGGGGTCACCTTGCTCATGTCCTCGAGGTATTGCCAATGAACGCTGCCCCAAGAGACGCCCTGGTCCACTTTCTTGACGGTGATCTCGCCCATTTTGGCCTTTACCTCGGCGCCGGCAAAGCGTTTCTCGTAAAAGCCGGTTCCGGCCTCGACTTTCTCGGGCTTGATCGTCTGGCCGCCGAGGGAGACTTCCACCAGCGCGTCGGAGGCCAGCATGGTGGCGCCGCGCAGCAGCAGGCCATACACGGCGTCGGCCGTGGCCTTGGTGGTCTTCCAGTTCTGGGTCTGCTTCTGCTTGAGCAGCCAGACGCGGCATTCCTCAACCGCCTGGGCGTCGTTCATGACCTCGTCGAAGGCCTCGATCATCATCGCCTGGGTTTCAATCGGCGCGTGGAACCACCACCAGGACAGCTCGAGATCGCGCCAGAACATGCCCATCTCCTCGTTGGTGACAGAGCGTTCCTTGATGGATTTCATGATGTCGTTGGCGGTCGCCAGGTTGTCGGCCCCGCCCCAGCGCTTATGGGCGATGGCCAGGTGCGCCTGGCTCTGGCGGCAGCCCAGTTTCAGCCAATGCTTGCGCGATTGCTTGAGGAAAAAGTCCACCGCCTCCTGCCGCTCCTTGGCAATGGCCTTGTCCTTGAGGAAAAAGCTCCGGCCGTAGAGATAAAGGGCGTCGGTGGAGCTGGGAACATATTCCTCGGGCTTCGGGTGCTTCAGGATTTGGCGGTAATGCTCGTCCATCCATTCATCGAGCCGGGCGAGGGCCTTGATGGCCGGATCCACCTTCATATCCACGCCCAGGTGGCACAGGCGGCCAAAGCCGGTGACGATGTAAAGGGTGATGTAATCGTTGCCCCGTCCGCCCGGGAACCACGGCCAGCGCCCGTCGCCCAATTGCTGCTCGGTCAGTTTCTGCATGGCGCGGTTCAACTCGTAATCGAGCCGGTTGTCCTCGAAAAGAATGCCGACGTTGCGGCGGGCCTGGCTTTCGTTTTGCGCGTCGCGATACCAGGGCGTTTCCTCGAGCAGCACCGATTTCAGCTCCAGGTTTTTCTCGAGGGGGCTGTCGAGGGCGGGCGTGTTGCGCCATTGCTCGAAGATGCGGGCGATCTTGGGATCGCTCTTGGCCACAAACCGCGCCAGCGAATTGGCGTAATAGCGGTTGAAAATTTGCTCCGAGCATTCGTAGGGGAATTCCATCAGGTAAGGCAGCGCCATCACCGCATACCACGCGGGCTGGCTGACCATCTGCACGGTCACGCCCTGGTGTTTCAGGGTGCCGGACTTGCCGGACTTGGCCAACTTTTCGAACTCAAACTTCTTCGTGCCGGCCCCGCGGATCGGCAGCGGCAAGGATTCGGTGACGTAGATGCGCCGGGACAACACCGGCAGATGGCCTTCCTCGCCGTCCGACACCTTGCCGGTGGAACCGACGGCTTTATAGACCAGGAAGCCCATGTCGTCGGGCACGTTCAGACGCCAGGCGAAAGTGCGTGATTCCTTGGCGGGGATGTCGAAATCAAGCTCGTTCTTGCTGTTGCCCAGCAGCTTGTCCACCGGCTTGTCGGTGGCGGCATCCCGCAAGGTTAGCTGGACCTTGCCGATCTGGCGCTCGGCGGTCTGGTTGGAGACTTTCACGGTGAATTCAAGCTGGTCGCCCTCGCGCAGGAAGCGGGGCGGGTTCGGCTGCACCATCAGGTCCTTGGCGGTAACGGCTTTGTCTTCCAGGAAACCGGAGCGCAGCTCCTTGTCGTGGGCGAAACCAAAGAATTTCCAGGAGGTCAGCGCTTCAGGCATGGTGAACTGCATGCGCACCACGCCTTGCTCGTCGGAAATCAACTGCGGGAAGAAAAACGCCGTCTCGTTCAAGTTTTTCCGCGCGCTAACCTTGCTGAGGTCGGGCTTGGCCGCCGTTTCATCGGCGCCCCCACCACTCTTTTTGTCCGCTGACTGCTTTTCAGCCTCGACCGCGTTTTTACGCAAAGCGTCAACGCCCCCCTCCGCCGCCATGCCTGGCGCCGGAGGCGCCATGGCCGCCGCTTTCGCTTCGGGCATGGCGTCCATGAGCATGGCGGATTGTTCGACCATGCCGTCGGCCGCAAAAGCGGCCCGGCGGTTTTCACCGCCAATCCCTCCCATCAAGCCCCGGCCCCGGCCAAACCACCCATAGCCCCACCAATTCCCCACCAAGTCATACGGATAGGAGCGGTAATCCCGGCTGACGCCAATGTGCCGCTCATTCCAATTGCCTTTCAGATGCTGAAAGTATTTCAGCGTGTTTTCAAACTGCGCGCTGACCGTGGAATGATCCTGCCGGAAGAAACCGAAACGCCGCAGCCAGTTGTGTTTCTTGTAGGCGTCCAGCGACTCGTCGTAGAGCGCCGCCACCATTTCCACCACCGATTTTTGCGCGTTGGGGCCGGTGACCACCGCCGTCCAGGTTTCCTTCTGGCCGGGCTGCAATTTCGAGACGAAATGCTCCCATTTGACGGTGAGTTCCTTGTTGCTCCACGGCACCTCCACGCGCCGGGACTCGATATAGGCGCGGTTTTCACGCACCCGGGTGACATGCAGGGTGAAACCGCCGCGCATGGCCTCGGTGACCGCCTGTTTGATCTGCTCCTGGGTGTTGCCAGGCTTGGTCCAATACCGCCGCGTCATCTTGCCGCGGTGCTCGACCTCGACGAAAGCGCGGCCCTCGTCGTAGCCGGTCCCCCACAGCGCCATGAACTCCTCGCCCGGTTCCGCCTGCCATTTGGGGGCCGCCAGCAGGTGGGGAATTTTGATGTTCAGCTTGTTGGCCTCCGGCTTGAGCACGCGGATTTGCAGCATCGCCTTGACCTTCTTGCCGAACCGGTCCTGCGTCTCCAATACCGCCCGGTATTCGCCGGCGGGCAAATTGAATGCCAGCGCCTGCTTGCCTGCCTGGTCGGTGGTGAACCCTTTCTCGAACAGCACCTTGCCCAGCGGCCAGGTGTTCGGGTCGTCGGTTTTGTCCGGCGCCTTGGCCGCTTCCGCTCCCCGCCGCCAATACGGCTGGTGATGGCCGCTAAGCGGGGGACGGATGACTTT
>Ga0101944_10002463_pt1 | contig 29833 bp, 27 predicted proteins | sample DewCreD2012metaG_FD_75245 | JGI IMG/M metagenome (GOLD analysis project Ga0101944, IMG submission 75245) | Hot spring sediment bacterial and archeal communities from British Columbia, Canada, to study Microbial Dark Matter (Phase II) - Dewar... ... | reverse complement strand
AACGGAAAAAGTGACAGTGCCCAGAAATAGTTAGTACTGATCAGGATATTCCATAAACTCACAACGTCAGTACCACGGAAAGCAAAGTAAAGGAAAAGGACTGTCAATCCAATACCTAATCCATAATTAATCAGATTCTTATATTTTTGAGTCATAGGTGATTTATTCAGGTTTGTTAACTAACGAAGATCTATGACGTTTACATTTTCAGGGGGCTTGAATTCAAACAAACCGGCGGATAAGCCTGTATCAAATGATGCTCCTTCAATATTGTAAGTAAAAAGATTATTGCTTATATCCATAAGTTGAATTTTTTTTGAAATCATATTCTCCTCATCAATCCAAACTTTAATCCAGCGTAAAGTATTTTTCTCATCTCTCGGGGATAATTTGATAATTAAAGTTTGTTTATCAGAAATTTTTTCATTCCCAATAACAACTGGTGTAAATTGCGCAGGAATATTTAGAAGTATATTTTCGGGTGAGAAACCTGTAGGATCTTCCCTGTAGTGATCAATCAGCAATTGTTTATTGTATTCGGTATATCTCCAGACTGATTTGCTGTCTGTGACTATTATCTGATCTTCCATTTCGATTCGGTATTTATTCCCTTTCTTCATATAAAATTTTCCATGGAAAATCTCTTCAGCGCCAGTTGCACCGAATTTCACTTCCTGAGTAAACGATATAGTAGCATCTTTTATTGAGGTATATTTCTTCTGCAATTTCGAAATTACTTTTACGGCTTTATCATCTGATGTGGCGATCGAAGTAAAAACAAGCAATGCAATTAATATGTTTATCCAGAGTAAGTGATTATTTTTCATCGTCGCGCTTTTAAATGTTCTTTTAATTGCTCTTCATTTTCCACAAGTACTTCACGTGGTTTACTGCCGTCATAAGGGCCAACAATCTCAGCTGCTTCCAGTTCGTCCATAAGTCGTGCAGCCCTTGAATATCCAACTTTTAACCTCCTTTGAAGGAGTGAAACAGATCCCTGTTGATGTCTGACCACCATTTTCGCAGCTTCAAGGAATAATTCATCCTGTTCAAACAATCCTTCATGCGTTCCCCCTTTTTTCCTGTCCTGAATTGAAGGGAGGAAATAAGGTTCGGGATAACCTTTTTGTTTTCCTATGAATTCCGTTACCCTTTCCACTTCCTGTGTAGAGATATAGGCATTTTGTATCCGAATTGGTTTAGGATCTTTTGCCGGAAGAAACAGCATGTCTCCGTTGCCCAGGAGTTGTTCAGCGCCATTCATATCGAGAATCGTGCGGGAATCAATTTTAGATGCTACCTGATATGCTATTCTTGCTGGGAAATTTGCTTTTATAACACCTGTAATTACATCCACCGAAGGTCTTTGTGTAGCAAGAACGAGATGTATCCCCACCGCTCTGGCAAGTTGTGCAAGTCGTGCGATTGGCTCCTCAACCTCCCGTGCAGCGGTCATCATTAAATCAGCAAGTTCATCTATTACAACAATTAGGTAGGGCATTTTTCGATGAATAATATCCTCTGAATCCCTTAAAATACCCTCCTTCAATCTCTCATTATAATCCTCGATGCCTCTCACACCCGCTGAGGCAAGTCTGTTATATCTTTCCTCCATTTCCATCTCCACACCTCTTAACGCAACTACAGCATTCTGCGGAGTGGTAATTATTTCCTCATTTATATCGGGTGAGACTGCAAGAAAGTGATATTTAAGTCGACTATATAACGAAAGTTCTATTTTCTTCGGATCTATTATAATAAACTTCACATCGGAAGGATAGAGGCGATACAAAAGACTTGTAATAATAGTATTGATACCCACACTTTTTCCTGAGCCGGTTGAACCTGCAATAAGCAGGTGAGGCATTTTGGCTAAATCGTCGGTATATACTTCTCCTGATATTGTTTTGCCTATAGCAAGCGGAAGTGCCGCTTTTGTATCCCTGAATTTTGCCGAGTTAATTACACTTCTTAAACTGACTATCGATGGATTTTTATTTGGGATTTCGACTCCGACAGCGCTTTTACCCGGAATCGGTGCCATAATTCTGATACCTTTTGCAGCAAGTGCGAGAGCAAGGTCATCTGCCAGATTCACTATTCTACTTATTTTCACATCAGATGCGGGAACAAGTTCATAAAGTGTGACCACAGGGCCGGGTGTCACACTGACATTTACAATTTCAACACCAAAATTTGCAAGTTTTTCACGAACAAGTTCAGCATTCGCCTTGAGTTCATCCTCAGGAATAGAATCAGAATACCTGGACGAGTCGAGTAAATCTATTGAAGGCGGGACATAATCAATTTCATAATGATCCGATTTGACATTAGATTTTGAAGGTACATTACTTTCCGGACTTATTTTAATTTCTTCATTCTCGTCAACAAATTCCTGTCCTAATTGATTTACTTCGGGCTCCAATATTTCCTCCTCGGGTTTTTCTTCGACGGATATATTATCGGACTCGTTTTCGGATTCTATCACAGGAATTTTATTAATATCTTCCGTAAAAGGTTTTTCCTCAGCTGTATTAATCTGAATTGTTTCTTCATCATCACCGATGGTTTCTGCAGAATGTTTTGGTTTCTTCAAGAGATTCCCGATAAATAATGCCCACGATTTAAATCTTTCGATTGTTTTATGTATATCAAGGTCTATTGCGAGAATTATAGTTATAAATAGTGCAGTAACTACAACAATTGGAGCACCAACCTTCCCAAGGAGTCTGGTTAGAATATCGGCAAGAAAGGCGCCTACCAAGCCACTCCACTGACTGCCTGTATTTACAACCACAAGATTCAGCAACCCGAAAGTAGTTGATAAAAGAATTCCTCCAACAATCACGTAATTGGTAAATTTTATAATTTTCCCCTGCTCATGCTTCCGTACAATAATCCATGCCCACATAATCAACAGGATTGGTATGATAATAGAAGTATAGCCGATCGTTTCCAGAACAAAAAAATCTGCTATGATAGCCCCGAGAAGGCCCAATTTATTTTGCAATTCACTCGCGAGGATTTTGACATCATTGTTAAATGGCAGGCGAAACACATCGATCAATGAAAGATGTTCTAAAACGGCATCATCTGCTCGTGAATAGCTCAAGATGCTCAGGAGCATTAATACTCCTGTTATAATAATAATTATTGCAACGATATATTTGCGCTGACCGTTTGCTCTTTTTTTACCCGAGGATGAATTATGCTTACTTTTTTCCGCCATACTCAGCGCTACTGTTCTCTGTCAGGAATATTATTAGTATTCGCCTTACTCAGTTTCAACACATTACCGATCAGAACAGGAAGGACGTTGATTGAATCTATACTTCCACAGATTTTTAAATCATCAGCAAAGCCAATTTCCGAGAGATACCGCCCGTGGTCACATAATTTTAACATTTTTCCAATTTGTTTGCCATAATATGTATCCAGAACGACTGCAGTATTTCCTGGGTCATCAAGTACAACATCAGCATCGACTCCCCTAATAAATTTTTTAATTATTCTCCCTGCGCAAACGGTATCCTCAAGACAGTAATAATTATTATTGCCTGCGCAGATAATAACAAAATCTTCATTTAGATTTTTCAGGAATTCGATAATTGAAGAAATATTTATAAAACCTGCAATCACAAGATTCTTTGCGTATCTTGCTCGAAGTATTGCTGTTGACCCATTTGTGGTCATAAAAATTATTGATTTGCCCTGAACAACTTCTCTTGTGTATTCACGGGGTGAATTGCCCAGGTTAAACCCCTCAATCATTTTTGCATTTCTTTCTCCGGCACGGAGTGTAACATCTCCAAAGAGACTTCCTGACACTTTCACTGCATTTTCAACGCTGTTGACCGGAATAATTTCCTTCGCGCCGTTTTTGAGTGCTGTTGCAATCGTGGTACTTGCACGAAGAACATCTATCACAACCACATTTTTATCCTTCATTTCCATCTCATCTACAGTGAGGGGAGAAAGATGAACTGTTATTTTTAATGATTTTTTCGATGTCTTCATTTTTTTATGAATGGAAATTTTACTACCTGCGCTTCAATTTGTTTCTTCCTGATGTCAACATAAATCTTTGTCCCCGCTTCATCATAAGGAAGATTGACATAACCCATCCCTATACCTTTTTGCAAAACCGGAGAAAAGGTACCGCTTGTAACGTGTCCGATACATTTTCCATTGGATTTAATTTCATATCCATGCCTCGGAAAAGCCTTATCCTCATTGATTGTGAAACCGACAAGTTTTCTTTTTAATCCCTCTTTTTTTACGTTCAGGAGGACATCACGCCCAATAAAATCACCTTTATCCAGTTTTGTTATCCATCCGAGACCTGCTTCGAGAGGATTTGTAGTTTTATCTATATCATTACCATACAGACAGAATCCATATTCAAGCCGTAACGTGTCCCGTGCACCAAGTCCGATCGGCTTAACAGAAAACTCCTTACCCGCATCCATAATTGAATTCCACACAATATCAGCAAGTGAAGGTGATGCATGAAAATATATCTCAAATCCAAGTTCGCCTGTGTAACCAGTTCTTGATATAATGGCATCTACTCCACTAATTTTACATTTTGCGAAAGTGTAGTATTCCATTTCAGCCGGATCTATTGAAACAATTTTTTGTAATATTTTTGCTGAATTGGGTCCCTGCAGTGCGAGAAGGGAGGTTTCATCACTTTTATTTATTATATCCGTTCGCAGAGATCCCTTTTGAGAATTAATCCATTCGAAATCCTTCATCAGATTTGCTGCATTTACAACAAACATAAAATGATCATCAAAACGGTACACGAGAAGATCGTCAACTATTCCTCCATCAGGATAACACATTGCCGAGTATTGCACTTTACCGTTGAATAATTTTGATGCATCATTTGTTGTAACCTTTTGAACAATTTTAAGAGCGTCAACTCCACGTATTTCAAATTCTCCCATATGAGAGACGTCGAACAACCCGGCGGAGTTGCGAACCGCCATATGTTCATCGATTATGCCGCTATATTGTATTGGCATTTCATAACCGGCAAACTCTACAATTTTTGCGCCCAGTTTTTTATGGATATGATTAAATGCTGTCTTTTTTACATTCATTTGGGTACCTTCTTCCAATCCACGAGAAATTTCTCCAACCCTATATCGGTCAGAGGATGTTTTATAAGTTGAACCAGTACTTTATAAGGTATTGTCGCAATGTCAGCACCCATCATTGCCGCTTCCACCACATGAATCGGATGACGAACACTCGCGACCAGAACCTGTGTATCAAAATTATAATTACGGTAGATAGTTATAATCTGCTGAATTAATTCCATCCCGTAAGTACTGATATCGTCAAGGCGTCCGACAAATGGACTGATAATATACGCACCTGCTTTTGCTGCAAGAAGTGCCTGGGTTGGGGAGAAGCAAAGTGTAACATTGGTGCGGATTCCTTCATCTTTAAGTGATTTTACTGCTTTTAAACCTTCTTCGATAAGAGGAATTTTTATTACTATCTTCGGGTCGATTTTTGCGAGAACGCGGGCTTCTTTCATCATTCCTTCATAGTCTGTTGAAACGACCTCAGCGCTAATATCGCCTTTCACGATTGAGCAAATTTCCTGAAGCAATTCATGAAAATTTTTTCCTTCTTTTGCTACAAGACTTGGATTAGTAGTGACGCCGTCAAGCAATCCCATGCTTGCGGCATCTTTAATTTCTTTAATGTTCGCAGTATCTATAAATATTTTCATTTGACAATCCTTATTTATGAAATGTATACATCCGTGATATCTTTATTTTGCTTCACTGAGAAAAAATGAAACTCTGAAATTGCTGTTCTTGGATTTTGTTTAAGTTTTATAATTACACGGTATTTTAAGGTCATTTTAAAAAGCCGACTGATTGTACCTTCTTTCAGGTACTCGGCAATTGTCGGATGGACTGTCAGTATTAGCCGGAATTCCTTGGTTTCAGATTTAAAGCGGCGGATCCATCTTTCAATATGATTTACCACACTCGATCTGGATTCGACAAGTCCACCGCCACCGCAAACCGGGCATGGTTCACTAAAACTGTGAAGGATATTCTGACGAATCCTCTGCCTTGTGATTTGAACCAGGCCTATTTCCGTCATAGGGAGCACAGTAACCTTCGCCCGATCTTTTTTAAATTCTTTACGCAGTTCATCATAAACCTTCTTTTTGTTCTTCTCATCCTCAAGGTCAATGAAGTCAACAACAATTATCCCCCCAATGTCACGCAATCTGAGTTGCCTGCAAATTTCTCGGGCAGCTTCCAGATTAGTACGGAGTGAATTTAGTTCCTGCTCGCGTTTTGCTGCATACCTGCCGCTGTTAACATCAATCACAACCATTGCTTCAGTCTGTTCAATGATTATATACCCTCCGCTTTTCAACCAGACTTTCCGGCTTAAAACTGTAACGATTTCTTTTTCAATACCGAATGCATCGAAAATAGGTTCTTTTTCTCTGTACAACTCAACTTTATCGACCAGATGTGGAGAGACACCCTTTACATAGGCGCGGATTTCTTTATATAATTTCTTTGAATCAACAACAACGCGGTCAACAGAATCAGTAAAAAGGTCTCTGATCACGCTTGATGTGGTAGTCATATCCTTATAGAGCAGAGCGGGAGCTTGCTCCTGTTTTATACTTTTTTCGATCTCTTTCCATGTTGAAAGCAGGTTTTCCAGATCCTGTTTAAGAGATTCTTCGTCCTGTTCCTGTGCAACTGTTCGGATTATTACACCAAATCCTTTTGGTAGGATCCCTCTCACAATTCGTCTGAGGCGTCTTTTTTCCTTAAAGTTCTGAATTCGTTTCGATACTCCAATATGACCATCGAATGGCATGAGTACAAGAAATCGGCCCGGCAATGATACCTCTGATGTAACACGAACACCTTTACGTCCGACAGGTTCCTTGGTTACCTGAACAATTATATCCTGACCCGGTTTTAGATCAGGTACGGTTTGCTGAGGTCTGCCATTCCCCTTTGTGTATTGAGGATACTCTTCTGATTTGACTGGCGTATCCTTTACCTCTTCCTGCGGTGGTTTTTCTATCTGGTCAGCCCCTTCCTGGTTTTCTTCGTCTGGTTCATCCTCAAGATCAACGTCAGAATCTTCTTCTCCAACGAGTGATGCATATTCTGAAAATGATGAACCGATATCGGAAAAGTGAAGAAAGGCGTCCTGTTTCAGACCAAGGTCTATAAATGCTGCACGGATGCCGGGCATAACCTTGGCCACACGTCCAAGGTAAATATCGCCGACCATACGTTCTTTTTCAGGGGTTTCAACATACAGTTCGGCAAGTCGTTTATCCTCCGTAATCGCAATTCTTATTTCGTTTGCGGTTGCATTAATAATAATTTCATTTCTCATGACCTAAACTTCGTTTCTTCCGTCAAAATGGTTTTCTCCCGAGCAAATGGATAAAAATCATTGATCGGAATTACTTGCGACGGCACCAACGGACCTAAGCCGAGGCGAGGTTAAGGAACGAAGTGAGGAAACTGTTAAAATTTAAAACTTTTAAACTTATACACCCAGCATCGTTGACCTTAAACCTGTCGCTGATTATACCTGTTAAAATACCTTAATTATGTATTCTTACTAAAGAATATTTTTAATATTAAAAAAATACAAAAATTTTACCTGCAAAGCAAGCAGGAAAACCCTCAAAAACTGAATAAATTCTGGCATTTTTTTGTGTTTATAATCACCCTCAGAATGTGAAATGCATCACATCATGCATTGATTCCTGAGTGTTTTTTAAATAAAATATAACATCATTTAGTGGGTATCACATTATAGGGTCATGAGTACAGGACAAACAATATTAACAATGGGTGCTCTCATTCTTTTTTCAACATTGATGATCACAATGAATGCGAGTTATCAGACAAGTGGCGACCTTGTTGTTCAATCAGAACTTGGGATCACTGCCTCATCTCTTGCAATTTCATTAATTGAAGAGGCAACTGCAAAAGCATTTGATAAATCCACAGATACTGCAATTGCGGTATCAACGTCCACGCTGACACAACCCGAAAATCTCGGACCGGAGAATGGTGAAGTTTATCCCCACTTCAACGATTTTGACGATTACAACAATATAAGCTTGACGCAAAATGTCGATAAAATCGGGACTTATAATTTAAAAGCAAATGTGGTATATGTGGATTTTTCGTCACCAGATTACCCTGCTACTTCACCTACATGGCATAAAAAATTAAGTGTAGAGGTGACAAATCCGGACATGATAGATACAGTGAAGATGGATTATGTATTCAGTTATTGGTATTTCCGATGAATATAATGGGAGTAAAAAATGGGAAATAGCACAATACTCGATTTAATGATCTCCATAGTAGTTGCAGGATTTTTATTCCTGATGGTTATCCGTATAAATGGGGGAACTACAGAGAATACTTTTATTTACGGTAATAACCTGACTGTCCAGGAAAATCTTGTTTCATTCGTTAAGATTATAGAGAACGATTTCAGACTAATGGGATACTGTGCCGATTATAAAAAGATATCCGATCCTTCTGCTATAATATTATCTGCAGACAGCAATAGAATAAAATTTATAACAGATGTTGGAAGTGATGGGATGCTCGATACGCTGGAATATTTTCTTGGCGATAGTACGGCTTTAAGATCAACTCCAAATCCTAAAGATCGTCCTTTGTACAGGAACGTAAATAGTGATAAAACAACTGTGTTCTTATTCGGCATAATTGAATTCAAATTTCATTTTCTCTCTGTACTCGGAGACACAATAAAACCACCAATAACGGAACCAAGGAGCATTCATTCGATAAGTCTGACTGTAGGCCTTGAAAGTCCAGCAGCATATGATAAAAAATACTCCTCAGCATACTGGCGGCAATTGCATCTAACTTCACGCAATATTAACAACAGGTAAAATAAGCCAGTGGGAAAATATTCATTAATTTTGATACTTGGTTTTAGTATTGTTGTCCTTGGACTTATTCCTCTGATCCATGGCCGTGCATCACGGTCGTATGAGAACTACATAGATTATTATGAATCCAGTCAGGCGAGAAATATTGCCATTTCGGGAGCAAATTTTGCCGCAAATATGCTTTTCCAAAATTCATCTGCATCAATTTCATATTCGAATATTCAAATGGGTGAGGGGAGCTTTTCAATCTCCACCACAATACAACCAGATAGTACGATTCTTCTTACATCATCAGGGAAATTTCATAGAAAGAATCATACCGTAGAGGTACTTTTTGGTCCGAGCAGTTTTGCAAAATTTGGTGTATATCTTGCTACGATGGGAAGTATTTACTGGACTACGGGAGATACCGTCAGGGGTCCAAGCCACGTAGAGAATATACTGAATGTTTACGGGACACCCGTATTTTTTGGTAAAGTAACAACACTAAACGGCACAAATCCATCAATTCTTCCCAACGGTCCGACAAATCCCAAATTTTACGGGGGATATCAATCAGGTATCAGCGTTTCTATGCCGCCAAATCTTAATAATTTACAAATGGCAGCTAGTTCCGGGGGTAAAATTTTTACACCACCTGCTTCACCTATTGGAACATACGAGTTATATTTTAAATTTAACAGCAATGGAACTGTTTCATACAAAGAATATAAGGGCTCGATACAACTTTTTGACACAACGGTAGGCATAAATCAACTTGCACCAAATGGCGTTATACTCGTTTCTGGTGGGAATATCAAAGTTGAAGGGACCGTCAATGGAAAAGTCACACTTTGCGCAACAAGTGGTTCGGTTTCGGGGACGGGTAAAATATACATAAAAGGGAATATATTGTATAATGATAACCCAATTGATAATCCCTCAAGTGACGATTTCCTGGGTTTGGTGGCAGAAAAAGATGTTGTTATTCCGTTGCCTGATGGATTTCCTGGTACCACCTGCCCTACAAATATCGATATTTATGCATGTGTATTTTCAAGAACAGGAAAATTTTATGCGGAACTTGACTATAAAATGGGCAAACTTGGAAATGTCAATTTTTATGGTTCCATGAGTTCATATACAATTGGCGCCTTTTCAGCAGGTAGTCCTTCTTATGGTTACTCAAATAACTTCCACTTCGATCGTCGATTACTCATCGAAACCCCCCCATATTACCCAAAAACAAATATATTGGAAATTTTATCCTGGAAAGAATAAGCATTTATAAAAAACTAGTATAAAATTCAAGAAAATTTTCACAAACCCATTTTTAATTTGTGATTATTATCATGTGAAGGTAGATATTAATAAGAGAATAAAGTATTTTATTTAAAAGTAATGAGGGAAATCGCAATTTATGAACACAGGTCAGGTAATATTAACAATCGGTGCTTTGGCATTGCTGGGCACTACGGTTTTCAATCTGAACCAGAATATCGGAATAAATAATGAGATCGTTATACAATCAAAACTGGGGGTCACGGCAGTTTCGCTTGCATCTTCGCTAATTGAAGAAGCATCAGGTAAGGCATTTGATCAGGCAACCGATGAAGATGCTGTTTCATCAACATCTTCACTCACTCCAGTCGCAAATTTAGGTTTAGAAACCGGTGAATTTTTCCCCGATTCTGTAAATGACTTTGACGATTACAATAATTATAACAGTAATGTTTCTTTTGACCGTGGCGGCACTTTCAATATCCGTTGTAAGGTTGAATACATCGATCCTTCAAATCCTGAAGTGGCTCAATCATCTCGTACCTGGCATAAAAAACTCACCGTAACCGTAACCAGTCCGGATATGGTAGATACAATCCGTGCTCGTTATATATTCAGTTATTTTTATTTCCGATAAGGATATATCAGATGGGACACAGTACAATATTTGACGTTATATCATCAATCGTAATAGGCGGTTTTCTTATCTTAATAATAAGCCAACTTTATGGAACGGTTGCTGAAAATACATTCACCAACACAAGTGAATTAACCGTTCAGGAAAATCTGGTTGCTCTGGTACGAATAATTGAGAATGATTTTAGAAAAATTGGTTATTGCGCAGATCCATCTAAAATTCCTGATCCATCAAAATCAATCATAACCGCAACAGAGCACAGCATATCATTCAAAACTGATGAGAACAATGATGGTGTCCTGGATACTTTAAGTTATATGACTGGTTTACCTTCAGGACTTACCTCCACTCCGAATCCGAGAGATAAACTGCTTTATCGGTCTGTTAGCAATCAACCCACAATCCCTATCAGTCTGGGTGTGGTAAAATTTGATTTTCTTTATTACAACGCATTAGGAGATTCTTTGAATTTTCCAATATCGAATCCAAATGAGATATATGCAATGCGACTCTCAGTACTGCTAGAGAGTCCCTATGCATACGACACAACGTACACTTATGCATACTGGCGACAATTGCGATTAGCAGCAAGAAATTTGAAAAATAGGTAAAGGAGAAATAACTATGGGTAAAGCATCACTTTTAATCGTACTTGGTTTTTCACTTGTGTTTGGAATAGTTGCGCCAAGTCTAAATCGCACAGCGAATAGATCGACCGAGAATTTTCTCCATTACTTAAAAACGACACAAGCGCATGATATTGCAACCAGTGCGGCAAATATTGCATCCAATCAGGTTTTTCTTGATCCAACCTGGCGAACGGGATACAATAATGTGCCATTCTCGGGCGGAACCTATACTGTTACAGCCCAGGATTACGGCACCAATCGAATAAAAATTGTGGCAACAGGAAACTATCAATCATATACACAAAATGTTACAGTAATTTTACAGCCAAGTTCTTTTGCAAAATTTGCATATTATTCTAAAGTAGAAGGAGGAATTAATTGGATTTCTGGTGATACGATCTGGGGACCATTCCATACCCAAGCAAAAATGCAGATACCTTCACCTAATTCTCCTGTTTTCTATGGTAAAGTCACGACAAGATTAGGCACAAATCCAAAGAAGAGCAATGCAAAATTTTATGGTGGGTATCAGTCAGGTGTTAACCTTGATCTCCCTGCTAATATTGACGGGACGGTCAACGCGGCAAAGAGTAATGGACGCGTTTTCCCGACAGGTAATCTATGGTTAACATTTAATAACGATATGGTTACCTGGAAAACATCCGCGACAGGGACTGAAACAACCGAACCCATTTCAACCTTTGCACCAAATGGTGTAATACTTGCAGAAAAAGGGAACATTAGAATTCAAGGTACAATCAGAGGCAAAGTAACTGTCTGTGCAACGGGAAGTTCAGGACTTGGCTTCGGTAATATTTATATTGACGATGATATACGATATGAGACCGACCCGAGAACGGGTGGTTCAAATGATATGCTAGGACTTGTAACGGAGAACAATATTATAGTTACAGACAATACAGCAAACAGGTCTGACTGTCGTATTGATGCCACTTTATTCTGTTTAAAAGGTGGGCTTACAGCAGAAAATTATAATACCCGGCCGGTAAGTGGAACACTTTACCTTCTCGGTGGGATGACACAATATCAACGAGGACCTGTTGGAACATTCAGCGGTACTACTTTAAATCATGGTTTTCATAAAAATTACAGGTATGATGATAGGCTCCTTGTAACATTTCCACCTGCTTTTCCGCTTACAGGATCATATGAAATTATTTCATGGCTGGAGTGAAAAAAAGAGGCCAAGCTACCCCATGTCACACGCGCTATTCTTCCTACCGTTGCTTCCTTCCGGACCTGGCGGAGTTCGGAAAACGCACGTTGCATAGGACTTGACCTCAGATAAACTTACAAAGTTTTAAACGAATAAGCAAAACTTAAATCCGGGAGGTTTAACCAAATAAATATTACTTACTTACAACACGTGTAATTACGCTTACCAATTCGTTATAATCGTATGGTTTGGTCATATAATCAATCGCTCCCATCTTTACCGCTTCAAGTGCAACAGCAAGATCATCAACTGCAGTGAGCATGATTACTCTTGTGGTAATTTTTTTATTCTTGATGCATTTTAAAACCTCTATCCCGTTTAATCTTGGCATGCGTATATCAAGAAGAATCAAATCATAGGGTCTGTTATCAATCTTGGTCAATGCTGTATCCCCGTCATCTGCAGTTTCTACAGTAAATCCCTCCGCAGTCAATTGCTCCTTAACTAATTCCCTTAAATGATCTTCATCATCAACATAAAGAATATTTATAGTGTTCTGCATTGTAATCCCATCCATGATGTTTTATTTTTTCATTACATTAATTAAACTTATCTTGGCCATTCCCTTGGTACGGAAACTGCTGGGAAATGATGCCTTGTTTTTTCCCACTTTAATTCTTTTTTCGAAAGTAACGATTTTGCAAACATATATAGTGCACGTGAGGTAGCACTGAAATTAATAATATTTGAAACCGGCGACCGAATTATACTCAATAGCGCCGCAAATACGCCGTATACACGTTTAACACTTATAAACCTGTGCAGCATCCTCCATATCATTAATAAAGTATCAATTATAACAAGGTACCATAAAGTTGTATTCTGTGTTACAATTGAAGGCAGGTCTCGATAGGCTGAAAAACCAAGTCTGACTAATTCATAAAGCATTAAATATATTACAACAATATATGCAAGGAAATTAACCATGTTGGTAATTACCGCTTTCCTGTCGCGATAAAGAACAAATTTAAACCTTGCATCCCCACGCCAGCCTATGGTCTGCCAGGATTGAAGACAGATACCGGTTATCCACCTGCTTTTCTGTCGAATTGCCGCCTGCATCGTATGCGGGAAATATCCACGCGTTGCGCAATCAATTCCAAAAGGTTTATATGCGAACAGCATGTTTGCTTTGCCTAGAGCGAGCCGCAATGCAAGATCATAATCTTCCGTCAAACATTTTGTGCGGAAAATATTCTTTGCATACGACGAGCCAATAAATTCAATAATCCAGCGGTTAAATGCTGTACCTACTCCCGCTGAGGGTACAAAACCACTGAAATATTGCCGTGCGAATAAATCTTTGGTATGATTTTCGGCAAACTCATCGGCATATGTCCAGTGCACCAGATTCATATGATCTGTATGAAGAGGAAAAACCGGTAATTGTACCATATCAAATTCAGGAATCAGCGCGTTATGAACTTTCAGTGACATGGGATGAATTACGTCTTCAGAATCGTGCATCACAATTATCTCATAACGTTTACCTGTCTTATTCTCCCACTTTATCATCCCCTCATGAATTTGATTAAGATTGTTTGCTTTCGTCGTAGGACCGGGATTATCCGAAATAACCGCATGTACATTCGGATGTCTTCTGCTTACTTCTTCAACTTTACGTATCGTTGCCGGATCATTTGGATAAACACCCACAAAAATATCATAGTTACTGTACTGTATCGTCTTCACAGCATTCAGAAGCATTGTATCAATCACATCATGTTCATGCCAGGCAGGTATGTAAATAGCAATCGGTTTCTCGGGAAGATTGATTATTTTCTCCCGACGTTCATATCGAAATTTATTGAACTTTCTACGGTTAAAAATATAGTGAAGCCAGTAATATATATCAACAAATAAATCATCAAGACCACTGATAAAAAGGAAAACAGCAACTATAAAAGTTGCAATATACAGCGTTTCGTAGGAAGAACGGAAAATTTGTATCAGAAAATCAACCATAAATCAAAAAATCCGATCAAATATTACAAAAAACCTAATGCTATTAAAATAAGTATCGTATGGATTTTCACTGTTATTCATCTTAATATAAAAACCCCTACCCGCTTCAATGGCAAAAACGAGACCCCATTTGACATCGGGCATAATGCGCAGACCGATCATACCTTCGAATTGATTGTTATAAAATTCCTTTCCTATATCCAGCACAAGTGAACCTTTAAAGTAAATATCGGATACCGTCTGTTTAATCTCAATTATTCTGCTTCCAATTCTACTCTGAAGATACCCAATAAAATTTTTGTAACGGGAATAATATCCTGCTGATGAATATAAATCTGCAAAAATATAAAATGGTATTCTCAAATCACTGTGAAGATTTAAGTTCGGATATATCCCATTCCCGTAAATTAGAATTGATCTAAAATCATGATCAATCCTTTTCTTCCCCTCTCTTTTTATGAAATCATATGAGGCACCATACTGATTGTTGATCTGAAAGCCAGGGAAAGGCCGAAAATTCAAACCCAGACCAATAATTGCCGCATTGTCTGAGAATATTTCAGGTGCCAGACCGCCTACCGAACGGCTATCGCCGGATAAATTGAGAAAACCATAACCACTCAAAATTCCGCCCTTATCTATTTTATATCCCTGCTTGATATCAGCATAGTAGAAAAAAGTTTCCCAACGCGTATCATAATATGATACGGCATAAATTCCTGTCCACCAATGAGAATTATTCTTCCCCCCTCTCAATTCAGATAACTGGCGCTTTGAAGAAGATTTTATCAACGGATCTTGACTTGTCAGGGACTGTTTAAGAATTTTTTCCGCCTCTTCCTTTGTATTTAAAGAAAGGAGACAATATGCAATTTGAAGTGCAATTGTATCAGAATAAGAAAGATTTTGTGACTCAGTAAAATATCTTAATGCTTCAAGATAATTTTTTCTTTCGAAATTCAAATATCCTAATTGCCTTTTAACAATAACATCAGCTGGGTCAATTTGTGAAATGTAAATAAACAAAGATTCTGCCTCAACCGGATTTTCTTTAAGCAATTGATAAGCGCGATATTTCAGATCATAGACCGAAGTATCAGCATAAACCTGTGTGTATAGATTATATGTAAATGAAAGGTAAATTAGTACAATATATAAATATCGACACATTAAATTCATTGGTGTAATTTTACTTAAAATAGATTATATCTTACTGATCTGCAAAAATTGACTATAAAAATTGTATCAATATATTAAATCTCACGCTATTAAAACATAGTGAAAATTTCACTATTTTTATGTGATATCCGTCAAATTTGATATATTACAATTTAAAAATTTGCTTCTCTTCCTGAAAATTCATAACATTTGCATTAAAATAACAAAATACCACAACAATAATCCATCAAAATTACCATGAATGAGACAGCTCTCGATAGATTCCTTCGTTACGTTAAAATTGATACCCAGTCACAGGAAGATTCTGAAACTTATCCAAGCACAAAGAAACAGTTTGATTTATTGAATATGCTTGTTAATGAGTTACGCGACCTCGGGATAAAGGATGTCAACATTGACAAATTCGGATATGTTATGGCTACATTACCGTCCAATCTTCCTGAACATGAATCGACCAAAAGTAAAGTACCCAAAATCGGATTTATTGCTCATGTAGATACTTCACCATCGGCGAGTGGAGCAAATGTAAAACCGCAAGTAATTACATATAAAGGGGGTGACATTGTTCTTCCAGGCGATAACAGTGTTGTAATACGTGAATCAGAAAATCCGCAGTTAAAAAAATATATCGGTACAAAGATAGTCACATCTGATGGTACCACCCTTTTAGGTGCGGACGATAAAGCAGGCATCGCCATAATAATGACGGCACTGGATATTCTTATCTCCACACCCTCCCTACTGCATGGTGAAATTAAGATCGGTTTTACACCTGATGAAGAAGTCGGGAATGGAACTAAATATTTTGACATAAAATCATTTGGTGCTGATTATGCTTACACCATCGACGGCGATTCCGCAGGTGAATTGAACAAAGAGACATTCAGCGCAAATAGTGCGATCATAACAGTTTATGGAAGGAACATCCATCCAGGCACCGCAAAAGGAATTATGGTAAATTCCATAAGAACAATTGCTGAAATAATTACCCGCCTGCCAAAAGATATGGCGCCTGAAACCACCGAAGGTTACGAACCATATATTCACCCGCATCAATTAAAGGGTGAGGAAGAAAAATCTGTACTGAATTTACTTTTACGGGATTTTAAAACAGAGGGTTTGGATAAACAAAAAGAAATTTTAGAAAAAATAATTAAAGAAGTAGAGCCACTCAATCCCAAAGCCCGTATCGAACTACAGATCAAGGAATCATACCGCAACATGCGGGAAGGTCTTGAGAAGGATCCCCGTGTGCTTGAATGTTTATGGGAAGCAACAAAACGGGCGGGCCTTGAACCAAAATGGGTTCCGATTCGCGGGGGTACAGACGGTTCACGCCTGACCGCAATGGGTTTACCGACACCAAATATTTTTACAGGAGGTCAGAATTTCCACGGTAAAACAGAATGGATTTCTGTGAATGCGATGGAGAAATCTGTAGAAACAGTGGTAAATCTGGTACAGGTCTGGGTCGATAAATGTAAGTAATCTAAACTATTTTTAATTTTTTCAATCTCATAAATAGAAATGAAATTTTTCATCCGGCAAATATTAACAATCATAATTATCATATCTCTTCATCCAGGTGCTTATTGTCATCAAGAGCCACCTAAAACAATTCATGAAAAATTAGAACAGGAAAAAGAAAGATTAAATTATAAAAAATCAGGAATAAAAACTGTAATAATCTGGAACTCTCTCGATAAAAATAAGGGCTCGGAAAAGAAATACATGATGAGTAAATCGATGTATGACACAAATGGTAATGTCGTTTCAGTCAGTTCTTATTCAGAATCAGGCACGGAGCAAAACAGCATTCGGTATATATGGAATGAATCCAATCTTATGACCGAACAAATTACAACTGATTTAAGAAAGGAGAAGGAGAGAACAATATTTTTGTATGATTCTAACGGACTTGTAAAAAAGATTTTTGATCTGGATAGCACCGGTTCACAAACCGACTGGTTTGATTATGAATATAATACAGAAAAAAATACCATTACTCTGACAAAGTTTTCCCGTGACAGTTCAAAAATTTACACCATAAGGTATACCTATCAGGATGGTTCTTCATTCAAATATCTTATTGAAGCCGAACAATGGGACAACAACGGAACAAGAGCGATCAAGATAATTTATAAAATAGAGAATGGAAAACGATCAGAAAGACAACTCTTTTTAAGCGACGGCTCACTTGATCATATTTTAAAATACACTTACTTCGCGGATGGTCAATTTAAAGAAATATTAAAGATGAAACCTGACGGATCAACCACATCGCGGCGCATGTTTGAGTACAACAAAGGAAATCATCTGATTAAAGAAACAGAATATGATGCATCTGGCAATACTATCAGGATTCTGGAATATGAATACAAATATTTTTAAAAAAATAAATAAACCATTTAAATGTTCTAAATCAGTTTTATTATTTTATAAAAATTGAAAAACTAAAGGGCACAAACAATGGAACACACAACGGGTACAACGAGCGGTTTACCAGATAATGCGTACAAGGAGTTAAAAGAAGGCGAATCATACCGTCCAATTATGGATCCGGTCGCCGATCAGGTTGAAATTACAGGATGGTCTGTGGGTTGGGGAATTGTCATGGCGATACTCTTTTCTGCCGCTGCTGCCTATTCGGGTTTAAAAATCGGACAGGTATTTGAAGCAGCAATTCCAATCGCAATACTTGCGGTGGGGCTTTCCACGTTAACAAAAAAGAAAAATGCACTCGGGCAGAATGTAATTATTCAATCGATAGGTGCCTGTTCAGGTGTTATCGTTGCCGGCGCTATATTTACAATTCCCGCACTTTACATTCTGGATCTGCCTGCAAGTTTTTTCCAGATGTTCATGGCTTCTGTTTTAGGTGGCGCCCTCGGTATTCTTTTCCTCATCCCGTTCCGTAAATATTTTGTTAAAGACATGCATGGGAAATTTCCCTTTCCAGAAGCAACGGCTACGACAGAAATTCTTGTTGCAGGCGAAAAAGGGGGAAAGCAGGCGGGCGTACTGGTAATCGCCGGATTAATTGGCGGGATATTTGATTTTTTGTTCAGCGCATTTGGCACATGGTCTGAAGTCATAACATCCCGGATGTTCTCATACGGCGAGGTACTCGCAGATAAACTTAAACTTGTTGTTAAGCTTAATGTCTCTTCAATGGTATTTGGACTGGGATATATCGTCGGCTTAAAATATTCATCAATAATTGCAGCCGGTTCGTTTTTATCATGGTTTGTGCTAATTCCACTTTTTTATGACATAGGACAGCATTTAACCATCCCACTCGGAGCCACCGCAACAAAACTGATAGCAGATATGAGCGCAGAAGAAATTTTTAGAACCTATGTCAGACAAATCGGTATAGGCGGCATAGCAATGGCAGGTATTATCGGTATACTGAGATCTTCTAAAATTATCGGAGGTGCATTCAGTCTCGCATACAACGAAATATTCCATCATAAAGAATCGGCAACCGAAAAACCTGTCAGATGGCAAACTGACCTCAGGATGAATTTTATTGTTTTACTTATTCTTCTAACTGCGCTTTTAACGTTTGTTTTCTTCTATGGCGGCGTAGTATTTAATTTCACTCACGCACTGGTAGGACTTTTAATTGTTTTTATTATCGCATTTTTATTTACAACAGTGGCAGCCAACGCCATTGCAATAGTCGGAACAAACCCGGTCTCGGGTATGACACTCATGACACTGATTCTTTCATCTTTTATTTTAGTCAGGATAGGTCTTTCAGGAACCTCCGGAATGATCAGTGCCCTGATTATTGGCGGTGTTGTCTGTACGGCATTGTCGGTTGCTGGCGGTTTTATTACTGATTTAAAAATAGGATACTGGCTTGGTTCAACACCAAAAAAACAGGAATCATGGAAATTTCTGGGTGTGCTTGTATCAGCCGCGACCGTAGGAGGTGTCATTTATATCCTGAATGAAACATACGGTTTCAAGGGACCAAACGCTATGGTGGCTCCACAGGCAAACGCAATGGCTGCAGTAATTCAACCATTGATGTCAGAAACTCCTGCACCCTGGGTCCTTTACCTGGTTGGAGCAATTATCTCACTCATCCTGACAATGGTTAAAATTTCCCCGCTTGCTTTTGCACTTGGAATGTATATCCCACAGGAACTTAATGTGCCGCTGGTTTTTGGCGGACTTGTTGCATGGTTTGTAACATCACGAACAAAAAATGAAAAGTTAAACAATGCACGATTCTCACGCGGAACTTTGATCGCATCCGGTTTTATCGCAGGCGGAGCACTCTTTGGCGTCCTGAATGCATTCCTCCGCTTCATCGACGATCAATTTTTACACGTCGGTGTAAGCAACTGGTATATGACTGAATGGGCAGAAAGCCATGGTGCAGAAATATTCGGCTTATTTATGTTTATACTCCTGGTGGCTTACGCCATCTTTGATTCTCTAAGAGCAAAAGAAGAATAGCACAGAAATAAATTATTCTTATATTTAATGTATTAAAATATTTTACATACACCGCATAGATAAAATTAAATTAAGGGAGGATTTATGCGATATTATGTATTATTTTTTCTTTTACTGATTTCATTTAAGGGAAAAGGTCAGATAAATATTTTCCCCTATATTGAAAACTTCGACAGTATTAATATTCCCGAAATTCCACGCGGATGGCAAACAACAACAAATCGTCTATCTACAGGCGATTTTGCTACAATCTCGACCTCGGCAAACTCCGGAAGTAATGCCGTAATCAGCACAAATGCCAGAATTGAACAACATTTGTATACACCATATATAGATTTTTCAAAAAAATATGCTGACAGCATCACATTTTTTGAAAGACGATCAGCAAGTCACGATGCAGACCTATTAATTGAAGCAATTCTAAAAAATAATTCGCAACAACCTCTTATTTTAAGCGATACGTTTCGTAATTCTAACACAACCAGTTATATCAAACGTTCAATAAAACTGCCGGATATAATATCAGGAAATGATTCGGTCAAATTCCGTTGGAGATTAGCTGGAAACGGAACAGGTACAACGGGAACATTGCGACTCGACGACATTTGTATTTATGCAAGTTATCTTTATGATTTGAAGATTGACGGTATGATAACAGAACCAACCTATCCCACAATCGGAGAAGATGTTAAAATAGGAGGAATCATAAAAAATACCGGACTTGCTCCACTGGAAAATACTTATGTTGAAATTTATCTCGACATAAATCAGGATGAAATTCCCGATATCGCGGAATTACTCTCATCACAGATTATAACAGAAACCATTTTGCCAGAAGAAAAAATTAGAGTATGGTGTACTACATTGCCCAAAATCACTTCTGGCACTAAGAGGATTATCATTACCTGTTACCATCCCGACGATCAGAATCCGCGAAATAATGCAGGTATGTTTGAATTTTATGCGAGCCTAAATCAATTAACAATAGTGATCAATGAAATAATGTACATGCCGCTCTCTGGAAATGCTGAATATATTGAATTGTTTAACACTTGTGAAGATTCAATAGACATCAATGGATGGAAACTGACTGATAAAATCAATAAAGATACTTGGACGGAGGCAGATAATATTGCAAATAAACCATGCTATATAAGACCTAAAGATTTTATAATAATTGCAAATGATTCATCCATTTTTAATCAATTCTCTTATTTGTCAAATAATGATTTTATGGTGATAATTAGAAAAAATAGTCCAGCACTGAACAACACCGGTGATTATATAATTCTCACTGATAGTTTCGGAAAAGTTATGGATAGTCTATACTATTACACCAACTGGCATAATCCATATCTTGATGATATAGCCGGTCGGTCACTTGAAAGAGTTAATCCATATCTAAATAGTAACGATCCAAATAATTGGTGCACATCTGCAAATCCGCAGGGCGGTACTCCTGGAATGGAAAATTCACTTTACACAAAATTTGAAAATACTGATTCACCTGTCTTGATCAAACCCAATCCATTTTCACCTGATGGCGACGGGTTTGAGGATTACACAATCATCCAGTACAATTTTAGAGAAAAAATAGGATTAATTCGTGCAAATATTTATGATGCAAGAGGGCGTTTGGTCAGAACGCTTGTTCACGGCAATCCCGTTGGACAAAGTGGAGAACTTATATGGGACGGCTATAATGATGATCATGAAAGGGTGCGAATCGGGATTTATATTATTCTTATAGAAGGACTAACAGGAGAAAGTAATAAGTGTAAAACTATAAAATCTGTGATTGTGGTCGGGACAAGGATATGAATTTTTAATTTTTCTGATTATTTTTTAAACCTTTTTCTGCTTTTTTTTGAGTTTTTGTATCAGGTTTTTTCTCCGGGGCAGGTGTCGCGGATTTATTTTCTTTTTTATAATCCGTGATATAAAAACCTGTTCCCTTGAATACAAGACCGGCACCACCGGCTATTACACGTTTAAGAGATTGCTTCTGACATTCCGGACACATTACAAGCGGATCATCTGTGATTTTCTGAAATTCCTCGAATTCATAATTGCAAATTTTACAGCGATATTGATATGTAGGCATAGAATTCTGTAAAAAAATATTTCCGATTAAATTGACTTAAATATAGTTATAAAATCATTATGAACAAAATATGAATTCTTTGTTTTCTTCACTTTTTTTTGTAAAATAATATTATGGATGAAATAAAATTTTCTCGAGCACCTATTCGATCTAATCACTCACTAACATCATACAACTATCCAGAAATATAAACAACCAATGAAAGTATTAAAATGAACCTGAGTAAATTAGCCCGTTCCATTCCCGAATCACCAACACTCAAACTCAATGAGAAAGCACGTACGCTGAAAGAACAGGGAAAACCGATTATCAATCTGACTGTCGGTGAGCCAAAAAATAAAACACCACAGACAGCAGTAGATGGCGTACAGGAAATGCTGATGAAGGGAAATATAAAATACAGTCCAACTGCCGGTGACCTCACACTTAAGAAAGCAATAATCAGATACACTGAAGAGAATTATGGAAAATCGGTAAGTCCTGCAAACATCATCATATCCTCAGGTGCTAAACATTCGTTGTCCACACTCATGCTTACATTATTGGATCCGGGTGATGAAATTATTCTGATTGCTCCCTTCTGGGTAAGTTACCCTGAAATGGCAAAACTCGCCGGCGCAAAAGCGGTCGTTGTTTATCCCAACGAAAATTTTCAACCGGAATTAAAGGATATCGAGCACGCTGTCACAAAACGAACAAAAGCAATTCTTATCAATAGTCCGAATAATCCATCCGGTGTAATTTATAAGGAAAAATTTATTGAAGAAATTACCGATTTTTGTGAATCAAAAAATATATACCTGATAATGGATGATATTTATCATAAACTTATTTTTGACGGAGTGAAACATACATCAATTTATAAATTTATGTCGAAAGATATCGACACGAGCCCGATAATATTAGTTAATGGTGTATCAAAAACTTATGGTATGACAGGATTCAGGGTGGGATGGACAATTGCAGCAAAAGAGGTCATTTCAACGATGGCAAATATCCAGGGGCAGACCATAACATGCGTGTCAAATTTACTACAGGCGGCTGTTGAAAAAGTGCTTAATGGATCTCAGGATTGCGTAACCGACCTGTTAAAGACAATTGAATTTAATAGAGACGTTGTATTAAAAGGACTATCAAAAATTAACAACATCAAAATCACAAGACCTGAGGGTGCTTTTTATTGTTTCCCTGATTTCAGCAACTACTCAAAAGATTCTCTAAGTTTATGCGAATTTATATTGGAAAAAGCATTGGTGTTGACTGTTCCTGGAAAGGAATTTGGTGCAGAAGGTCATTTGCGAATAAGTTTTGCAGGGAATTCGTCAGAAATTGAAGAAGGAATTAATCGGATATGGTGGGCACTTGATCCGAAGGCACCAGAAGAAATTCAAATTGGTAACAGAAAATTAATCCGAAATTGGAATTTGAAAGGATAAAAAATGGAAATACCTGATTATGTAAAAAATGAAAAAGCCCGAAAATGGATTGAGGAAATCGTAACACTCTGCACGCCCGACAAAGTTCACTGGTGTGATGGGTCACAACAGGAATATGACAGACTCTGTCAGGATGCCGTTAAAGCAGGAACATTTATAAAGTTAAACGAAAATAAAAGACCAAATTGTTATTTAGTCAGATCTGATCAGGGAGATGTAGCACGGGTTGAAGACAGAACTTTCATTTGCAGTAAGAAAAAAGAGGATGCAGGTCCGACAAACAACTGGGTAGATCCTGAGGAAATGAAATCAACCCTCAGGCGTTTATACAAAGGTTGCATGAAAGGTCGAACCTTGTTTGTAATCCCTTTCAGTATGGGACCCTTGGGTTCAGAGATATCTCACATAGGTATTCAAATTACAGATTCCATATACGTGGTTGTTAACATGAGAATAATGACCCGAATGGGAAAAGTTGTCTGGGACATTTTGGGCGACGGCAATTTTGTCGAATGTCTTCATTCGGTTGGTTCACCACTCGCTCCAGGTCAGAAAGATGTACCATGGCCCTGTAACAAAGAAAACAAATACATAGTCCATTTCCCCGAAGATAGAGCCATCTGGTCATTTGGAAGCGGTTATGGAGGGAACGCTCTGCTCGGGAAAAAATGCTTCTCCCTGAGAATTGCTTCCGTAATGGCAAGAGATGAAGGGTGGTTGGCAGAGCATATGCTTATTGTCGGACTTGAATCGCCACAGGGAAAGAAAAATTATTTTGCTGCTGCATTTCCAAGTGCGTGTGGTAAGACCAATCTCGCGATGCTGATTCCGCCAGAAAATTTCAAAGGATGGAAAGTCACGACTGTAGGTGATGATATCGCATGGATAAAACAGGGAAAAGATGGCAGACTTTATGCAATAAATCCTGAAAACGGATATTTCGGCGTAGCACCAGGAACATCTGAAAAATCAAATCCAAACGCTATGGCCACAATTACAAGAAACAGTATTTTTACAAATGTTGCACTTACACCTGATGGCGATGTCTGGTGGGAAGGTATGACCAAAGTTCCGCCCCCTGAACTCATTGACTGGACAGGTCAGCACTGGACTCCGGATTGCGGCAGAAAGGCTGCACATCCAAACGCACGTTTTACAGCACCGGCAAGTCAGTGCCCCTCGATTGATCCCGACTGGGAAAATCCCAGAGGCGTTCCCATTTCTGCATTTATTTTCGGCGGAAGGAGGAGCAGTGTCACGCCACTTATAAGTGAAGCATTCAATTGGGCATTTGGAGTTTACAACGCTGCAACCTTAGGGTCTGAGACAACAGCGGCGGCAGCGGGTAAAACTGGTCAGGTACGCAGAGATCCCTTTGCAATGCTCCCATTCTGCGGATATCACATGGGTGATTATTTCAACCACTGGTTAAAATTTAGAAAAAAATTAGCAGATCCTCCCCGCATTTATAATGTCAATTGGTTCAGAACAGATGCAAACGGGAATTTCCTGTGGCCAGGTTACGGGGAAAATATGCGTATCCTTAAATGGATTTTCGAACGGGTTAATGGCGAGGTTGGAACAATTGAAGGTATATCAGGATGGATACCTCGTTACGAGGATATTGAATGGGGAGGACTGGAAAATTTTTCAGAGGAAAAATTTAATGAATTAGTAAGAGTGGATCCAGAATTGTTCAAATCTGAATTACAGCTACACAAAGAGTTTTTTAATATTTTGAAGGATAAATTACCCAAGCAACTTAACGATATCCGTGAATTTTACAATTCAAATTTGTGATATTTCTATCGCATTTTAAAATACAATTGGCGGGATTAAATATTTATTTTTTTCATTATCTCTTTCTGGACTATTTTCGGAACGAATTGGGAGACATCGCCGCCTAATCTTGCAATCTCACGGACAAGACTCGAGTTCAGGTAAGTATATTTTTCATGTGGTACAAGGAAAACGGTTTTAATCTCACCTGCCAATTTTCTGTTTGTCAGGGCCATCTGAAATTCATATTCGAAATCTGAAACCGCGCGCAAACCACGAACCAGAACGGTTGCTCTTTTTTCTCTTGCATAATCAACAAGGAGCCCATCAAAACTATCTACTATAACATTTTTGTATTTACCTACAGTCAATTTTACAAGTTTCAACCTCTCATCAGCGCTGAACATCGGCGATTTTGAGGTATTTCGAGCAACCAGCACGATTACCCTATCGAAAATCTCGCTGGCACGGTCAATTACATCAATATGACCGTAAGTAATCGGATCAAATGTTCCTGGATATACTGCAATTGTTTTCATTTTTCCTCCTTTTGTCCATGAATAAAAAAACTTACATGGGTCGCGCCAAATTCTTTTAATTCAGATATATTATATAAATAATTTTGTTTAAAATTTTGTTTCTTCGAATGTTCAATTATTAAATACCCATTTTTATTAAGGATATTTTTTTCAAAAATAATTATAGGGATATTTTCCGTCATATTATAAGCATAAGGGGGATCTGCAAAAATCAAATCGAACTTATCCTCCACGCTATTCAGAAAATCAAAAGCATCGTCTCTGATTATGGAACATTTATCCATGCATCCGAGTGAACTTGCATTCCGTTTAATAATTTCAATCATATCATTTGAATTATCAACAAAGATCACAAATTCTGCACCCCTGCTTATTGTTTCAAAGCCAAGACTTCCTGTGCCTGCAAAAAGATCGAGTACTTTTGCTCCTTTTAAATTCAAGCGATTCTGGAGCATATTAAAAATTGTAGTTTTTACACGATCTGTGACAGGTCTGACACTTCGATCATTTAAAGATTGAATCGTTCTTCCTTTAAATAAACCCGAGATAATTCTCATATTTGCTTCAGAGCAAGTCCAACTGCACTTGCGAACCTGTGTTCAATTCCCGCAAAAGTGTCATAACTTATAAAGGTAGAGGTTGTTATCATCTGGCGAAATGGATTTACCATCAACACCTTACTTCCGAATGCATTTTGCAGTGGCTGTTTTATATCTGAAGGTACAGCGGGTCCGGAGCAATAAATCTCATTCAATGTGACATTATCCACCACATCCTTTACAAGTTCGACAACTCCATCTGCTGTTCTATCGATTCCATATCTATATTTTTTCAATGTCCCCCCAATTTCCAATCCGACATCTATTCTATTATGAGAGCAATAGAGGAGGACGACAGATTTATTTTTCACTTCAGGGAAATTTGTTAACAATGATTGTTCTGCACCAAAGTATGCAGCATCCACTATATGAAGGGCAATTTTCTTTCTTTCGAGGTTTTCCTGGAGTCTATATATTTGCAACTGCTTAACCGCGACAGCGAGCACCTCAGCCACCTGATTTTCGGGATTTGATTCAAGAACGTGTAAGTCGTAGATGTAATCCTTTGATTGATATCCCTCCACCAGATTTGAAAGTTCCCAATGGATATGTTCATTCTGGTTTTCCTTTGAAAGTGTTATATCTAAGGGAAACTGATGAAGTATAATATCCGCCATATCAAGACCTACCGATACTTTATCGACTTTCTTCAACACACGCAGTTTCGGTTCAAGGAGATATTCCAGATACCAGAGAGGATTTTGACCCGCATTTATAAATTCTTCAAGGTGAAGCAATTTTGTTTCTTTTTCTTTCACCTCGAGCACGGCAAGATGAGCGAGCCCCTGAGAATAACTCACTCCCGCTATACATTCCTTACTCATTTTTATCTCCTATTGTTACAAAAGGTTTTATTTTTGCTAATTTCTTTTTACCAATTCCAGGAATTTTATTTAGATCATTAATTGCTTTAAATTTTCCGTTTTTAATTCGATAGGATATTATCCTCTCGGCAATTTTCTCTCCAATACCCGGAAGTCGAATCAAATCTTCTTTAGTTGCATCATTTAAATTTACTTTTTGCAGGGAATTACTTTTGATTTCAGTCGTACGCAGATTGACCAAACTATCCGCCGACGAATCTATCGAACGAAGAGTATCAGACAGAGCGATAAATGTAGAGTCAAGGGATTTATAAATATATTCCCCGGTGTTTCCATAAAATGATTTAACAATTTTAATTCCGACTCCGATCAGAAATGTTGATACAAGAAGGAGTATCACACGCGATTCGGTCGGAGTGAATCCCAATTTATGATTTAATTTTGTAAGTATGGTCATTTATGTTGTAAATATATCTTTCATCCGCTCAAAGAAACTTTTATCGGAGTTAGCAGATGTATCACCTTCTCTCGGCTGGATGTTTTCACTTTTAGCAAGTTGCTTTAATAATTCACGGTCTTCTTTGCTGAGGCGGGTAGGGATCCAGACATTCACACGGACCAGCTGGTCCCCTTTATATTCGCCTCTCAAATTAGGTATTCCTTTCCCTCTCATCCGGAGAATTTTTCCTGATTGTGTACCTGGTTCAATTTTCAATTTTGACCGTCCCGTTAAAGTTGGCACCTCCACTTCACATCCCAGTGCGGCCTGCGGGAAACTGATAAGAAGATCGAGTATTATATCATCACCGTTGCGGGTAAATATTTTATGAGGTTCTTCTTCAATGACAACGATAAGATCTCCAGGTTCTCCACCACGCTGGCCCGCGTTTCCCTGTCCGTGCAACGGTATATAATTTCCTTCTGACACGCCGGCCGGCACATTAACTTTTATTGTTGTTTCGCCATGCACTCTCCCCTCTCCCCCGCATGCCGTGCAACGGTCTTTTATGATTTTACCTTCACCCCGACAATTACTGCATGTTGTCACGCTAACAAACTGTCCGAACACAGATCGTGATACCTGTCGAATTTCTCCTGATCCATTGCACACCGGGCAGGTGATTTTTGATGCACCAGATTTTGCACCGCTGCCATTGCAAACATCGCATACTTTCCAGCGTCTTACTTTTAATTTCTTTTCTACACCGGTTGCAATTTCTTCCAGAGTCAATTTAAGTCTAATCTTTAAATCAGAACCGGGAGTTCCAACCTGCTGTCGACCTCTGCTTGAGTAGCGCCCACCTGAGAAGACTTCTTCAAAAATTCCTCCGCCGAATCCGCTTCCGAAAATATCGCTGAAATGTCTGAAGATATCGTCGAAATTTGTATACGTATGGAAATCGGATCCTGCGCGAAGTCCTTCATGGCCGAACTGATCATATCTTCGTCTTTTATTTTCATCGCTTAAAACTTCGTATGCTTCGGCTGCTTCTTTAAATTTTTCTTCGGCTTCCTTATTATTCGGGTTCCGGTCGGGGTGCCATTTAAGTGCAGCTTTGCGGTATGCTTTTTTTATTTCTTCCTGTGTAGCATTCCGGGGGACTTCCAGTATTTCATAATAATCTCTCTTAGCCATTTTCGTTTCCCTCTCCGGATTTTTCTGATTGCTCTTGAACTTCTTTTTCAGGCAATGATGAAACTATTACTTTTGCATGTCTTATAACTTTATCATGGAGCATATATCCTTTTTCAACTTCCTGTATTACGGTATGATGAGGATAGTTTTTTGATTCTACCTGCATCAACGCGTCGTGGAAGTTCGGGTCAAAAGGTTTATTTAAAACTTCCATTCTTGTGACGCCATGTGATTCCAGGATTTTTAATAATTTATGATAGATCAATTCGATACCTTTGAATAAGTTTTGATTTTCTCTGGTCTTATTATTTTCACTCTCAGAATATTCTGCGATTGCTTTTAAGGATCTTTCAAAATCGTCGATTACAGGGAGTAATTTTTCAATAAAAATTTCATTTGCAAATTTTGTAATATTTGAAATTTCATTTTCAGTTCTTCTTTTATAATTTTCAAATTCAGCTGCTCTTCGCAATAATTGATCTTTATAAAACTCCAATTGTTTTTGCAAATTTTCAGATGTATCCGGTTCAACCATTTCTTCTTTTTCTTCTATCTCAGGTTGTGGTTTTTCCTCAATAGG
>Ga0101944_10002460_pt1 | contig 29852 bp, 20 predicted proteins | sample DewCreD2012metaG_FD_75245 | JGI IMG/M metagenome (GOLD analysis project Ga0101944, IMG submission 75245) | Hot spring sediment bacterial and archeal communities from British Columbia, Canada, to study Microbial Dark Matter (Phase II) - Dewar... ... | reverse complement strand
ACGAAGTTCTGAACGCCAAGAACCACGAGCTCGAAGCGTTCATCGTCGCGCAGGCGGGGCGCAAAGGCGCCGTCACGGTGTCCACGAACATGGCGGGCAGGGGCACCGACATCCTGCTCGGCGGCAATCCGGAGTACATGGCGAAGGAACACCTCCGGAAGATGAATAAGGATCCGGACCAGCTCCAGATCGCCGCCGTTGGAACGCCCGAACGGCAGTTGTGGGACGAAATATACGGAAAATACAAAGCCATCACCGAAGCCGAGCACGATGAAGTGGTGAAACTGGGCGGGCTGCGCATCGTCGGCACCGAGCGCCACGAGTCCCGCCGCATTGATAACCAGCTTCGCGGGCGCGCGGGGCGGCAAGGCGACCCCGGCAGTTCGCGTTTCTTCCTCTCGCTCCAGGACGATTTGCTACGCATCTTCGGCGGCGAGCGGATTCAGAACCTGATGCTCCGCTTGGGCATGGAAGAAGACGTGCCCATTGAGTCGCGCCTCATCACCAAACGCATCGCCGCGGCGCAGAAGGCGGTCGAAGCGCAGAACTTCGCCGCGCGCAAGCACGTTCTCGAATACGACGACGTGATGGACAAGCAGCGCCACGCCATTTACGGATGGCGCCGCCAGTTGCTCGAAGGCGCCGACCAGCGCCAGCGCATCGAGGAGATGATCGAAGGCATCGTCGCCACCTTCGTCGACACCCGCTGCCCGGCGCGGGCTCACGCCACCGAATACGACCTGGCGGGGCTGCAAACCGACGTGCTCACCCAGTTCGGCGTGAAGCTCAATCTCGCCGAGTTGCGGGGGCTGCTGCGCAACGAAATCGAAGAGCAGGTGCGCGAGCTCGTCATGGCGCGTTACGCCGAAAAGGAGAAGGTCATCACTCCGGAGATCATGCGCGAGACCGAGCGCCTGATCATGCTCAACGTCATCGACAACCATTGGAAAGACCACCTGCTCGCCATGGACCACCTTAAGGAGGGCATAGGCTTGCGGGGCTACGGGCAGAAAGACCCGCTGGTCGAGTACAAGAAAGAGTCGTGGCAGCTCTTCCAGGCGTTGCAGGACCGCATCGAGGACGAAACCGTCCGCCTGCTGTTCTTCCTCCAAACCGAAGAGACGGTGGGCGCGGGCATCCGCCCCGTGCTGCCGTTCAACCCCGACGAAGACGAGTGGGAGGAAGAGGAGCCGCCGCCGGCGCCCCAGCCCGAAGCTGTCGGAGCCGCCCGCGAGCAGCAACTCGCGGCGCAAGCCGCCGTCCAGGACATTACGCGGTCCATCCAGCGAAAAAAGGAACGTGAGCTCGCGGAACTGCAATTCGTAGGCGGGGAAGCCTCGTCCTCGCCCAAGCGCCCCGTGCTGAAGGGTCAAAAGGTGGGGCGCAACGATCCATGTCCTTGCGGAAGCGGAAAGAAGTATAAAAAATGCTGCGGCGCTTAGCCCCCCTTTTCCTCTGCATCGTGATTGCGGCTCGGGCGGATATCCTGCCCGAGCAGATCCTCGACTTCAAGCGGGGTGAAGAGACCCCGGTGAAGATCGAGAACCGGGCATTGTGGGACGAATTCGGCTATGATGGCTCGGCTCAGGCGTCCTACTCCGGTCCGGGAGGCAATTTTCAGCTCACCGTGTGGCGGCTGAAGGACTCCACCGGCGCAATGGCAGCCTTCCACTGGCTGAAGCCGCCGCAAGCCGCGGCGTCCAAGTTCGAGAAGCTGGCCGTCGAGACTCCCGAAAGCCTGTTCTTCGCCTTTGGCAACTACCTGTTCCGTTACGACGGGCGCCCTCCTAAAAGCGGAGAGTTCGACCGGCTGATTGCCGCGCTGCCTAAGCTCGAAAAAGGAGCCCTGCCGTCGTTGCCGGGCGTATTGCCGTCCAAAAACCGGGTTTCTGCTTCAGAGCGCTACATCTTGGGACCGGTGTCCCTGGCCGCCTTCGCGCCGTCAATCCCCCCCAGCGCGGCTGCTTTCAGCGCCGGAGGCGAAGGCGTCGCCGGGCGGTTCCGCGCTGCTTCCGGCGAACTGAACCTTGCCATCTTCGCCTACCCCACGCACCATATCGCCCGGGAGCGCCTGCCTGATTTCCAGAAGATTCCAGGGGCGGTGGTCAAGCGCAGCGGTCCCCTCGTGGCGGTGGTGCTGCCGCCCGCCGACCGGGATGACGCTGAGAGGTTGCTCGCCGAAGTTCGATATGAAGCGACCGTGACCTTCTCACAGCCCGTGCCGGGACAGGAGCAGAATGTCGGGAAGCTGATACTTGCCATTTTCATACTGTGCGGTCTTCTCCTTTTGTTTGCTGCTGGAGCTGGTTTCGCAGTAGGGGGTTTCCGAGTATTGTTCCGCAAGATCACCGGGCGGGACATCGACAACCAGGAGATGATCGTCCTCCACCTCGACGACAAATAACGTCCCTCATTTTGTTTGCCTTAGAGTGGATTCGACACTCGTCGGATGGGGTTGTCCAGCGGTTTTCCACAGCTTTTAGACTGCTGTGGGCTCATGCTAACTCTCCAGGATTCATTCGGTTACACGCAATTTTCCACAGCTAGGATTTTTCCTTGACATCCCCTTCGGCAAGCCCTAATATCCAAATCAAACAGATTTTGACGGGTTGCGTTTCCGTCGATTTCTGATTCTCCCGTGAACATCGGCCCTGCCATGGGAGCAGGGTGATTCGAGTGCCCACCTTCGGGTGGGCACTTGCGTTTGCGGGGATGTGCGACCGTTTTGGTCTTAGTTATGCTATAGTGAAAGTGTGCCCAAGGTAACATTCCTTCCACAGAACGTGACCGTTGAGTTCGACCCCGAAACGCTGCCCTATTCGGAGCATGGCAAGCGCCACTCGATCCTGGACATCGCTTTGAACTTCGGGATTCATTTGGAGCACGCCTGCGGCGGCAACTGCGCTTGCACCACTTGTCACGTCGTTGTCAAGAACAACACGGACGGCAATTTGAGCGAAATGGAAGACGAGGAAGCCGACCGCCTCGACGGCGCCGCCGGGTTGACCCTTCATTCCCGCCTAGGCTGCCAGTGCGTGGTGACGGGCGACGTGGTAGTGGAAATTCCCGATTGGAACCGCAACTATGTCAGCGAGGGTGGCGGCTCGATCAATCTGGGCGACGCCATCCCCGCCGCGAAACGAGGCTAGCGGCCAGGGACTGCCGTCTGTAAGAACGCTAGGAGTTGCTCCGCCAAATTCTGGTCCAAAGACGCGTTTAACCGTAAAGTAGAGCCCTGCTGCTCGACCTTCAACGCATCAAAAGCCCTCAGAAGCTCCGGCTTATTGTCGGGCGTACTGAGCCTCCCCAGACCAATCAGCCCTTTTAAAGCCGCAGCCAACTGCTTGGCGTCCTGCTCGGTTGCCGCTGCACCCTCCACCCGCGCCGTCAAGCCTTGCGAAAAGTCCGCCCACGCCGTTATGCCCCGCAGTGAAGCAAGAATCTTCTCCACATTGACCCAGTTGCCGTTCTTCGGCGTGTCCTGCGGCAGAGCGGGCGCCCCGCCGAGGGATACCGCCCACATGTGCGCGTTTCGCGGGATCGACTTGAGCTGTTCCATCATCCCGGGCTTCGGACCCGCGCGGTCACGGCTGTCGAGGACCCACTTCACGGCGTCGATCTTGCCAGCCAGCGCCGTACTCGGGTTCAGGAACGCCACTCCGAACGACTCCACCCCGGTGATCGTGTAACCCTTGTACGGAATCCGGCTCGCGCCGGGTATTTGGAGACGCGGCTCGGCGCCGCCCTGCGAAAATTTCCCGCGGATGAGGACCACGGTTGAACCGGCGCTCGAAGCCGTGAGCACTTGCCACACGTCGCGTCGTGGATCCACACCCGTCGCCTTGGCGAACTCTTCCAAACCCGGCAGCGGCTTCTCGGCCAAACGCCGCTGGTAAAGCGGCGTCTTCACGAACGCATCCACGCGGATGCCTGCCAGCGAAACGGCGCCGGGCGGAACTAGGCTCAGCAAGGCGGGGTCGACATACACCGAACCCGTTTCGCGGCCGCCCCGGCACCCAGCCAACGCGACGATCAGCGCCAAATAACCCAGAATGCGGCGCATCTAGAAATCCCTCCGGCTGAAAATCAGGACCGCCAGCGCGATCACGACGGCTGCGAACGCCGCCGAACTCCACAGAGGCGCATAGTTCTCCACCGTGCGGTCAAACACATAATCCTGGGTCATGCGGCCCACGTCATAGACCTTCGGCAACGCCCAGTACAGCCCGCGCCAGATGTTGCGGGACCATTCCGAACTCAGCAGCCGCTCCATGACGTTCTTCTGCGCCAGAATCGGGCTCAGAATCATGAGCGCAACGGTGACCATCGTCGCCAGCGCGGGGCTTTCAAAGATGACTCCGATCAGGACAACCACCGCAAGCAAGACGGCGAAGATGAACAGCGTGAAGAGAATGGTAAAGAGAAACGCCTTGGGCCAGAGCCCCGTTTTCCAGCCCAGGATCGACCAAACTCCCAGAACCAGATAAGCGATATTCAGCCCCACCACCAAAGCGTTGCCGACGTAACGTCCCGTGATGATGTGCCACCGCCGCACCGGCTTGGACAGCAAGAGTTCAATGCGCCCGGGTTCCAGCACGCTAGGAATCAATCCCGACGAGGCGAACACCGCTAACGCCATGCCCCATGTGTAAAGAAACACAGCTATACTGCTTTGCACCTGCCGGACCAACCGGCCGACCTCCCACTGCCTGGGGGACTGCTGCCCGAACAACGAAATGGTGGCCACGGCGCCCTCGATGATGTCGATTTTCATGATGAAAAGAAAAAACAGGATCATCAGCGTCGAGAGTCCGAACAAGCCCCAGAAGATCTTGCGGGCGAAAGCCTCGCGAAAGGTGTCGGCGACGAGCGCCACCGTGATTCTCATGACTGGTCCGCCAAGGTCTTTACGAAAACCTCTTCCAAGGTGTGGGAGGTGGGAACAAGAGATTCAATCTCACATCCCGCGGCGCGCAGCTCGTCCACCGCCCGGTTCGCCGCCTCGCGGTTCGGAAATTGGAATGTGGCGCGGCCGTCGGCCACTTCAAAGCCCGCCGAGCGGCGCCGGAAGTCCTCCAGCAGACCCTCAGGAGGGTTCACCGCCGTAAGACGGTAACCTTTGCCCGCCGTTAAGTCCTTCACGGCTCCCCGGAGTATCACCTTGCCGCGGTGGACAATCGCCACCTCCCGGCAAAGAGCCTCCACTTCACCTAGCAAGTGCGAATTGATAAAAATGGTGACGCCTTTGGCTTCCAACTCGCGCAAGATTTCGCGGATGTGGATGCGCCCCATCGGGTCCACTCCGTCGGACGGCTCGTCCAAAATAAGCAGCTCCGGAGAATTCATCAATGCCTGCGCCAAGCCTAGCCGCTGCAACATGCCTTTGGAATATTTCCCGATGCGGACGTCTCCCCAGCCGGCGAGCCCCACCTGCTCGAGCAATTCCGGGATGCGCCGTTTGCGGGTGCGGCGGCCGACGCCTGAAAGCGCGGCGTAAAAATCGAGCATGCCCACGCCGGTGAAATACGTCGGGAAGCGGTGATTCTCCGGCAAATACCCTATGGGCAGCCGAGCCCGGGGAGACTGCGCGGGAACTCCGAACAGCTTCGCCACGCCCGCAGTAGGGTGGGTGGCCGAGAGCAGCATCTTGACGAAAGTCGTTTTTCCGGCGCCGTTCGGTCCCAGCAGACCGAAGCTTAGCCCCCGTTCCACCCGCAGCGAAATGCCGTCGACCGCCCGGACTTCGCGCCGCCGCACGAGGCTGCGGAAGACTTTGGTCAGATCTTCTGTTTCAATAGCGAAGTCGGCCGAGGACACTTGATTCTATTGTGACTGAAATCCCCCGACCCGGCGGACGGGTGGGAGGAAGCGGGGAACGCTTAGCAGCCGCAGAGCGTTGAAGATCACGAGCAGCGATATCCCCATGTCGGCGGCGATGGCAGCCCACAGCGAGGCGTATCCGGCGAAAGTGAGGGCGACAAAAACCGCCTTTACGGCGATGGAGGCGGCAATATTCTGGCGGATAATGGCCAGCGTTCGCCGCGAATGGCGCACCAGCCACGCCAGGTTGGCGAGGTCGTCCGACATCAAAGCGATGTCCGCCGCTTCGACCGCAGCGTCGCTGCCCGCGGCGCCCATGGCGATTCCGGCAGTTGAGCGCGCCATGGCGGGCGCGTCGTTCACCCCGTCGCCCACCATCGCCACAGCGCCGTGGCTTTGAACCAGGCGCTCGACGGCTTCCACCTTCCCGTCGGGCAGCAGTTCGGCGTGAAACTCGTCCACCCCCGCTTGACCGGCAACCTCCGAAGCCGTGGCGTGGTTGTCGCCGGTGAGCATTACCAGGCGCCGGATGCCGGCTTCGCGCAGCGCCTTCAGCGCTGCGGGCGCCTCCGGGCGCAGAGTGTCGGCGAGAGCCAGCATGCCGCAAACGTGCTCGTCGTTGCCCACCACCACCACGGACCTTCCTCCGCGCGACATCGCCACCAGACGCTCGTGGATGGCGGGCGTTTCTTGCCCGCGTTCCTCGAGATAGCGATGGGAGCCGAGCCAGTAAGTTCTGCCGTTCAGCCGCCCCGTGGCTCCCCTTCCGGGCACTGCTTGAAAATCATCCACCGGCATCAGCGGAACGCCCCGCTCTCGGGCGTAGCGCACCACCGCTTGCGCCAGAGGATGCTGGCTGCGCGATTCGAGAGAAGCCGCCCTTTCAAGCAGATCGTCTTCGGTGTGCCCGTTCAGCGCCGCCACGGCGACCACGGCGGGCTTCCCTTCGGTGAGGGTGCCGGTTTTGTCAAAAGCCATCGCTTTGATCCGCGCCGGGATCTCAATGAAGACGCCGCCTTTCACCAGCACACCATGCCTCGCCGCAGCGGTGAGCGCCGCTACGATGCTCACCGGCGTCGAAATCACCAAAGCGCAGGGACAACTGATTACCAGCAGCACCAGCGCCCTGTAGACCCACACGCCCCATGGTTCGCCCCCCAACAGCGGCGGCAAGAGCAAGACGGCTGCCGCCAGCAGGATGACGCAAGGCGTATAGACGCGGGCGAAGCGTTCCACCCACTGTTCGGAGGGCGCGCGGCGGCTTTGCGCCTCCGCCACCATTCGTATGATGTGGGCAAGGGTCGTGTCGCCGGCGAACTTAGTGGATTCGACCTCGAGGGCGCCGTCGCCGTTAATGGCGCCGGCAAACACCTCAGAGCCGGGCTCTTTGAGCACCGGGCGGCTCTCTCCGGTAATCGGCGCCTGATTGACGCCGCTCGATCCAGCCACCACACGCCCGTCGAGGGCGATGCGCTCGCCTGGGCGGACGATGAACCGCGAACCGGGAGGTACGTCCGACGCGGGGACCTCCCGCTCCTGCCCACCGTCAGTGACGAGCCGCACCGAGGGCGGCGCGAGGTCGATCAACGCCTCCACCGCCCGGCGCGCCCGCCCGACGCTCCAAGCTTCGAGCAACAACGAAAGAGCGAAGAGAAAGTAAACCGTCGCCGCTTCAAACCATTCGCCGATCGCGATGGCGCCCGCCACGGCGATGGTCATAAGCAGGTTCATGTCGGGGCGGAACTTGCGCGCCGCATACCAAGCCTTTGGCAATACGTACCAGCCGGCCGCGGCTATGCCCGCCAGGTAGACCAACCGCGCGGCAAGCGGCGCTTCGCCTTCCATCCCCAGGGCATGCCCGAGAGTGCCTCCGATCGCGGCGTGGAGAGCGAAGCCCACTAGCAGGCACAACCCGCTCGCCATGGTGGCGATGAGCCTGCCGCGCCGTCCGGGCTGGCGGGAGCGCGCGCCGCCCGCCGGGAGTTCCCGCCAAAGCTCAGCGCGCAGCCCTGCGCGGGCGACGGCGCGGATGATCGTCTCGGCATCCACCGCGGGGGCATTCTCCGAGACGGTCATCTTCGCTTTCAGCAGGTCGAAGCAGAGATGCTGTTCCCCGCCGACGAGCGGTCCAATCTCCCGGCGCAAGAGGGACACTTCTTCGACGCAATCCATGCCGCTGATCTTGAATTCAAGGCGACGGACTGCCTGGCCTCCTGCCAACGCGCGGGGCTCCTACTTTCTCCGGGCTTGGACGCCGGACATGTCTTCGATCAGAGTCACGATGGCGGAATGATCCAACTCGCCGCGCCCGGCGTTCATCAGCGCCACGAGCATCTGTTGCACCGCGCTGGTAAGCGGCAGCGCCACTTTGAGGGTTTCGCCCGCCAGCAAGGCGTTGCGGAGGTCCTTCTGATGGAGCCGGATGCGGAAGCCGGGTTTGAAGTGGCCCTCCACCACCATCGGCGCCTTGGCGTTGAGCACGTTCGATCCCGCAAGCCCGCCCTTGACGGCGTTAAAGACGACCTCGGGATCGATTCCCGCCTTCGCCGCGAGTACCAGCGCTTCGCCCATGGCCGCGATGTTGCAGGCGACCATGATCTGATTGGCCAGTTTGGTGACATTGCCCGCCCCGACGGGACCGGTCAGAGTCACGCTCTTTCCCAAAGCCTGCAAGACAGGCAGAGCGCGGTTGAAGACATCCTGCTTTCCTCCGGCCATGATGGCGAGCGTGGCGTTGATGGCGCCTGGTTCGCCGCCGCTCACCGGGGCGTCCAGAAAATCGACTCCCCGGCTCTCGCAAGCCGCCCCGATCCGCTGCGCCACGATGGGGTTGATCGAACTCATGTCGATCAGCAGCGCACCCGGACGCGCGCCTTCCAGAACTCCGTCCGGCCCCAGCACGGCGGCTTCCACGTCGGGGCCGTCGGGCAGCATCGTGATGATTACATCGGAGCGGGAGGCCACGTCGCGCGATGACAGTCCGCGCGCCGCGCCGGCGCCGGTAACGTCATCCAGGAGTTCGGGGACAATGTCGTACGCCACCAGCGGATAACCCGCCTTGAGCAAGTTCTTGGACATCGGCCGGCCCATGATGCCGAGGCCGATGAATCCTACCGTCGTAGGCATGAAGGGCATAAGATATGATCCTTTCACCATTGAACCGGCTTACCGGGTTCGAGCGGCCACACTTCCACTCCCGGCAAGCCCTTGATCAGTTCCGCCAACTGTTCCGGACGCCCGGTGAGCGGCGGGAACGTGCCGAAGTGCATGGGTATGACTTTCTTGGGCTTCAGCAGCGCGCACGCCTTGGCTGCCTCGCGCGGACCCATGGTGTAGAGGTCCCCGATGGGCAGGAACGCGAGTTCGGGCTCGTACAATTCGTGAATGAGTTGCATGTCGGTGAACACATTCGTGTCGCCGGCGAAATAGAGGCGCCGCGAATCCGGCAAGGTGAGCACATAGCCGCAGGCTTCGCCGCCGTAGATGATCTTGCCTTCGTCCAGGATTCCGCAGCTATGAACGGCGTGGGTCATCGTGACGGTGACGGGCCCGGCCTTTTGAGAGCCGCCTTTGTTCATGCCGCAGCAATTCTTGACGTACTTCGCGGATTCCAGCCACTGGCAGGTTTCCCAGATGGCTACAACCTGAGGCGAGAACTTCTTGGCCAGCGGCACGGCGTCATGGATGTGATCGAAATGGCCGTGCGAAATGCATATCACATCGATGCGGTCGAACTTGTGGCCGGCTGGATAAGCGGGATTGCCGTCCGTCCAGGGATCCATGAGTATGACCTCGCCCGACGGGAGGCGGAACTGAAACGTACCGTGTCCTAACCAGGTGATTTCCAACATGAGCAGGCTCCTGACAAACGATCATACCGTGCCGGCCGCAAGGGAGGCGGAACGATCCTGTTGTCACCAGCGGAAGAAGCGGTAGGGGTCGTCCCACTCTTCGGGAATGTCGAGGTAGAAACCTTCCAGCCAGCGCCGTTCGCCCTCGCGCACGGGCGTCGAGAAGCGCTCGAGCAGAGGGGTGCGCGAGGCGGCGCCCAGATTGCTGAGCAGTCCGTTGAGCAAACAGGCGGCGCGGCGGAAAGTCCGCTTGATGTTCATTTTTTCGCCCGAGTAGTCGAAGCTCCACGGGGTGATCTGGCAAAAGACGATGCCTCCGCCTTCCGCATACCCGAGGACGCCTTCTGCGGCGAGGGTTGCGCCCGCGGTGAGGACCGGGATGCGCCGGGGGTCGCGGTTGTGAACTTCGGCGGGCGAAAGTCCCGCGAAAGGCGATGCCGCGCCGGGGGTGGGGAAATGCGCGGCGATGTGCTCGCGAAAGACGGTTTTGACCTGCACCGGCAGGAAGGCGTTACTTTCGGCGTCCTCCAATCCGAGCGCCAGGACGCGTCCGCCCAAGCTGAGCCACTCGCGGATTGCCGAGGCTTTGGGACTGAGTGTCGCCGGCGCCCCCGGTCCCGTCACCAATATGCCGTCAGCCGGCGCGTTGGGGTTCCATTCGCCGGGCGCAAAACCCGCGCTTTCCAGGAGCCGCCTGCCCTCCGGTTCGCCCGCATAGAACACGCGCCGCTGAGGCGAAGGTTTCCATGCGCCGGCGTAATTCAAGATATTCGCGGCGAGCATCTCTGCCGCGGGTTCGGCTTCCGTTCGCCCGGTGACATCCACCTGGCAGAACAGAACCATGCCTTGACCTTCACGGTATTCGAGCAGCGGCGTGTACTGAAGGCTGTAGCCGCCGTCGAGCACCGGCAGGAAGCTGCCCCGGGCAGGCTTTTCGACCAGCACGGAGCCGACGTTGCCGCGGTTGCCCGCGCGCCACAGCCTCGTCACCGGGATACCCGCCCACTTCACCGTGGGCGCGAAGTTGAATTGCTGAGAGCGCTCATAGGTAAGCCGCGGCGGGAGGAGCGTCGCCGCGCCCCGCCAATCGCGCAGCAGTTCTTCGTCCAACCCGGCTAGCAGGGGATGGTCCGGGACGCGGCGGAAAAGCCATCGCATGCCGTATTCGGCGATGCGGAATCCGAACCGCTTCTCGAGCGCCTCGGCAGTCTGTTCGAAGATCACCACCTTCAGCCCGCCGCGCACGCGAGCGATGTCCGGCGCGGGACGTTCGGGGGCCAGCGCGCCTTTGCCGGCGATGAGAATGTCGAAGCCGGCAAGGTCATCCTTGGCGCTCACCGGTTTCCACGGCACGCCCAGACGCTCAAGCAGCTTCGCCGTCTCGCCCACTGGATCAAAGAGGGCGATCCGGGCGTTCAGGCGGGGCTTCGCCGGAGGGGGCAGCACGCTGATGGAGAAAGTGTCCTCTTGCACCTCGTCTTTATCGAAGGTCACCCGTGCGCGCAAGCTATAACGCCCGGGCTGGAGCGCTGCCGGGAGTTCGATGCGCAGGGGAATGCGCGTTTGCTCGCCGGTGGGCAGCGCGCCGGAGACTCGCCCTTTTGCCGGCGCGGGCAAGCCGCAGGACCACTCGCATTCAAAGCGCACCGCGCGGCGCGAGTTATTGATGACGATGACCTGCTTCTCGACTGTCTCGCCGGGGAGGAAATTGTGGTCTTTGCTGGTGAACGCAGCAGGCCTACCCGCAATGTAGGCCAGCAAGGGACGGTTGTTGCGTTCCAGCGCTACGGCGGCGGGCGTCGGCTCGTAGCGCGACGGCTTGAAGGCGAGCCGTTCCTTGGCAAGGTCCTCCCGCACGTAAACCGGGCGTGGACCAGGGCGTTGCAGCTTGTCCCAATCGACCTCCAGCGGAGCTTCCGCCTCGGCGGGGAGCGTTTTCCAATAGCTGCCATATTCCCAAGGCGAGTTTGCCGACATGCCCCAGGTGCGGAAAGCGCGCCAGTTGTCCGTGAGGTATCGCGCGATGATGTGGAAGCGCTCCTCGAAGACTTGCGTGTTGAGGTTGTGGGGATAGTCCCAGCGCTGCCATGTGCGCCCCTGCCGGAACCTCGCCGCCTCCCAACGCAGATTCACCTTTTCTTCTTCCCTGATGCGGTATGCCGCGTCCCCGAAGAACTGGGCGTTCCATTCGGCGTTGCAAAACTCCCATGGCACGGAAGCGCTGCCGAACTCGCGCTTGCCCTTGTACCAGCCACGGTACATCGACCAATCCCACAAGAATGGCACGCTGTATTCGCAAGTAAATAGCGGCTTCACGCCCCGCGTGGCCCAGTGCTCGAACCAATCGGACATCTCTTGGATGGGCGCCCAGTTGGCATAGAAGTTGCTTGTGTGCATCGAGCCGAGATTGCCGGAGGAATGGTGGTAGACAATGCGGCTGGCGTCCAGCCGCCGGAGGATGGCTTCGGCGCGCGCCGCGCGCTGGGCGTTGCGCAGCGCCCACTGCTCGCGCGGGTTTTGGATGCCGTCGATCATGTCCGGGTTCATATCCTCGCTGTAGCCGGTAGCGTTGTGGCTGGTGGAATAGAAAACGACCGAGGGATGGTTTTGCGCGACACGAATATAGAACTGCGCGTGCTGCGCATAGCCGTTGGCGGCGCCGGCGTCGTCCGCCGCCCAGTCGTAATGGCCGAAGTGCGGCTGGCTGAACGAAACGAGCACGCCTTCGTCGTCGGCGGCGCGCAGGATTTCGTGGTAGGGAAAGTGCGATCCGGGCTCACAGCCGTAGTTGTGGGTGTAAACGAAATTGATGCCGAAGCTTTTGAAGCGCTGAAGGGTTGCGCGGGCGGCTTCGTAGCTCGCCTGCGTCGAGTTGCCGATGCCGTTGTCGATGGGAATGGCGGAGAGGTAGATGCGGGAGCCGTTCAGATAGAAGTCGCGCCCGTCAATCCAGAATTCCCGGAATCCAAAACGGATGGGCGGAGCGGCGTCGAGAAGCTTGCCTCCTTGGAGCAAAGAAACGGCGATCTCATATTGATTGCCGGGGGTGATGGTGTCCCAGAGCTTCTCCGGCTTCCAAAATTCGGAGACGCGTATGCGCCCGCCGCTGAGCGCGCCGGCGGTAAAAGCGCCGGTCAGGAAGCTCTTCACGATGCGGCTGCCGTCGCGGATTTCAGCGCGGAGGTTGTAGGAAAGCTTGGGATCGAGCGCCGTGAAGGCAGCGTCGAGGACAATCTCCCAACGGCGCACGGATGTTTCCACCCTCACGTCGTCCAGCCGCGCGCCTTGCGGCATGGCGTTGAGGTGCACGTCGCCGCACAGACCTTTGCGCGCCACCCGTCCCTCGATCTGCCTCGCCGCGGCGGTGTCGTTGAAAGAGAGCATCACCGCCTTCAACGGGAGTGCGAGGACCAGCAGGCTGAGAACCTGCGTTCTGCCCGGGCGGCACAGGCGAGTCAAGTCCAGTTCGCCCGCCGGGTACCGCAATTCTCCCACTTTGGCGCCGTCCAGGAAAACCGCGGCGTAGGAATTCACGTGTTCGGCCGACAGGGTGATGCGGCACCCGTCCCACCGGGCGGGCACGCTGATTTCCCGCTGATACCACGCGGCTGTGAGGGCTCCCAGTTTGCGGAGGTCCCAGCCGGGCTGCGGGAAAAAGATCTGCACGCCGCCGCCATCCCGGGTGCTCCCGCCGGGCCAGCTTTCGGGAACCCTCAAGTAACCCCACCCGGCGGAGGGCGGCGCCGCTTCGGACCCTTCTGCCGGCTGCCAGCGCCACAAGCCGTTGATGGATACGCGCTCTCGCGTAGGCGTAGTCTCGCGGTGCGTCTTCGAAAGGTCCCAAACCACTCGAACTCCCTCGGGCAGCTTGAACTCAGTCCCGAGCACCGTGCCGCACATCGCCGCCAGCGCGGCGAGCCTCATCATCGCACGCGTCTTCTTCATCGCCTCACGTCTTCCCGGCATTCGCAGCAGCCCATCATACCGCGGCCGGGGACATGCGAGGCATGCGGCTTTTGCTAAACTCGTGGTTTCATGCGAGCCGCTCCGCATGCCATCCTTCCAGTCCTGTTTTTATTGCTTCCGCCGGCGCAAGGAGTGACCCCCGCGCTGGAGACTCTGCATTACTCAGCCGAGTGGCGTCTGGTGGAAGCCGGACGCGTCAAGGTGGACGTTCAGCCTGCTCAAGTCCGCGGAGAGTCCGGAAGGCAGATCGAAGTGACGCTCCAAACGGTAGGGCTCGTGTCGCGCTTGTACCGGGTGGAGAACCGCTATAAGGTCAGCCTGTCCGAGGAATACTGCGCCGCGGACGTACACGCCATCTCCAAAGAGAGGGGGCGGCATCGCGAAACTCGCATCAGTTTCGATCCCGCCGCGAAGAAGGCGACGTATCACGAGCAAGACCTGAATAGGAACACGGTGGTATTGGAGAAGGAGATCAGCACGCCGCCTTGCACGCACGACGTGATCGGAGGGCTTTTCGCGCTGAGGAGCAAAAAGATTGATCTCGGACAGTGGATCGAGATGCCCATTAGCGATGGGAAGAAGTCCGTCATGGCGCGTGTGGAGGCGCAAGAGCGGGAGACTGTGCGCACCAAGGCGGGCACGTTTCGCACCATCCGTTACGAAGCGTATTTGTTTAACGGCGTGCTCTATTCGCGCCGCGGGCGGCTTCAGGTTTGGATCACCGACGATGACCGCCGCCTGCCTGTACAGTTCCGTTTCCGGCTTGGCTTCACGGTGGGGACGTTGACGATCGAACTCAGCAAGGAAGAGCATCCATGATACGAACGCCATTTCTAGCGTTGATCGTCTCAGCCGCGGCGCTGGCACAGGAACCCTCGCCGCTGATGAAGACGGCTGAAGCCCTGAAGACCTTTCATCGAGGCGTGGATCTGCTGGAATCGACGGCGTTCGCCGTGCCCGGCTTGAGCCGCGCAAGCGCCCCGGTGCTGGAGAATGTACGGCAGACGTTGAAGATGATCGAACGTTCGCCGGGGCAGTCGCACTCCGGTCTTGTGTACGCCTTCTTGATCGAATTGCGCGCCTATCTTGCGCTTTCCGACGCTGTGCCGAAGCCTGTGACGCTGCCCGAGGCATCGCGCCGGCAGTTTGAGGAATTGCGCGCCATTGTCGACCGGGCGGACGCGCATCTGCGAGCCTTGCTCGACGCCCGGGAGGCGCAACTGCGAAGCCCCGACAGGGACAACCTCCGCCGTTACGCGGAAGCGAACGCGCTTCTGGGTCCGCCCCAACCCGGTGTTCCGCGAGTGGTTTTTCTGGGCGATTCGATCACCGACGGCTGGAGGCTCAACGAGTATTTTCCCGGCAGGGACTTCGTCAACCGCGGCATCAGCGGACAGGTCACGGGCGAGATGCTGGGGCGCATGAAAGCCGACGTAGTGAACCTGAAGCCGCAGGCGGTGCTCATTCTGGCGGGCACGAATGACCTGGCGCGGGGCGTGGCGATTGAAACGATCCAAAACAATTACACCATGATGGCGGACATAGCCGATGCGAACAAGATCAAAGTGCTTTTCGCCTCGGTTTTGCCGATCAGCGACTACCACAAGGACAAGAACCCGAATTACGAGCGCAGCGCACAGCGCCCGATGCTTTCCATAAGAGCGCTGAACAACTGGCTGCAAGAGTTTTGCTGCGCGCGGGGATACGCATACGTAGACTACTTCTCCGCCATGGTGGACAGCGCAGGCTACTTGCGGGGGGACCTCGCCGACGACGGCTTGCATCCCAACAGCGATGGCTACCGCATCATGGCGCCCATCGCGCAAGCCGCCATTGACCAAGCGTTGCGGCTGGCGCAGCCAACCCCTCCGGCAAGGAAACGCCGCCTATTCTGATTGACTCCACCGGACGGCGGAGCGCTTTTCCACGCGGGCTTCGTCTAGCTCGATGCCGAATCCCGGACGCTCCGGCAAGCGGATGAAGCCGTCCTGGGGGACAAGCTGGTGCTTCTCGAAATAATTGAAGTACGCCATTTTGTTGATGAGGTATTCGAGCAGCGGACAGGTCATGGGCGACTGGGAAGCGATGGCGTGCAGGGCGGCGTGCAGCGCATGCCCGTGCGGAACCACCTGAACGTCGTACGCGGAAGCCAAGGCGCAGATCTTCACCAACTCGCTGACGCCGCCGCACCATTCCGGATCGGTTTGCAGGACGTGAAGCGCCCCGGCTTTCAGATACTCGTGGGACTCCCAGCGGTTGTAAATATGTTCGCCGCTCGCCACGGGAATGGAAGTGGCGCGGCGCAATTCGACGAAGCTCGAAATCTTATCCGGAGCGAACGCCTCCTCGATCCAACGGGGGCGGAACCGCTCTACGCGTTTGGCCCAAGCGAGAGCGTAATTCAGGTCCCATCCCATGAAAGCGTCGAACATCAGTTCCAGATCTTCGCCGCCCGCTTTGCGCAGAACCTCAACCATCTCTACGTTCTTATGGAGCCCCTCGGCGCCGCTTCCAGGGCCGTAAGCCAGAAACCACTTCTGATGCCGGAAACCGCTCTGCTTCAGCTCGCGGACCTTGGCTTGCATCTTCTGCGGCTCAACAGAGAAACCCAGGCAACTGCCGTACGCCTCCACCCGTTCGCGCGTGGGTCCGCCGAGCAAGCGGTACACCGGCGCGTTGTAGTAGCGCCCGCGCAAGTCCCAGAGGGCGTTGTCGACGGCGCTGATCGCCATCATGTAATGCCCGCGCCGGCTGTGCCGGTTGGAGCGGTACATCTGATCCCAGAGAGCCTCGACCGCCAGGGCGTCCTTGCCGGCGATGAAGCCTCGGAGTTGCTGGTCTACTACGATGGCGGCTTCCCGGTCCACGGGTCCATATAAGCCCTCTACGCCGGCGTCCGTCTTCACATTGAGATACAGCGCGCTCGCCGTCACCGTACGCTCTACGGGGTGGCTTTCCTGGTAAGGCTTCGGGCGGTGCTCGTCATAGATATGGATAGGGTTGGCCTGGTATTGGGCGTTGACGCCTGAGACAGCCCGGCGCCGCCCTTCGACGCGCAAGATTTCGACGGAGGAAATCTTCAAGCGGCCGGGCAAGCCGCGCGCCTGAACGGCGAAAGCTGGAGCGGAGAAGGCGGGCGACGCGAGAAAGGTTCGGCGCAGCATGAACGGATTGTATCTCAGCGCCGGATTCCGGCCAATGCAACCCAGCCGTCGAGTTCGTTCGAACCCACGATCTCGAATCGCCGGGCGAGCGCCGCCCGCACGTGCGGGGCGTCACGCTCCGGAAAGCCGGCAACCGCGGCGCAGCGGCGCGTGACCCGTGCGATTTCGTCCACCAGAGCCACAATGGTGGCCGAATTGATGTTCGCCACGGTGAAATCGACCGCTCCGCTGCGCAGGGCGCGCGCGGATCCCGCAAATACCGCCACGGGGGCTGCGGCAAGGTTTTGCGCGGCAATGCGCGCTGCTTCGAGGTCGATGTCGCAGGCTACCACGCGGCGCGCCCCGAGCAATGCGGCTGCCTGGCTGAGAATGCCGGATCCCGCGCCAAGATCCAGAACGGTCTCGCCCGGCTCGAGATGCGTCTCCATGGCGATCAACGACAACTGCGTCGCCGGGTGCCATCCGGTGCCGCAAGCACGCCCCGGATAGATGGTCAGACGCAGGCGTCCGGGCGGCGCCGGGTCCGAGCGCCACTCCGGCGCGAGAAACCATCGCTCACCTACGGTGAATGGCTGCCAGCAGTCTTGAAACGCTCGAACCCAATCCACTTCGGCTTCTCTTTGCCAGCGGGCTGCGCCGGAGACAGCCGGGGGAAGGGCCACCGGCTGGGGGAAGAACGCCTGCAATTCGACGCCTCCGCCGGGCAAGTCTCTCTCAATAATTCCGGCGGCGCCAAGATCCCACAACTCGGCGCTCAGCAGGTCTTTGTCCGCCGCCGTCGATTCCAGGAAAACCGAATACATCAGGCGCTATTGCGGCGCGCTTCCTTATATGCAGCGCGCAGATCGCGGATCTGCATGGCATGCTTTTCGGCGTGTTCGGCGTAAGCGCGCACCAAGTCCATGAGCTTAAGAGGTCCCCGCTCGCTGTGGACTCCGGAGCGTTCGAACGTCTCTTCAGGAAGCGCTTTGAGAAGATCGTAATTCTCGCCGCGGATACGGCGGAACGTTTCCATGGCTTGAGAAATTCTCCGGCGCTTGTAATCCAGCCGCTCAGCCCAAGCGTCTTGGTCAAACGCCAGTATGCTTGGATTGTCCTCGGCGATGAGGCGGCGAAAGCGCTCCGCGCCGACTATTTCCGCGTCGGCGAGGTGGCAGACGATCTGCCGGATGGACCACTTGCCGGGTTGAGGAGAGAAGTCCAGTTCCGGACCGGCTGCGCCCGTCATAGTAACAGCGATCAACTCGGCTCCGCGGCGGAAACGTTCGAGAAGTTCCCCAAGTGATTCCGTCATGCTTGTTTTCATTATAGGCGTGAGTTGGGCGAAGACGAACGCGGGAGGGCATTTCTTCGTATTGTTGGTTGAGTCGTGCGATTCCGCCTGCCGGGGCCGCTCCCCCAGACTCCCAAGGCCCCGGCAGCAGCGTCTGGCGCAATGCACAGCGTGCGCTCCGCGCTATACTCCGAAATAGCAGGAATCATTCACGCTCATGCGCCTCCTGGTGGTGGAAGACGAAAAACGGATTGCCGATTTTCTGGGCCGCGGGCTTGAGAGCGCCGGATACGCCGTGGATTTGGCGGCGGATGGACGGTCAGCGCTCGAAATGATTCACACGACCGAGTACGATCTGATCATTCTGGATCTCGGCCTGCCGGACATCGACGGCCTGACCGTGCTCCAGAAGATCCGTAACCGGAAGTCCAGCCCGCCGGTGCTGATCCTGAGCGCCCGGGGCGCTGTGGACGACCGGGTCAAAGGTCTCGAACAGGGCGCGGACGACTATCTGGTCAAGCCCTTCGCGTTCGTGGAACTGCTCGCCCGGGTGCGCGCTCTGATGCGGCGGGGGCAGCCGATCACCGAGCGGCTGCAAGTAGGGGACTTGGTGCTCGATTGCATCCGCCGCCGCGTTACCCGCAACAACGAGGTCATCGATCTTGCGCCGAAGGAATTCAGCATCCTGGAGTACCTCATGCGCAACCGCGGCCGCCCGTTGAGCCGGACCATGATCGTCGAACACGTGTGGGACATGGACTACGACGGATTGACCAACATTGTGGACGTTTACATCCGTCATCTCCGCAGCAAGATCGACGACCGGTTCCCGGTAAAACTAATCCAGACCGTTCGCGGCATCGGATACATGATCGATGTGCCCGAGTCACGATCCGGCGGGGACTCCTTAGACTGAGATGCGCTCCTGGCCGCGGCCGCTGCAATATTTGCGCCGCCTGCGTGTGCGGCTGGCCTTCGCCTATATCATCCTGTTTTCTGTGTTTCTCACCGCGTTGGGGCTGGTGTTCCGCGAGGTTCTGAAGAAGAATCTCGAAAACACGGTGCGGGCGATTCTGGAAGAGGAGTGGATCGCCGCCAAGGGTTATATCAAAGTCGAGCGCGGACGGTTGGTGTGGTTTTACGACGCCGCCGATCCCGATGAGACCCTGGCGGTAGAGCGCTTGCGCCACGTGTATTTACTGGCCACAGCGCAAGGGCGCGTGCTCGGCGTCTCGCCGATCTATCATTCCCTGGGAGTGGATCCGCCTGAGGAGATCCGCCGGAGCGTGGCGGCGAACACGGCGAAGTGGGAGGTGCGGCGCTCCGAAGAGGGCGTGCCCTATCTGATCCGCTCCGGGGTGCTGACGGATGAAGGGAGGCAGTATTTCCTCGCCATCGGCCGCAGCCTGGAAGAAAATGAGATGACGCTGGCGGCATTCACACGAAACTATTTCACCATCATGCCGGCGTTCCTCTTCGTGAGCATTTTGCTCGGCTGGCTCCTCACAGCGCGGGCGTTGAAGCCGGTAAATGATTTGGCGGAAGCCGCTCACCGCATCTCCGGTTCCAGCCTGGACGTGCGCATCCCCTCGCGGGGCGCCGGAGACGAGATTGACCGGCTGATTGAGTCGTTCAATCGCATGATGGAACGCATTGAGCAGTCCTTCCAGCAATTGCGGCAGTTCTCGACCGACGCCTCCCACGAGTTGCGGACGCCGTTGACGGCGATTCGAGGGCAACTGGAAGTGGCGCTGTTCACCGCGAAGAGCGAGGAGCAGTACCGCGAGGCCATCCTGAATGCGATGCAGGACGTCGAACGGCTGTCCGCCATCGTGAAGTCTTTGCTCCTGCTCTCGCAAGCGGAATCAGGGCAGCTTGCGCTGCAACTGGCTGAGCAGGATCTGGCGCCGGCGGTGCTCGATATTGTGGATCAGTTTCAGATTCCCGCGGAAGAGCGAAAGGTCAAGCTCACGGCGGAGGTTCCGCCGGAGTGTGTGGCGCAGGTCGATATCGTTCAGTTTGACCGGCTGCTCGCGAATTTGCTTTCGAACGCCGTGAAATTTACTCCCGCAGGCGGCCAAGTGCGGGTGGCGCTGCGCGAGGACGGGGAATTCATCGAATTGCGAGTATCTGACACGGGGCGCGGCATTCCAGAGGAAGCCTTGCCGCACATCTTCGACCGGTTTTACCGCGTAAAGCGCGACGAACCGCCCGGCGAGCGGGGATTAGGGCTAGGCTTGAGCTTCGTGGCTTGGATCGCCAGGGCTCACGCCGGAACCGTCAGCGTCGAAAGCAAACCTGGCCAAGGCGCCACGTTCACCGTGCGCTTGCCGAAACGCCGGGTCGAAACCGAAACGGCCATTTCCACCTCTGTTTGATGGAGCCTGACCGGCGGTTTTCGACAGCATCAGAACAAGATGCGCAAGGCCAACTGCACAATGCGCGGGTCGTTGGCTTGCACCGCCGTAACCCGGCCAAAGGATGCCGAGCCGAGGGTCGTATTCGGTGCGCCGAACATCGGCGTGTTGCCCAGGTTGAAGGCTTCGGCGCGCACTTGCGCCCGCACCTTCTCGCGAATCGGGAAGTCCTTGAAGAGCGAAAAATCGAGAATCGGCGGCACCTCCGTGCGGACGCCCGGCAGGTTCGAACCCAGGGTCCGCAGAGTGAAGGGCGGCTGCTGAATCCAGGCCACGGGCTCGTCCGCACTGGCGCAATTCTGCCTCACTCCCGCCGTGGTCAGCGTGCAGGTGTTGAACCAGCGGTCCCATGTCGGTCTGGCCAGCTTGGGATTTACGCCGGACGAATACGCCCCGCTGGGCGCTCCCACCAAGTTCCCGGTCATGGCGCGGAAGATGAAGTTGGTCTGCCACCCGCCGAGTTGCCCGCGCCAGCCCTTGGCCTTGGCGAAGAACGGAAGTGCGTATCCGCCGCTCAGGGTGAACACATGATTCGGCGCCCCGGCTTGGTTCCAGACCGGCTTGTCGATCGGGTCCTGGTCATTCAAGTAACCTGTAGCGGTCATGTTTTTCGACCAAGTGTAGCTGCCTCGGAAATGCAGCCCGCCCGACAGGCGCTTCTCCAGCGAGATCTGTAGCGAGTTGTAGGCTGTGTGCCCGACAGGATATTGCGTCTGCGTGATGTTGTTGAAATGCGGGTACGGGCGCAACAATTGCTGGCGTGGAACCGTTGCCCCGTTGAAGGCGCTCCCCGGGAGCTTGCCCGCCAGCGGGTTGGGAACCTGCGTCAACAAATCGTTGCCGCGCTTCAGATCTTCCGCCGAAATCGCGTTGATGTTTTTGCTGGTGGCCATGTCTCCCGACCGGCTCCCGATATATGAGACATCCACCATCGTCCGCCACGGCAGTTGCCGCTGAATGCCCAACGAGAACTGCCATGTCTTCGGAATTTCGCGTCCGTAATAGCCGTAGCTGATGTTCTGGCCGATCAGCGTGAGCAACCCGTCGCGGCGTCCGGGCGGTTGGAGAATTCCAGAAGGGTAGGGATCCCGCAAGCGTCCGGCAGGCGTGAGACCTCCGTCGGTGGAAGCCACAAAACCCGTCGCCGTGCTGAAGCCCAGGCTGCCGCCGGGATCAAATGTGGGCATGTAAGTCAGCCCTATGCCTCCGCGCAGAACCGTCAGCGAGTTGACGCGCAAGGCAAACCCGGCGCGTGGCTGCCAGTTGTTCAAGTCCCGCTGAAACGGCAGCCGGGCGTCCTTATCGGTGAACAGCAAGCCGCCGCGCAAATCCAGACCCGGAACTTGAAGCGGGCTCGTGGCCGTGCGGTCGAAGCCCCGGTTTTGCCGGTCGTACCGCTCGCTGAGCGGCCCTTCATAGTCCCACCTCAGACCCAGGTTGAGCGTCAGCCGGGAGGTCACCCGCCAGTCATCCTGAAAGAACCCGGCCCAATACAGCATTTGGTACGCGGAGGCAATGTTATAGGCCACACTTCCGCTCGCCGGAAACCCAAGCAGGAACGTCGCGAACCCGTTCCCCGAGGCCGCGTCTCCCCGCAGCGGATCCCGCTGCGTAAAGCCGCGGTTGAAGCCGAAAGTGCCGAAGTTCGAAACCGGCAACTGAAAGTTGGCGCGCAGCGCCCGAAACTCAAAGCCCGTCTTCAGCGAGTGCACTCCGGCCACTTTGGTTACCGTGGCGTTGACATTATGATAGTCCTGGTTGGTGAACTGGCTTTCGGAGGAATAAAGCTGCGAGAAGTCGCTCACCGTCACGCCCGGAAACGTCTGGCGGGGCAACTGCGCGATCAGCGAACTGGGGAAACCCAGCTCGGCCAGGTTGTATAGGTCCCCGTACCGCTTTAACCCAAAGGGGTGCCGCAAGTAGCCGTATCTTACGTCCGCCACCAGCGTGGGGCGGATGATGCTCGTCCAGTTCAGCATTCCACCGTGGTTGTTGCGCCAGTGGGTGAACCCGCTGCTGGCCACCCGCGGGTAACCGTGCGTGCCGAGCGTTTGGGAGCGAACATTCTTGCTCCAGCGCCCGGAAAGCTTATTGGCCGGCGTCAGTTGCTGATCGATGCGCAGCACGTACTGGTTATAAGCGTCCTTTTGTGCGTTCGGTGTGTCAAGAAAGTTGTCCTGGCCCGCGATGTTGCCGGGCTGGTTCGGCATGGGCCAGAATGGGATCAGCTTCGTGGCCACTGGATCGAAACGATTCGACGGCACCCGATTGGAGGGAAACGGATCCCGAATCCACGTCGCGCCGGACTGCCGCGTGGTCAGCGGATCGTAAATCGTGATCGGCTGGCCGTTGGCCTGGAGCGTCCGGGAAAAATCCCCCTGCCTCTGCAATTCCGTCGGCATCGTCCCTACAAACGGCGAAGGATTGCTGTTCCGGATGGCCTCGAAGGAAAACATGAAAAACGTGCGGTTGCGCCCGTCGTACGTCCTCGGGATCCAAACCGGACCGTCGAACTGCACGCCGGGTTGATTCCAGCGGTAGGTGGCTCTGGAACGGCTGGCCCAGTTGGACTCGAACAGATTCGCCGTCAGCTTGTCGTGCCGGAAATAGTGAAAAATCGAACCATGCAAGGCGTTCGTTCCGCCTTTGATCGCCAGATTCACCACTGCACCCGACGTCCGGCCGTACTGCGCATCATAGATATTGGTCTGGACGTTGAATTCCTGGACCGCCTCAGGCGACGGGATGAATCCCGCATAGATGGCGTCTCCGCGTTCGGTGGGCGCGTTGGCCACGCCGTCCAAAAGGATTTCGTAACGTCCGCCGATGCCGTTCATCTGCATTTGCGCCGCTGCGCCGTCGTAAGGTCTCCCGAACGTGGCCACCTTCCCCGTATACAGCCCGCTGAACACTCCCGTGGCGGTGGCCGCCAGCATGAACGGGTTGCGGCCCAGCAAAGGAAGGTCGCGCACTTTCACTTGATCCAAAACCTGACCCTTGGATGCTGAAGCCGTCTCCAGCATCTCTGCCGCAGCCGTCACCGTAACGGTCTCAGCCGCCGCTCCGATCTCCAGCGTCAAATCGGCCTGGATCTTGTCGCCCACGCGAACTTCCACTCGGTCGCGCACCGCTTTCTTGAAACCCGCCGCCGTGGCGGAAATGGAATATATGCCGGGGTTCAGGAACGGAACGACATAGACCCCGCTCTCGTTGGTTTGCACCGTTTGGACCACATTGGTCGCCAGGTTGCGAACCTCTACCGTAGCGCCCGGAACCACCGCCTTTTGCGGATCCGTGATTACGCCGTTGATCGTGGCGCGGAAATCCTGGCCATAGGCGCACACGGCCAGCGCACCCGCCAAGATGCTCAGATGCAATCGTGAATTCATGCTACCCCCTAAACTCCCTATTCGGCGGCCAGCAGCCGCACCGGACCGATCAGTCCGGACCGGAGCTTGTCGCCGTCGCGCAAAATGTTGCCGTCGTGCCACCACCGGCTGATCGGCCGTGAAACCGCGGAATCGAAAAGATTCCAGCGCATCTCATTGGCCAGCAGGTTGGCGGCGATCACCACCAATTCGTTCTTGCCGGCTCGCACATGCCGGCTTACGTCCAACCGGTACGGCGGCCATACCACCGTGCCCGCTAGTTTGCCGTTGACCCACACCTCGCCCGTATAGCAGAGCTCGCCCAAGTCCAGGACGAAGCGCCGCCCTTCCGGCCGCTCGAACTGGCTCCCGTAGATCGCCCGCCCGGAATACCAATCCAGGCCGGCTTCTTGCCAGTCGCCTAGCGGCCGCACGGCCTTGCCGCACCGGAACACGGGCCCGCTTTGCAAGCCGTCCTCAGGCCGCCGTAACACCACTTGCAAAACCAGTTGCTGCGCGCCCGCCACATCGAACCTACCGTTCCGGCTCTCCAGGCGGCGCCCATCCGCCTGCGCTTCCCACCGGGCGCCTTGAATGTTTGGAGGCTCCAGTTCCCGCGCGCCGGGCGGAATGGCGAACCGGTAGGAAACCGTGACGGGAAACTCAACCCTCTTGCCGCGTAACGGCAAGTCGCCCCAGTCGCCCTGCGGCGGCCAGGCGAACTCATAAGCCTTCACCGGTTCGCCATCTTTTCCACGCACATCCCACTCGCTCGAAGTGGCGACCCTCACCAGCTTGCCTCCGGGTCCGCGGATCTCGCCTTGAGCCAATAGGTAAGCGCCGCCCTTCACCGCGCAGGAAATGCGGTTCCGTCCCTGCACTGCCGGAAGCTTCTCCAAAGCCAGCCGCTTTTCGCCCGCCGCGCCCAGAGGTTTCCCGTTCCAGGCGCAATGCAGCCCGCCATCGCCGGCAACTTCCAGCCAGCCACCCGCCGGCGCGAACGGCACGTCGATGCTGTGCTCGAACACGAGGTTGGCGCCGCCCAGTTGCCCCGGATGCCGCGTCCGGTAAACATAGCGGGTGATCCACGGAGCATCCCAGGCTGAAAGATAACGAGCCGCACCTTTGGCCGGGTTGAGGCGGTCGGTTAATTTAACTCGCCGCCAGGGCGAGTCTTCGCCGCGCTCGACGCGAAAATCCGCCACGGGCGCCTCCACGCGCGTCTCGCCCGGATCTGCTCGCCAGACATAGTCCAATTCGCGCTGGGCAAGCTGGAACGTCCAAGGTCCGTCCAAAGGGATCGCCCGTTCCCGCGCCGGCGGCGCCGGTTTTCCAGGCGCTGGCGGCGCCGAACCATCTAAGACGACGTAATAGCCCTGCCAACCTTCAAAAGCCAATTCGTACGGCTGGCTGCCGGCCAGCGGCGTGATGTCGCCTGTTTCAGGGTCCCATCGCTCGGCGCGCCCCTTGGCGGCAAAGCGCACCCGCGCTTGCACGCGCTTGTCGGCTGAATTGACCAGAAGATAGATGTCGCGCGAACCCGCCCGGCGGTGGAGATAGCGCAGTTGCTTCGCCTCCGGCGAATCGATGGCCACATCCGGCGCGACGACCTGCCGCAGCGCCCCGGGCAACCGCTCCAGATCGATGGCGCCGCCGGGGAACAGCCTGCCGGAAATCTTCCGGACAGCCGGGTCGTCACCGCCGTTTTCGGCCGAATTCCTGGGCAGCGAACCCACCGCGATCACCTTCAGACCCCGCGCCGCCAGCTCGGCGATCCGCGCGTAGGCTTTCAACGATACCGTGGCCGCATCGGGCAAAATCAAAACCCGGTAGGATTCCTTTCCGATGCGCGCCCGCCCTCCCGCCTCCGGCGCGGCCGCAATCAGACTGTCCGTGTCCACCAGATCGCAGTCCAGATGCTCCTCCATCAGGCGGTCCACGATTTTCTCGACAGGCCAACCTTCCGGACGCGGATTCGCCAGCACTTCGCTCCAGACTTGCTCCACCGGGTACAAGACCGCAATATCGGCGACGTGCTCCCCTTGGCTCCCCATGAAGGACAGCCTGCGCGTGTGGTCGGCGAACTTCTTGAAGTACTTCCAGCAGGGATTTTCGTAAAACCAGGAGTTCGGCCAATCGTCCATTGTGTCGGGCGTATCCATCGAATAGTGGAAAAGGTGGAGCACGAACGAATTGATGCCGTATACAGCCAGCATGTTCACCCCGTAGCGCGCCTGATGCAGCGTCACCGTCCAGCCCGCGCCCCCCAGAGCCTCCACCATGGCTCGCCTGCGTCCATACACGTGCGCCACCGAACTGAGCTGTTTCGGCTTCCACGAACCCACCACGCGCGGCCAGGTATATCGAAAATCCTCATTGTCCGTACCCGGCATCTGCGGGTGCCGCCACGTCCGAAAATAGTCGCCTTGATCGCGGATGTTCCGTACTTCTTCGTTGGTGTGTCCGGTCAGGATGAGATTATGGCGCGCGCACCAGGCGGACAACTGCTTGAACCAGGATTCCTCGTAAAGTTTGGTCAGCTCGTCGAAGTAGTCGCATCGAACCTTCACCGTGCGGGGACCGGCATCGAAGTACAGCAGCGGCAGATTCTTGCGCAGCTCGTAACCCTTGTGGGCGCGAAAACGCTCTTCAAGCAGCGGGTCCCAAGCGGGCGCCCAGTTGTAAATCTCGTCGAAGAAGGAGCCGGGTATGGTCTTGCCGAAATGTTGCGAGAAGCGCTTCGCATACTCTTCGTACGTGTTGCGGATGAACTCAGCCGTCATCGCCGGATTGATATAGTTGGGGAGATCCCGACGCCCCGTGGTGATCTCAAAAACCGATACAATCCATTCGCCCGCCGGCGCCTGCCAGCGGCCGCCGGTCCGGTTCAAGTCGGTGAGATCCACCAGCGAATCGCCGTCAATTCCAGCTCCGCGCTTGCGCGCCGCAATCACAAAACTGTTCTTGGGGAATCCCAGCGGCAGGGTCGCCGGACCGCAGACCTCTTGACTGCGGTGCTCCAGCCCTCGAGCCGTGAAGCGGTCCGGATTCGCCGCTCGCGTCCTTCCGCCGGCGTCGCCGCTCGGCCACCGGTCTTCGTCGTAGATCCAGGCTCGGAACCCGGCCTTGGCCGCGTGTTCCACGCTGGTTTTCACGGCGGCCCAGAAACCATCGGAAAAATACGGCGTCTTGCTGCTATTTAAACCCTCCCGCGCGTGCATGTAGGCGCCATAGACGCCTTTTTCCACCATTTGATCGATCTGCCAGATGAGCCGCTCCCGCTCCAGCGTGCCGTTCCACGACCAGAGCGGTTCCATCGAGTATTCGCGCGGAGGATCGCGAAAAGCGTCCTTCAGCGCATCGGCGCCGGAGCTCGGGTTCCCCGCCAGCAGTGCAACGGCGGCTGCAAAAACGAAACCGGTTCTCAGCATATCGAAACCACCTTCAAGTTCAGCAGGTCCCCCAACCGCGCGATCGTGCGCTGCCGGCGCCCTACGCCCAAGGCGCAGTGATGGGTTGGTCCCTCCGCACACCAGGCGTTCACGAACTCCCTGGGTCCCAAGCGAAAGCGCAGCCGCGAGTTGGTGTTCCCGATCTTCAAGATCGGACCCGGAATGGACTCTCCCTCAGCGGTGATCATTTTCAAGCTGCCTTCGGCGGTTTGCGTGACGGCCAGCAGCGTCACCGGGCCGGTCTTGACGTTGAACTCCACGCTCACGCCATGGCCCCGTTTGCCGTGATACAGGCCCAATCCGCGCAACACCGGTTTGCGGTCGCTGATCGCCAAGTGCGCCGGTCCGTCATGCCCCATCAGCAGGAAGCTCTCGCGGAAGTCCATGGCGTAAAACTCGGTGAACGAGCCCCCCGCTCCCAACCGGTCCAAAATCATCATGGCCACACACGTCTTCAGGTCTCCCTCGCCGCTGGCCGGAATGCCCGCCGCCGTCAGCAAAGAGTTCCCCAGAATCAGCCCCGCGCCCAGCCTTTCATATAAGTTCCCATCCAAGCCTCTGTAATAGTAGGTGAGGCCGTTCAAATCGAACTCCTCCACCAACCTGTCCAGTCCCACAGCCATCCGCGCCGCCCACTCCAGTTCCTCCTGCTCCACCTCCTCCAGTTGGAACATTTCGCGCGCCAAAGCGATCTTGGCCGCCACCTCCGCCTCGCCCGCCGACCGGACGCACCGCTCCAGGTCGCACATCTCCAGCACCTCGATGTGCGCGCCGGTCTGCGCGGTAACCATGGTGAAATCCGAATACATGTCCAGCATCCCCGGGTACGTGTGGCCCAGAAATCCGATGCGCGCCGTGCGCAAAGACCTTGCCGCGCGCGCCGCCTCGCACCAGTCCTCAATCTCCCCCCAAGCCACCGGATCGCCGCGCAGCGTGCCGCTCACCACGCGAAAAGGAACCCGCGCGCGGCAAAACGCGTTCGAAATCTCGGGAACGCAGCAAGCCGAACAGTTCGCCAGCCATTCCCCCGTGTCCGTCTTCTCGTAATCCAGCGCTTCCACTGGCTGGAGGTTCAGAATCAACACCGGAACCTTCGCTCGCTGAACCGCCGGCAAAACTTGGGAGGACGTGGCGTAAGTGCCGACATAACACATCAGCAGGTCAACGCCAGCGCCCGCCAGGCGCTCACCGGCAGCCGCCGCTCCGGGAGCGCTGTCCACCAGTCCAGCGGAAATCACTTCCACTTCCATGCCAGTCAGGCGCCGCTCGACTTCCCGCTGATAGTTTTCCAGACGCTCTTTCAAACCGGGGAATTGCGGCCAGTAAGCCGCCAGTCCGATGCCGAACACACCGATTCGCCCCGGACGTTGAGGGGAACGCTGAACAGGCTGCATCGGGAACAGTATGCGGATTTCGGCTGGCGCCGGCAAGAAAGTGGGCAGCCCGGTTTCTAATTTCATCCAATGAAATCAGGGCACCCGGCCAAGCGGTTTCTTTTACTGAATATCCTGCTACTTTTCCGGATTGACGGCCGGACCGTGGCCCGTGTAGAATTTCAATAATTGAAATCAAAGATAATAAAGCGACAGTCAATGAACCTGAATCTGTTTACAATACTAAGACAGCAGCTATCTCAACGATGAAATACAGCGACTTTTTGAAAGAACTTTCAAAGATGCTGAACATTAACATTGCAACTTTACATCAATCAATTATTAACTCAGAAATAAAAATAAACAATTATCTCAACCATACATCTCTTCGGCTTATAAAGCAGAATTTTGATTTTTATCTAATGTCAAAAGCATTTGACAAATATTCAATAGAATACAAAAAAGTTTCTAACAGCATACACCCAACTAAATTGACAGATGAGAGAGGAAATGTTTTAAAGGAAATTTCTGCATCTGATGTTGGTGTGTTGTTTTCAGACGAAGATGTGGCAGACTCATACTTCTTTGAAGAATTGTATTACGACTCTGACTTAGAGAAAACAAACATCAAAACTGAAATTAAGGAAGTGATTGTGTTTACTAAGATTCCGAAGAATTCAATTAAAATTCCGGTTGCAGGCGGCAAAAGTTATTCTCCTGATTTTGCATATGTCTTAAAATTCAAAAATGGTGATCAAAAACTTTACTTTATTGTGGAGACGAAAGATGTAATTTCTGAAAAAGGTCTCCGGGATGAAGAAAAATATAAGATTAAACATGCTGAAAAGTTCTTTGACGGTAAATTGAAAATCAAATTCAAAAAGCAATTCTCGAACGATAAAATACTTGATTTAATTCAAGAGATTTTCACAATGTAAGAATATGCTAATAAGCTATATATCATCTACAATTTTAATAAATCTGATTACTTATCAAAATTGTATTCAAAAAGCAATTAAATTCACTTCACTTCAATCTTAAACGGTACTTTTAATTTTTCCCATTCGAGTCTTACTACAGCAGAATAATCAGAAGTTTTTGTAATAGTATAAGTAAGCCATTCCTGATGAGTAATACTTTTTTCGGGCTTAACTTTAATTCTTAAAGC
>Ga0101944_10002458_pt1 | contig 29900 bp, 33 predicted proteins | sample DewCreD2012metaG_FD_75245 | JGI IMG/M metagenome (GOLD analysis project Ga0101944, IMG submission 75245) | Hot spring sediment bacterial and archeal communities from British Columbia, Canada, to study Microbial Dark Matter (Phase II) - Dewar... ... | reverse complement strand
AGCCGACTTGATGCCGAACAGCCGGCACACATGCGGAAAACGGGGATCCCAGGAAACTTCGTAATGAATGCAACGGCCGCAGACGATTCTTTCGTTCATCGCTTTCCTTCATAGGGATACCAGTCCGACTGGCGCAGCTTTTCCGCACGGTAGACCGCGATTTCGTTGGTATGGGAGGCAAAAACGATTTTCCGGCCCTTCTCTCCGCCGACATCCTCGCTCGTGATGGCTATCCGATAGCGTGCCAACACCCGCCTGGCCATCCGAACGTTTTCCTCTCCGATATTGCGTGTCGCTAAATCCTTCCGATGCGCCCCCCCGAAGATCTGGGCCTCCAGGTGTTTGATCTTGCTCCCCGATTCCGTCATCATCCGAATCAGGGTCATCAGGGCGACATTGCCATAGCGCGTCGTCGCCTCGGCAGGATTGGATGTCGCCGGAAATTGAAAATGGCTCATGCCCCCGACCTTCCGCTTTCTATCATAGATGCATACCCCGACGCAGGAGCCGAGGACGACTGAAATCATGGTCGGCGCGGCAGGCAGAACCACGTATCCGGGTTCCAGAAAATAATTGACTGTCGAAACTTCCTTGGTTTCCTGTTTCATAAGGTCATGAAAAGCTTACCAGTTTCTATTCGCGGAGATCCCATCCAGATCGTGTCTTATGGAGCGCTCTTTGACTTCCTGCCGTCCAGGACGAATCCCATGCGCTCCAGCATCCGCCAGGCCCGCTCACGCTCCCGGGCTTCGGTCGATTCCGAGGAGACCAGGATGACGGCCTGGATGATGTCGTCGCTCATGCCAGCCCGCTTCAAGGCAAGAATATCCTCAACCGTAGACAGCCGGATGGGCTGCACTTCTTTGCCGTAGACGACCGGCTCTCGGTTTTTCAGGAACGACCGTTCCTTGACGAGCAGTCGGATCGTCTCGTTGGAAAGCCTTGCCTGCTTCTTGAGGGCGACAAGTTCATCCACGGTAAACGCAACCGTTTCGATAACTTTCTCCTCGACAATGGCTGCAAGCGCGGCGCCGTCGATGCCTGCGGCAGTCAAGCGCTGGATATCGGCTTCTCTTATGGCAAGCGCCTGTTGTGGGCCGGCGATAAGCTGCAGCCCCATCCATACGAATCCTATGAACCATCCCACCGGTTTCATCGCAGAAAATCCACCAGGCTTTGTTGAAACACCTTGGCGGAGACCGCAAGCGATGCCTCGTATGCCGTTTGCCAGCTGTTCAACTGAGCGATGGCCTCGGTCATATCGGCATCTTCCACATTCGACAAGCTCTGGGTGATGTTCACGTGCACACTGTCCCAATAGGCTGAGGTCGTATCGAGGCGGCCGAGTTTCACGCCGATGTCTGCACGGGCGTCACTGGCCTGGTTCATCGCCTGATCGACTGCAGCCAGATGGTCCCGAACCGTTTGGATATCGTTGTTCTGAAGCGCACCCATGATATCCGTCAGAAGCTTCACGGTATCGACGTCCCGGCTGAAGGCCATTTTCCCGTTTGCATTCGTGGTCATGGTGACCCCTGGCGCGATCATGGTCGAAAATTCGCCGTCGTTTCCTTGAAATTCCGGGGCATCGCTGGAAGGATCGTAGGGCGGCTTCGAGCTCTCGGTACCACCGAACAGATACCGATCGCCGTTCTTGGCATTGGCCAACTGAACGATTGCATCGCGAATTTGTCGAATTTCTTCTGCAGCGATTTTTCGGGTATCGGAAGAAGCCGTATCCGTCACCTGAGAAAGCAGCAATTCTTTGGCTCGGGTCACTTGTTCGACGACTTCCGCCAGATGGGATTCCGCCAGGTTGAGCTCGGTCTGGGCATTTCCGATGTTGCGATTGTATTGGTCGATGGAAGAAAGGGCTTTTCGGTATTCGACGATCCGGGCGGCGGCTGCCGGGTCGTCCGAAGGCCGATTCACCCGTTTCCCGGTGGAAATGGTTTCCTGAAGTCGATAGACGCTTTCGGCGTTTTTCGCGAGATGCCGTTGAACCCCGTTCCCGATCATGGTGTTGGTGATGCGCATCGTTTTTCTCCTATTCTATCTCCGAACGGAAACTCGAAAATGACGGGAAACCGTTGCCGTTTTCATGGTTTGGGAGCGGCGATGTCCGCAGGAGAGACGACCCGAACCGATTTCGGCTCGTCGAAGATGAGGATGCTGATCCTGCGGTTTCTTGGATCGTTGGGATTGTCGACGATCAGAGGTTGGGTGTCTGCAAATCCGGTGACCCGCATCAACCGATGGGGAGGAAAACCGTTTCGTTCCAGTTCTTTTCGTGCAGCAGAGGCCCTTTCCGTGGAAAGTTCCCAATTGCTGTAATCGGTTCTCGCATAGGCCAGGGCATCCGTGTGGCCTTCGATTGCAATCTTGCGGTTCCCTTCCTGAATGACCCGTGTCAGCACGCTCAGGATCCGCTTGCCGTTTTCGGTCATGACGGCACTTCCCAAGGGAAACATCGCACTTGATGTTTTTTCGACGATCTCCACCCGAACTCCGTTTTCGAAGAGGTTAACCAGAATCTGGTCCTTCACATCGGAGAGCCGGGATTCGATTTCCTGCTTGAGGGCTTCCTCGAAGGCCTTGCGCCTCTGCACTTCGATTTCCGTACCTTCTTCGTCGATTTCCACCTTTCCGAAGGTCTGGTTGTCCATGGGGCTGACCTTTAACGTCATATGGCTCTGAACGAAGGAAAGCCCGCTTTTGTCGAACACATTGAAGTGCTTGAAATAATAGGAAACTCCGGCCCGCTTTTCCGGAGAAACCATCGTCACGAGCCACATCAACAAAAAGAACGCCATCATGGCCGTCACGAAATCGGCATAGGCCACTTTCCAGCTTCCACCGTGATGTCCGCCGTGCACGACCTTCTTCACCTTCTTTACGATGATTGGCTGGCCTTCCATTGTTTGAGCTCCTCGGCGAATTCGTTGAAATCCGGCCGGTCATCTGCGGGTATGGCCCTTCTGGCGGATTCGATGGCTGCCTGAGGGGCGGCCCCTTGCGCCGTCTGCACGATGGCGATCTTGATCACGTTGAGCATGCTGCCCTTGGCCTTGGCCTTATGCTCCAAATTGGTGCCGATCGGCCCCAGAATCCCATAGCAGGAGAGAATGCCGATAAACGTACCGACAAGGGCTGCGCCGATGCTGTGTCCCAAGACTTCGGGCGGTTCGCTGATCTTTCCCATCGTCAGGACGACGCCAAGGACCGCAGCCACGATCCCCAATCCCGGAAGGGCATCGGCCACCCGGGTGATGGCTTCAGCCGAAGCGACATGGTCGTGGTGCTGGGCTTCGATGTCTACGTCCATCAACTCTTCGAGTTCGTTCGGGGTCATATTCGTCGAGATGATGGTCCGGAAATTGTCGCAGATGAACTCGACGATGTGATGATCGGAGCTGACTGTCTTGTATTTCGTGAAGGTTGCACTCTCATGGGGATTGTCCACATCTTGCTCGATGGCGAGGAATCCTTCCCGCTTCACCTTCGTGAAAATCTCGTTCAAACAGAGCAGCAGCTCCACATAATGGGTCTTTCCGATATCTGGCGCAGTAAACACCTTCAAGGCATCTCGGATCGTGCTAGAGATGACTTTTTTCGGATTGGAAATGATGAAAGAGCCGATGGCCGCCCCGAAAATGATGACGAGTTCCGCCGGCTGAAAGAGCACGCTCAGATTGCCGTGCTCCATCAGATAGCCTGCAACGATCATGCCGAGAACCACGCCGATTCCGATGATGACGAACATGTCCGGACATCCTATCCTGGATCAGGTTGTTCGCGTTTATCCAACCACTTCCCTTTCCGCCTTTCGTTTTCGGATCCATTCCCGTTGCCGATTCATCGCATAAAATCGAACCAGACGCAAGACGGAGTCATCCATGTCGACCCATCGCAGTGCGATATCCCACAGGCCTTCTTCCTCCTTGCGGCCAAAGACGACATGTGCGGCAACAAGGATATAGGTGGGTGGAGAAACGGGAACCCGAATCCGAAGGCGATACCGATGCTGCATGGTCAAGGCATCACGCGTTCGAATCCGAAGGCCGTGCTCGTTCATCACGACAGCAAGATCGGAAAAGGCGGTCTGCGCGGAACCGTTGGTGCGAAAGATCCTGTCCATCAGAAAATCGATTTTGCGCTCAATGGAAACGAGTTTTTCCCAGAGCGCCTCGCTCACGCCGTCGCAGGCAAGCTCATCGGGACGATGCGGCTCTTTGTCCCCAATACCAACTGGCTCCAGAACGCTTCGGGGAACCGGTTCATCGGTTTCAAGCCTTTCGATCGCGATCGGCAGTACATCCTGGTAAACAAGCGGAAACAGCCTGTCTACCTCTGTTTCGGCCAAAATATCCGCTTCCATCAGACCATAGTGACCAGATCCTGCATCATTTGATTGACCGTCGTGATCATGCGTGCCGAAGCCGCATAGGCATGCTGATACTGAATCAGATTCGCCATTTCCTCATCGAGAGAAACTCCGGAGATGGAATCGCGAACATTCTGCAATTGGGAAACGACGGCCTTCTGATAGGAAAGATTCTGGGATGCGTTGCGCACATCCTGGCCGACCTGGGCAGCCGACCATGCGGCATATTGACTGAAAGTTGCGGAACCAAGATCGGAGACGGCCTGGTTCACGAGAGCGGCCATCGCCAAGGCATTGCGGTTGTCCGCAGCCAAGGTGCCGTCGATCGCATCCGCCGATGCGGCGGCAATCCATGTCGGGTTCGCTTCGATATCCGGATGGACGGCAAGATCGGATGCACCGGTGCCGATGAAAAAATCCCTTCCCCCGACACCGTCCAATCCCTTTCCCGCCTGATGGAGGGGATTGACGGCATCCCGGATCGCCTTCGCAAGGGCATCCATGCGATCGAGACCGTTTTGGATCGTTCCATCCCTGCTTTCGATCCATCCTTTCATCTTACCCGATCCGATCTGACCGGTGATGGGTGTGCCCGGATCGCTGCTCCAGGCGATCTTAGCAAGCCCATCGGCATCGTCGACGGCAACCAGCTTTCCTTCGGGCGGCCTTCCGACCAACACCTTGCCGTCTGCCAAGGTTACGGTCACCAGTCCCTCGGAGGATTCATTGGTCGTAAAATCGACATATTCGGCGAGATCCGCCAGCATCGCATCCCGCTTGTCCTCCAGATCGTTGGGGTTTTGCCCGCGTTGTTTCATCCGGACGATTTGATCGTTCAACGCGTTCAAATTCGTTGCAAGGGAATTGACTGCATTCACTCCGTCTCGAATCTGTGCATCGGTCTCCCGTTGAAGAGAGGTAAGGCTGTCGTGGGCTTGTTTGAGACCGAGCGCCAGATCCTTGGCTTTCCCGATCACCGTCAAGCGTTCGGCATACCCCGTCGGATTCGATGCAATGTCCTGCCATGCATTGAAAAAACCACCGATTCGACTGGAAAGCCCTGTTTCTTCCGTTTCCTGAAATACGGCTTCCACCTGCTGCACCACGCTCTGTCGGGCCTCCCAACGGTGTTGATCCTGAAGAGCGGTATTCAAACGGTTGTTCAGGAAGCGGTCGTATACCCGCTGAACGGTTTTCAAATAGACCCCGTTGCCGATCATGCCCTCGGGGTAGGCAGTCATGGGGGCCTTGGTTTCCAGAACGATGCGCTGCCGGGAATATCCCGGGGTGTTTACGTTGGAGATGTTCTGTCCCGTTACGGCAATAGCTCCTTGGTGGGCGACCAGGGCATCTCTTCCGATCCACAAGCTATGATTGATCGTGGTCATCGTTTATCCTCCCATGCTGCTGCGGCCTTCAATTTCCCGCTGCCTTGCCTTCCGCCTGAAGGGCTTCGATGATTGCCGCAGGAATTTTTTCCAAATCCACGATGCGATCCGCAGCCCCCAGTTTCACGGCTTCTTTGGGCATGCCGTACACCACACAAGTCGCCTCGCTTTGCGCGATCGTTGCAGCCCCCGCCTGTTTCATCTCCAGCAAGCCTTTCGCACCATCCGCCCCCATGCCGGTCAACAAGACGCCGACGGCGTTCTTTCCGGCAGCCGCTGCCACGGATTGAAACAGCACATCCACGCTGGGGCGCTGATAGTGAACCAGGGGCCCGTTCTTGATCCGCACCAGGTAATTGCCCCCGCTTCTCTGGAGCACCATGTGACGATTTCCGGGCGCGATCAAGGCTACCCCGGGGGTGACGAATTCGTTGTCTTTTGCCTCCCGTACTTCCATCGGGCAGATGTCGTTCAAGCGTTTGGCGAAGGATGTCGTAAAATGCTCGGGCATATGCTGCACGATGACGGTCCCGGGAGATGTGCCCGGCATCCGCAACAGCACTTCTTCGATAGCCTTGGTTCCGCCTGTTGAAGCACCGATCGCGATCACCTTATGGGTTGTTTGAGAAAGCAGTCCGCTCGATTGAATGGGCGATTCCTGGGTGCGACCGCTCCGATCCGACGGCCGCCGAATGGTTGCCGTTGAAGCCGCCCGTATGGAGCGGATCAGCTGTTGGGCGACGTTCTGGGTGGAATAGGCCGTGCTCGGTTTCGCCAGCACGTCCACAGCCCCCAACTCCAAGGCTTTGATGGCCAACTCGCTGTTCTTGGGGGTCAAGGAACTCAGAACGACAACCGGCATCGGATAATGTTTCATGAGTTTCGCCAAAAAGGACAACCCGTCCATTCTGGGCATTTCCAAATCGAGCGTCAGCACATCGGGCCTCACCTTCGCGATCTTTTCCCGGGCCACATAGGGATCGACGGCAGTCCCAACGATTTCGATATCGCTGCACTTGGAGAGCTCTTCGGTCAACACCTTTCGAACGATAGCCGAATCGTCTACGATGAGCACTTTGATCATGAACGTATTTTCCTTATCGCAGCTATCCACATATCCAGAATGTCTTCAGGAACGCTGAAACAACCAGAACATCCAACTGCCCGCATCCAGATCCAGCAAGACCTTCGCCATGGGTTGTCGGACCTGAAGCAGGGCCTCCAGCTCGATACGGCTCATGGAAATCGGTCGGGCGATGTCAAACACGGCTTCCTTGCCTGCAATACGAGGCAAGAGGTTCCCACAGACGACATTGAGGGTTTCTTTGAGAGCGTCTTCCTTTTGTTCCGAAGAGATCTCGGTTTCTTCAACGCCCAACATGCTGGCCGTCAATTCCGGAAGGGTTTCCTCTGCAGCCATCAAGACAAGAGCGCCTGAAAAAGGTCCATCGAATTCCACCGTAACGATTCGAAATGCATCGGATTCGGGTGGATCGAAATCGGTGGTATCCGGTGTCGAGAACATGAAAGCCAAGGACTCGAGCATTTCGGATGCGACTTCCATCAAGGTGGCATTGAGCGCGCCTGCTGTCATGGCTCATCTCCTGTGATCAGTAGCGATCGAATCGTGTCCCGAATGATTTCCGGAGTGAACGGCTTGTGAACGAAAAGGGCTCCCATGGCCTTCATCCGTTCGATCCGCGTGGCGCTTCCCTCCGTCGATACCACGACGACCGGTATGTCGCCGAACGCCGGGTTCTTCTTCATCTCGATCATCATTTCTTCCCCGTTCATCACGGGCATGTTGATATCGAGAATCAATAAATCGACCCAATGTCGGTCCAACAATTCGAGAGCTTCCTTGCCGTTCCCTGCCTGATGGATTTCCCCCAGAGGCAGCCCACTCATGTTCAAGGCCTTGATGATCATCTGTCGCATGACGCTGCTGTCATCGACAATCAGAATATTCATTCCCATGGGTGATCCCTCAAAAAAAGTTTCGATGGATGGGAGGTTATTCCGGTTGCATCGATGCGGTAAACGCATGCACCCATTGGAGGGTTTCGCTCGCGATCCGCTCGATGTGCCGTGTTTCCAGATGAAGCCTGCTCGTCACTTCGTTGCTCACCTCGTACTGCAATCCCTCTCTTCCGACGCCGATACCGATCATCAGGCTGACGATATCGGCTACATGTACGATATCTACGGTGGAGAGCGGTTTCGGGGCTTTATCGGGTTCGTGGTGGTATCGTACGGCAAGGACCAGGTCTTCCGGAAGTCCCCATTTCGAGAGGATCAAGGCACCGACTTCGGCATGGTCCATACCGAAGATCTCTCTTTCGACCTGCTCGAAGGACCTCTCCCGATAGGATTCGACTTCCATGTCCACACGATGCTCTTCCACGAAACGGCCCAAGACCATTTTGCCGACATCGTGCAGCAAGCCGGCCGTAAAAATTTCCTCGACACCGCCTACGTTCAGGAGTTTCGCCAATCCCTCCGACGCGACGGCGACAGCGACCGCATGGCGCCACAAATCCCCGGGCACCAGATCGTAACCGGAAACGGGCTTGTCCATGATGGCGCTGACGCAGGATGCGAGGACAAGCTGTGTCAACCGTTTCCATCCCATCAGCAGAACGGCCTGCCTGACGGAGCCGATTTTCTTCGAAATCCCGAAATAGGCGGAATTGACCAGCCGCAGGACATTGGCGGTCAACCCGGGTTCATAGCGCAGGATGGCCTCGATTTCGGCAAGAGGGGTTTCGGTGTTGTTCAACAGGGCGAGCAATTTCGATGCGGCACCGGGCATTCCGGGGAAATTGCCGATGTCCTTACGGATCATTTCCAGAAGTTGCGTCTTCACAGCTCTCGTTTCTCTCCTTTGCTCGAAATCACCACCTGACCGTTCGACAGATCGAAATACACCGTCCGGCTGATCACCCCACCGACGTCTTCGGCTTCCAGCAGGAGGTTGTTCTTCCAGAGCAACTTTTTCAACACGGTATAGTTCCGTTCTCCGATCTTGAACATCTCGCTGTTTCCAAGAGGTTGTCCACACCCTGCTGCTTTGATGACCATCCGGGCCTTCTGTCCTCCGATTTCGTAAAGCTGTCGAAACAATTCGGGAACCCCTGTATCGACGAACATGTACGGATTTTCGGAAGCCTTCTGAGGATTGATTTTGGAAAGGGGCAACATGGCATGCAGCAACCCCCCCACCCGAGCCACCGGATCATAGACCATCAATCCCAGGCAGCTGCCCAAGGCATGGGTTACCAGGGTGTCGCCGTTTGCACCGACTTTCATATCTCCAACCGCAACGATATGGTTCATAAGGCCTACAGGATGTTCCCCCTTGTTTTGGTAGATAGTGCCCGAACGCAAATCTCGATTTTCGCCCGACATCAGCCAAAGAGCAGGCTTGTTTGCGATGCAGCGGAATCTTGTCTGAAGTCGTATGGTTCACCACGAAGGGCTCGACGTATCACAGAAAAAACGTCTCTTCGTCTCGCTTCATGTTCTTCGTGGTGAAATCCGCCAAATTTCTGACCGCAGCGAACCATCAGACACACGATATCGTTTGACTCTTTAACGGATCCGACGAGCGGGCCGTCCGCCTTCATCCCCCGAGGTTCGCTGATAAACGGCCGGCCGAACATACCGAAATCGGTGCTGCACCCCGGAGAGTCCTTCCGAATGCCCGACCATGAGATAGCCTCCCGGCTCGATCAGTCCATGAAACCGGTTGACGAGACGTTCCTGAGTCTGCCGATCGAAATAAATCATGACATTGCGACAAAAAATCACCTGAAACGGTCCCTTCATCGGCCAAGGTTCCAACAGATTCAGACAGGCGAAACGAACCATCGATCTCAGCGCCGGATGAACCTGGTACATTCGGCCATCGGGCGATCGACTGACCGAAAAGTATTTTTGCAAATAAGATGCCGGAACGTCCTCCACCTGCTTCTCCGTATACCACCCCTGAGCGGCTTTGGCCAGAACCGGCCTTGAAATGTCGGTGGCCAGGATTTTCACGTCCCGAGAGGAAACATTCGGAAGATGTTCGTGCAAGACCATGGCCAGGGTGTAGGGCTCTTCCCCGGAAGAGCAGGCGGCACTCCAAAAACGCAGGCAGGACTGATGTAGATTCGGAAGAACCTGTTCCACCAGAAAGTTGAAATGGGCGGACTCTCTGAAAAACCCTGTCTTGTTCGTGGTCATGACGTCAATCATTTGACGAAGCTCGTCTTGACCCGAAGGACTTTCGATCAACCGGAGGTATTCCGAGAAGGAGGTGATTCCCAGCGCTCGCAGCCGTTTCATGAGCCGGGAGCGAACCAGGGATTCCTTTCCCTCTTTCAGATGAATGCCGCAGAACCGATAGACGATATCGCAAATGCGATGAAACTGGGCATCCGTCAATTCGGTGTCACCGAATTCCATTCTTTGAACGTTCCGCTTCCTTTGTCGGTTACCGCAAGTTTGATCAACCCGGATACATCCAGGATCAGGCCGACCCGGCCGTCGGGCATGATTGCCCCTCCGGAAATTCCGGGGATGTGCTGCATGGCCTCACCAAGGCTCTTGATCACAACCTGCTGCCTACCGATCAACTCGTCGATGACGAAGCCGACTTTGGTGTGTTCGTCTTCCACGATGACGACGAGCTCATCTTCGGCATTTGCAGATGATGCAATCCTGTATAGATCCGTCAGGCGAAACAGAGGAATCAATTCATTTTGGAGTTTCAGGACGTTTCCCTGCCGGAGCACCGTAGAAACCTCCGTGGCATCGGGTTTGATCGATCGAACGATCGAGGCCGTCGGAATGACGTAGGTCTCTTCACCGGCCCGGACCACCATGCCGTCGATGATGGCAAGAGTCAGGGGCAGCTTCATCCGGAACACGCTGCCCTTTCCCGGCTCGGAGGAGATTTCCACCTGCCCGCGCAAGGATTCGATGTTCTTCTTGACGACATCCATCCCCACCCCCCGACCGGAAACGTCGGTCACAACGGCTGCCGTCGAAAACCCCGGTTCCAGAATCAGGTTATAGATTTCCCGATCGCTCAGAACAGTGTTTTCCGGAATCATCCCCTTTTCAATGGCTTTTTTCAAGATGAGTGTTTTGTCGAGCCCCCTTCCATCGTCCGCAATTTCCACCACCACATTTCCTGCGGCGTGGTAGGCCGACAACTTGATGGTTCCCTGCTCGGGTTTGCCCACCTTCATCCGGGCTTCCGGGGTCTCGATGCCATGATCGATCGCGTTTCGTACCATATGGACGAGGGGATCGTTGATCACATCCACCAAATTTCGATCGATTTCGGTATCTTCCCCTTCAGTATGGAAAACGACGTTCTTGCCGACCTTTCGAGCCACATCCCGAACGAGACGGGCCATTTTCTGAAACGTGGCCTTCAGGGGAATCATCCGCATGGACATGCACAAATCCTGAAGGGTCCGCACGATCTTGGTCGTATGGTTGACTTTTTTAAGCAAGTCGTAATGATGCGCTTGCATGACCACCGCATCCTGGGCCACCATAGAATGGGCGATCACCAATTCTCCGACCATGTCGATGAGGCGATCGAGCCGTTCTGTACTCACCCGAACCGAGGTTTCGATGAATTGTTTGGTTCCGGTGAGCTTGCTCTGGGTACGGAGGGCTTGCGCTGTATCAGTGATCGTTGTGATCTTTTTTTTCACAAGGGCCAGCCCGATCGGCACATCGGTTTCGGATTGGGCGATTTCCTCGACCGCCTTTCGATCCACCTTTCCCTGGGCGACCAGGATATCCCCGACACGAGGGGAGGGTGCGCCGTCGCTGGTTTCGGAAACCCCGGCTCTTTCGGGATCGACCAGAACGGCCATCAAATCATCATATCCGGAAGGTTTCCGCAACGGAGCACCTTCGAGCGCAGCCTGAACGTCCTGAAGCATGGCTTTGAGCATGTCGAGCGAACGTAGGGCGAGATCGGCATATCCTCCGGCATAGCGGATTTCCTTGTCCCGCACCCGACTGAGCAAGGTTTCCGCGTGGTGCCCCATATCGGCCAGAAGGCTCAGCTCCAGAAACGCCGATGTTCCTTTGATCGTATGAAAGGCCCGAAATACCGTCGCTACGGCATCCATGTTTTCCGGATCGACTTCGAGAGTCAGCAGGGCCTCTTCGGCCCGAGCAATCAGTTCGTTCCCTTCGACGACAAATTCGGCGATCAGATCCCGATCCGGATGTTTCGGCATGAAGTCCATTTCGTCCGATCTCTCTGATGCAGAAACGTCGTATGTATTCATTTCTTCGGTAGAAGATTCGGTGGTGATCGGCACATCCGCTCCGGTATCTTCGATTTCGGCGGCTTCTTCCAACCAGCCGCCGATCTGTTCCATGCCGGAATCCCAGTCCGACACATCTGAATCGAGCATCCGATGGGCTTCCAGCAAGGCCGATTTCAGTCTCTGGACAACAGCATCACGGAAAGTGTGTTCTTTGAAAAAGGACTCGACGCGTTCGATCCAGCTCGATAAGGCATCCCTGTCCCCTGTATCGATCTGCACCAGACGCATGGCCGCATCGTTGATGAGGGACAGGCGATCCATCCCGGCATTTGGATCTCTTAGGTCCGTATGGGTAAGTTCGTGTTCCCCTTCGACGAAAACGGAAATAACGCTCTGAAGCGCACCATCCAGCTCGCCGGCTTCAACCAATTCCCCCTCAAGGGATTTTCTCAGGACATGAACCCCGGTGACCATTGCAGAGACTGCGGCAAACGCGTTGGCTGTCCGTTCCTCTCGGATGGCTGCAGCCAGCCGAACCATGGCATGACTTAACGGCTTGAGGAATTCATGTGATTTTGGAATTTCATCTGATATGGCATCCAACCCGTCTTGAATGCGTTGCCATCCATCTGCATCTGAAAAGCCGATCGTATCGAGATCATCCAAAATCTGATCCAAAAACCGTAGCAGGGTTTCCATGTTATTCCTCTGTTCTTGAATTCCGTTAGAATGATGACGGCTTCACATCCATTTAGAATCGCAAGCATTTCTGTTGTGCAATTGTTTCCTGATTTCAGGACCTAGGCAATGAGAAAAAGCACCTTTTCGAATGTGGTGCGGCCGTCGTCACCCCGGGGATGAAAACAGGCCGCAAACGCATCGGCTATCGTTCATAGTCTGTATGATTCGACAAGGAATATCGCATTCCAGACGATGGAACGATTGCATCATGCCATGCTGCGAAGCCGTAACCCACTTCCCTTCGATGGCACAACACCGCCGTTTTTGCCGTACACAGGGGCCGGAATCATCAGGTGGGTGAGGAAATCGATGGAGGAACGAATGAGGGCGAGAGAATATCCAATCAGGTTGTCGTTTTTTTGATTTCGTTCGACAACGATATCGAGCACTGCCTTGAGTTCTGCAGAGAGATGTCGAATGCGCTCTGCAAGCGGCGCTTCCAAGCGCTCGGCAATTTTCGACAGGGTCAAGGAGGCTGCCGGAATTCCGAATTCCGCGGCCAGCTTCTTCAAAAAGACCTTCCTCTTGGAGTCGATGGCCTGAATACGGACGACCTGGATCTGCTTTTCCTCCCGAACCCGATGAAACGCCTGAACGGAAAACGCGACGATCGCCTGCTCTTCCTGAAGCAGCAGATCCGCCAATCGCCGATATTGACCGACAAGTTGTTCCATCAAGTCAACGAAGGAATCGCCTATGGGATTCAATGACGTGTTCATCGCCCCTCACCCACCACATGGGTTGTAGCCTACTTTACCCAATCGATCAAGCTTTGACAAACAAAAATGGTGTATTGCATCGTAATGATCACGGGTTACTTGATTCATGACGTCGCATCACATACGACAGCACTCAGCGTTCGAAAATCACCGATCGGTTGGCCTGCATTTCTTCGATCATTTTTCCGGCGATTCGTTCCGGATCGATGCGATAGGTTCCGGCTTCGAGACTGGATCGAAGAGCTGCAACACGACCCTGCCGAATGTCGGGTAATTGATGGAGGGTATCCATGGCCTGGCGCATTTTTCGGGACATTTCCGAAAGCATCACCTTGTCGTTCTGGTCATCAACCGCATCCACAGAGAGCTTCCCGCTGGAAGTCGGTTGCTGACTCTGAATGCCTTTGGATGCCAATCGGGCATAGTGGGCTTGTCCGGTTAAGGTGTTATCGATGATTTTCATCATATGGTACTCCTGCCTGTGGTGGTGAGGGCTTTGATGGATATATCGGCCGTTTCACCAAAACCTTGAATCATGTTGTCTCCAACCCTTCCTTCTTGATGGAACCGTCTAACGCCCTCGTCCCGGTCGCTAATCATAGGCCGAAAATCCGCTGCCTACCGCTTACTGCCAATTAAATGCCCATGGCGATGGGCGCCGCCCCCGGGAATGAAAACAGACGTCAGCCGCTTTTCTCCTGACTTCTGACTTCTGACTCCTGACTCCTGTTTTCACGATAAATGTTCATGGCGGTGGGCGCCGCCCCCGGGGATGAAAATCGGCCGAAAAACACTGCCGACTGCCCACTGCTTACTGCCCACTGCCGACTATTCACCCGTTTCTGCAGGCGTTTCGACCTCAATCCGCTGCATGAGCTGCGCCTCCAGAATACCGGCAAGGCCGAAGCCTTTTTCGGCCAATTTCCTGGAAAATTCGGTATCGATCAGCTCAGAAAACATCTTCTTTTGACCTCCGGAGCCGGTAGTACCGTTGTCTGGAACGGTCTTGCGCATTTCCTGGAGCAACTGCTTCAAAAACAGGGATTCCATGTCCTGGCAGGTACGGCGGATCTTTTCCGGATCGCCTGCGTTCGTCGAGAGAGCCTTCTGTTGCTGCCTTTGCATTCTCTGAGCCGTTGTCGGTCGATGATCGGTCATCCTCACGTTACCTGGTGGAACCATATCGATTGTGCTCATGTTACATGATCTCCAGTTTGGCCTGCAAGGCCCCGGATGCCTGCAGGGCCTGGAAAATGGATATGAGATCCCGTGGTGTCACGCCAAGCGCATTGAGGGCCCGAACGATATCTCCGATCGTGACATTGGATTCCATCAGAAAGATCGGCGCCTTCTCTTCCTTGACATTGAGGGTCGTGTCAGGTGTCACCACCGTCTGCCCCTGAGAAAACGGCATCGGCTGGGATACCTTGGCATCTTCTTTGATGGAGATGCTCAGGTTGCCATGAGCGATGGCTACCGTGGAAATCCGGACGTTTTCGCCGATCACCACGGTGCCCGTTCGTTCGTTGACGACCACTTTGGAAACCGTGTCGGGAGCCACTCCGATATTTTCGATCATGGTGACGAATCCCGAGACGTTGTCCAGGTATTTCCCGGGCACCCGGACATCTACCGTGGCTGCATCCGTCATCTTTGCCACCGGTTCGAGAAGCGCCTGATTGATCGCGTCCGACATCCGGCTTGCCGTCGTGAAGTCGGGATTGCGAAGGGAGATCCGCAGCTGATCCCGTTCGTTGAATACCGTTTGCATTTCACGTTCAATCGTTGCACCGCTCGGAATACGCCCGACGGTCGGAAAATTTTTCTGAACGCTCGCACCGGCTCCTTGGGCCGCAAACCCCCCAGTGCTGACAGCTCCCTGGGCAACGGCGAAAATCTGACCGTTTGCAGCCTTCAACGGCGTGAACAACAGGGTCCCCCCCTGAAGGTTCTTGGCGTCCCCGATGGAGCTGACCGAAACGTCGATCTGCATGCCCGCCTTTGCAAACGGAGGCATATCGGCAGTCACCATGACGGCTGCGACGTTCTTCACCTTGATATCGTTCGGATTGACGGTGATGCCCATTTTTTCCAGCATGCTGACCAAGGATTGCACGGTAAAGATCGTCTTGTTTCCGTCTCCGGTGCCGTTAAGCCCCACCACAAGTCCGTAGCCGACCAGCTGGTTGTGGCGCACCCCTTGCACATCTGCAATGTCCTTGATCCGAGCCGCATGAGCGATCGAAACTCCGATCGCAAGCATCCCGACCAGCAACATCCAGGCGGCTTTCCCTATCCGGGGCGTTCGTTCATTCCATCGTGCCAAGCGTTTCATCCCTGGCCTCTTTCTTCATCAAAACGGCGAAATCACGTTGAGAAAACGGGCAAGCCACCCCTGCCGCTGGGTGTCATCCACATCGCCGACCCCCGTATACACGATCTTCGCATCGGAGATGTAGGTCGATTGAATAACGTTGTCGGGAGAGATATCTCGTTCCCGAATGGTCCCTGTCAACACGATGAGCTGTTTCTCGTTGTTGATCATCACTTCTCGGGAACCGGCAATGACGAGATTGCCGTTAGGCAGCTTGTCGATCACCTTGGCCGTCATGTAGGCCGTCAAATCTCCTTTTCGTGTCGTATCGCCCTTTCCATCGAACGCATTTTTCATGCCTCCTTCGATTCTGGAGAAGGGATTGAAGGTTTGACCAGGCTTCGGATATCCCGCTTCAAGTCCGAGGAACTTATCGATCCCGAGAGAGAAAGCGGAATTCTTTCCCGTGCTGGTGCTGGCGCTGTTCGAAGCCTTGGAGGATTCGACGATTTTAATTGTCACGATGTCTCCCACCCCTCTGGCCTTTGCGTCGGCATACAGGCTGTTCAACTGGGCGTTCTCCGACCAGAGCGAACCGTCGGTCCGAGGTTCCGGCTGAGACGGTGTTACAGCTGCATACACTGGGCGATCGGGAATCTCGAGATGGGTCTTTTTGGCTGCACTTGTGCAACCGATCCAGCCGATGCAGACAAGACATCCCGCCACCATTGCCATCGACCGAAGACATGCCTTGCCACTGAACGGTTTCATGGAATTCCCCCTATTTCGTCAAGCAGTCCTAAAAAACCATCTCCCTCAGAAATCGACACGAACCGTCGTCGGATCGACGACCCGAGCGAATACCTCCTTTTTCGAGTCGAGATTCATCACCCGGATTCGATCGCCCCGTCTGCCGTTTTCCTTCACTTCCCCTTTGGTACTCACCCGAAGCGCACCGGTTTCGGCCACAATCGTGACGATATCGTTTCGTTTGACCAACGGCGGCAGCTCGATCAGGTCCGTACGCAGCACCTCGCTCGGATTGATGACGCGAAGCGCCCGTTTGCCGACCACCTCCTCCATATCCGTCATGGCATTGGAGGGAAGCTTCGCCAAATCGGCGGCAATTACATCGATCATATCTTCCGTAATGACCTGCCGCCGGTTGATGGCTTGTTTGGCAATGACCACCGGAGATTCGACCGAGATCGTAGCCGTCACCCAGAGTTTTCGCTCCACCTGGTTTTTCACGAAAAACCGCACCAGAAGCGGGACGGAGCCGATGAGATTCGTCCGGTTGGGCAGAGATACTTCTGCCGTAAAATCCTCGTCCGAAAGGTACACCACATCCGAAGTACTTGCCAGGGTGATCCGGGTCTTGTTTCGATCCCAAGGAAGTCGAGGTTCGAGATAATCCAAAGCGATCCGCTCGATCCGGCTTTTGGGAATTTCGACGGTTTTTCGGGTGATGTCGATCGTCTCCGGAACGAGCATGGCAATATCGTTTGGGTCGATGCGGTTCTGCCTCAGACGGATTTCGAGATAGGTTTTATCGATGGATCGGCTTGCCCCCAAAATAGGCGAATTTCCGAGCGACACTTCCTGGATGCGCTGCACCATTTCAGGATTATCTCCGACCACGGTAGCAATATCGCCGATCGTGATGACTGGAGCCGACACCTGAACCTGTCTGGGTGCGCTCATGGTGATTCCAGCCGCAGCCTGCCCGACGGAAGCGATCATCACCCACATGAGTACCGTCGCCGCCCCCATCCATTTCATCCAGTTCTGTCGTTTCATGACAACCGTCCTTTACCGCTTCAGGTTGTTGGCCATCTGCAGCATGTCATCCGAAGCCTGGATGGCTTTGCTGTTGATTTCATAGGCCCTCTGTGCGGCAATCATGTTGACCATTTCATCGACGACGCTTACGTTCGACATTTCCAAAAATCCCTGAGCAAGCGTACCCCGACCTTCCGCTCCCGGTGCTCCGGTAACGGGATCCCCGGATGCCGCTGTCTGCTGAAAGAGGTTTCTTCCGATCGCACGCAACCCCGCCGGGTTGGCGAACCGTGCGATTTCGATCGTTCCGATTTCGACACTGTTCACCTGGCCTGCCTGGATGACGGACACTGTTCCGTCGCTGCCGATCGAAACCGATACGGCATCTCTCGGGATGGTGATTTCCGGCTCCAGCGAGTAGCCGTCGGAGGTGACCACCTTGCCTTCGCTGTTCAGCTTGAAGCTCCCGGAGCGGGAGTAGGCGATTTCGCCATTGGGCTGCATGATCTGGAAAAACCCGTCTCCCTCGATGGCGACATCGAGTTCGTTCTTGGTGACCTGATAGTCGCCCTGCATGAACAGGCGCTGGGTGGCCACCGGACGGGTACCCTGCCCGAGCTGAAGCCCTGTGGGCACCTGGGTTCCCGCAGCCGAGGCCGTACCGGCAGGTCTCAGGTTCTGGTAGAGCAGATCCTGAAAATCGGCCCGGCTTCGCTTGAACCCGGGAGTACTGACATTGGCGAGATTGTTGGCGATCACGTCGATGTTCAGGGTTTGGGCCTGCATTCCAGTGGCCGCTATGGACAAGGCTCGGGATGACATACCGCTTCCTCCTCGTACTACAGGTCATGACCGGATACACTCACGAAATCCGGCCGACCTCGTTCACGGTTTTCGATATCGTATCGTTCATCGACAGCATGACCTTCTGATAGGATTCATATCCTCTCAAGGCATCGATCATTTCCGTCATGATCCGAATGGGGTCCACGTTCGATCCTTCGACGAATCCCTGAAGGATGGTCGTCCCTTCCGCCGGTTCGGGCTGAACGTTCGGATCGGCGGGTTCGAAAAAACAATCCCCGGATTTCAGCATGCGTGTCGATTCGGGGAAGGAGAGAACTTCGATCTGATCGGTTTCCTCCCCATCCACGATCACAGCACCTTCGGGTGTGATCTCGACATCCGTGCCGCTGATCGTGATCGGACCACCTCTTCCCATCACCGGGTGTCCTTCCTGGGTGACGAGGGTGCCGTTGGCATCGAGGGTGAAATCCCCTTTACGGGTATAGAGCTGCTTGCCGCCCACCTGAACCACGAAAAACCCCTTGCCATCGATGGCCAGATCGAGCGCGTTGTTTGTCTGGATCATCCTGCCGGCATCCAGATTGACGAAGGAGCCGACCGGAACGATGATCTGGGTGTTCAAGGTCATGCCGTCCAGGGGGGTTCCATCCGGTTTTTCCCAGATGGGCCCTTGCGTGTCCGGAAGCCGAAACACCTTGTCTTCCTTGTATCCGACGGTATGGATATTGGCGGCGTTGTTGGCCAGAACATCCAGACGGGCTTCCTGTATCAACGCCCCCGATAGAATGCTCGACAGTTCACCGCTCATGTGTTCCTCCAGCCTCTGGTGGACCAGTTCCGTTTAGACGCATCAAGACACCACGGATATCGGTTCATACCGCTTCTGCAAGTTTCCGACCCTTGGTGGTGTGCGATGTACGCACCCTGCACAGATCGATGATCAGCTCGATTTCGCATCGCGGCAGATCGACCCGTTCGGCAATCCCCTGGATGCTCATCCCCATTTCCGCCAACCATCGCGCTTCCTCATAGGGATCCTCATGTGGCATCTTCCCCTCTTTTTCAACGAGGGGTTGAGGATATCGAAGGACATTGTCGAAGATCTTGTTGAAGCCTGGCTCCTGAGCGCCTTTTCCAGGGATTGCCCGTAAAGCCCCCTGTGCTTCTCGAGGCAAAAGGTTCATCGCAGCTTTCTTCCGCTTTCGATATAAAACGATCACAATGGATGCGCATACCAGAATTCCGACGATGTCCAATGCGATCAGCATCGTCGTCCAATTCATTTCCCATCCCATCATGAATGCCTCCTTTCAGTCCTGCATCGGTATCCCAGTGGATGATGCCCTATGATCGAATGCCTGAACGAAAACCTGGGATCTTCCGTTCACATCCCTTTGGCGATCGGGGAATTTCGGGCGAATGTGTTGAACTTTATCTCTTTTGCTTGCAAATATCGGTCCCATCCATCTGTTGTCGAAGCATCTGCCGAAGCTTCGACAACGCCTGAGAATGAATCTGGCAAATTCGGGATTCCGTCAAGTCGAGCACCCTGCCGATTTCCTTCAGTGTCAATTCTTCGACATAGTAGAGGGAAAGAACCGTCTGTTCTCTCTGCGTCAGTTTTCGGATCGCATCCGAGAGCATTTGCTTTAACTGCAAGCGGATGATCTCTTCCGAAGGATCGGTTTCAGATGGATCCTGAAGGGCGTTCAGACAGAGATCTTTGTCTTCGCCCTCTTCAACGCCAAGCTCTTCGAGGCTGAAGACGGCAACGGCTGCCTGTTGACACACGGCATTCAATTCGTCCAACCCGATGCCCATGGCTGCAGCGATTTCCTCGAATTCCGGATCCCGACCCAATTCATGGGTCAGCCGCTCCCGGGTTGCGTCATAGGCCCGGACCTTCTTTCGGTTCGTTCGAGTGATGACATCCCTGGAACGCAATTCGCTCAGAACAGCCCCTCGGATACGGAAGGTCGCATAGGTCGCAAGCCGGTTTTCCTTGGTTGGATCGAAATGATCGATGGCCTGAATCAACCCGAGAACCCCGGCGTGGTACAGATCGTCGATATCCACGGATGCGGGAAGACGACATGCAATTCGCTGGACGATCCGCTTGACGAGCGGCAGATAGGCTTCGATCATTCGATCGCGGTTCTGCGATGTGTCGGCATATTGCTGAAAATGCATCACGGCGGCGTAGCTCATCATTGACCGAAATCCATTTTGTTTGCGATCAAATGTTTCAAAAACCCCTTGGCATCGCGCATTGGAAAAGACAGCTCGCTCGATTCCAGAACCCGTGCCGCAAGGGACTCATAACAGCGGCTGGCCAATGTCGTCGGGTTGCTGAGTGTCACGACCTGCTGCAGCTTGACACCACGAACGACATTGCGATCGTAAAACACGTGGCCGAGATATTCGATCCGAATATCGAGGAAGCGGTCTGCAACCAGGGACAACTGTCGGTAGACCTCGTGCGCCTCCTGAATGTTGTTCACCATGTTCACCAGAAGCCGGAAACACCTGGCTCCGTACTGCAAGGAGAGAATCTTCATCATCGCATAGGCATCGGTGATGGCCGTAGGTTCGGGGCTGGTGACGACGATGATTTCCTGGGAAATGGCGTTGAAATGCAGGACATTCGAACTGATGCCCGCAGCCGTATCGATCAGCAGGATATCGATCGGATCGAGTACCCGGTAGAGTTCCGAAAGCAGATGGGTGGTCTGGGCCTTGGAAAGCTGCGCCAATTCTTGAATCCCGGAGGCTGCCGGAAGAATGAGAATCTTTCCAGGCCCTTCGACGATGATGTCCGATATGCGTTTTTCTCCGACAGCGACATGGCTCAAATTGAATTTTGGGGATATGCCGAGCAGAATATCCAGATTTCCCAACCCCATGTCGGCATCGAGGATCATCACTTTCTGGCCGAGTTTCACCAACGCAATCCCCAGGTTCGCAACGATGTTGGTTTTACCGACTCCCCCTTTTCCGCTGGTGATGGCGATGATGCGGGTTTCACGGTTTTTCGAGCGCTGGAAAGAGCTGCCGGACTCGGAAGATTGCCGTTTGGGTGCCAACTGGATGACATTGCTTGAGTTGCGTTTGACCTGCATCATCGACAATCACCTTTCATCGGGAACGCATGAGTCGAGTGGATATCTTCTGTTTTCCGATATACGCCGCCGCCTGTTGGAAAGACGGATCCGTACAGCATAGCAGGCAGGGTCTGTAGTGCTTCATTTCGGCTTCTGCAGCACTGTTGAAAACGATTCGATTTTCGGTCGAAATCCCTTGCACGCAATTGCACGTTGGACGATGAAATACATCTTCTTTTTGATCCGCGACATAATAGGACCTTCCCCTCGATACGGCCATCAACCGGTCGATTTCCTGATCCAGAGCACCCATGGTGGGGGGGGTATCCGTGTCGTGTTCTTCTTCGATGTCGAGCAGGAGATGGAGAACGGTTTTCAACTCGGCCACCTTCAGACCGTCGAGGATATCTCTGCCGGAAGTCAGGAAGGATACGGGGAGCTTGCTGGCGAGCATGACGTTCAACATGCAGCCGTAATAGCGGGTTTCATCCAGTTTGGTGAAGATCAGGCGCTTGACGGGCAATTGCTGACAATGTTTCACCATTTCCTTCATATCCTCGTTCTTCATACCCATGGGCAACACGAGGGCGAGACGGTCCACTCCGCCATAGGCGAGCGTTTGCTGCAATTCCCTGGTCTGTTGCGGATCGACGGGGGACAGGGGCGGGGTATCGATCAGAACGATGGTTTCGGGTTCCACCGATTCGATCACGTGCAGAAGGTCCTTCCCATCGACGGCCATTTCGAAGGAAACCCCGAGAATACGGGCATAGGCCTGAAGCGATGCGCTGGCTCCGACCCGCTTCGTATCCAGGCTCACCATGACGAGCTTTTCTCCGAGAACATGGTGGTACAGTGTCGCCAGGCGGACGGCCGTGGTCGTCTTGCCGCATCCGGAAGAACCGACCAGGGCATAGGTTCGCCGTTTTCGGGTCTCTTCTGCAAAAGGACGATAGGAAAGCCCGATATCCTTCAGCACCTGCAGCAATTTGTCGTTGCACGCCTCCGTACCCCATTGCAGATCACCCTTGATCGAGCGCCGCAGAATATCCTCCAATTCCAACGTCCATCGCTCCTCGACACCGTGGCTGACCAGTTTTCTGCGGAAAGCGTCCACTACCTCGGCGGCCGAGGATGCTTCCTTCGAGCCGGAAGCCTCCGCTTTCTTTCCCGTCTTGAAGCGGGAAAACACCTGAATGCCGGCCTGAAGCGATCCAAACAGAGATTTCTTCGGAACCACCGGGGGATCATCGTCGGCGTCATCCCCAACATATGCCGATATGACCCTGGCTGCGGCGACCTGGGGCTGCGGCCGAGGGGAAACGGCCTTGGAGGCGACCGGTTTGGTTGCCTTGGCTTCCGTTTCGTCTATGGCAGCCAGCACTTCGACATAGGGTTCCGGTATCTGCCCGTCGGCGGCCTGTCGTGTCAAGTTCTTGGCGGATAGAATCACGGCATCGGGTCCAAATTCCTTCTTGATGACCCGCAGGGCTTCCGTCATGTTTCGCGCTTCAAATCGTTTAATCTGCATCCGTCAACCTCACCGTCGTAATGGCCTGTATCCGTGTCGTCGTCAGCACGTCGTGATAGGAAAGCACCACCATGTTGGGGATGAATCGGTCCAGCAATCGCTTCAGATGAATCCGAATCTGAGAAGAACACATCAATACGGGTTGCAAATTCTGGGCCGCAAATTTTTCGATTCCCATGCTGATACTGTGTATCAGCCGCTGAACCATGTCGGGTTCCAGGGCCAGGAAACTTCCCTGATTCGTCTGCTGAATGGCCCGGGCGATGATGCCTTCGCTTTGTGGATCGACCCCCATCACCGTGAGGGTTCCATCCGGATTGGCATAAAGCCTCGTGATCGTTCGAGCGAGCGCATGGCGCACATATTCGGTCAACACATCGATATCCTTGGTCATTGGGGCATAATCCGCAAGGGTTTCCAGGATGGTCAGAAGATCCCGGATCGGCACCTGTTCCATCAGCAAATTCTGCAACACCTTGCCGACGGCTCCCAGCGGAAGCAGGTTGGGAACCAGTTCTTCCACCACCTTGGGATGCGACTCTTTGACTGTATCGAGCAGTTTTTGGACTTCCTGGCGCCCGAGGTATTCATGGGCGTGACGTTTGATGATTTCCGAAAGATGGGTCGTCAGAACCGTGGCCAGATCGACGACGGTATAGCCTTTTGCGATGGCCTGATCCCGGCTTTCCTCCTGAATCCAATATGCCGGAAGGTTGAAGGTCGGTTCTCTTGTGGGAATACCATCGATCGATTCGATCGCATTTCCCGGGTTGAGTGCGAGGTAATGGCCCAGCAGCAGCTCTCCCCGGGCCACTTCGTTTCCTTTCAGCAAAATGACGTATTCCGCAGGCTTGAGCTGGATATTGTCCTGGATGTGCACCGACGGAACGAGGATGCCGATCTCTTGTGCGATCTGACGTCGGATGGCCTTGATGCGGTCGAGAAGCTCACCGTTTTGTTCCACATCCACCAGGGGGATCAGGCCATAGCCGACTTCAAGCGCCAGGATGTCTATCGGTGCAATGGCCGAAGCGACGGCTTCGGTTTTGGCCTGAATTGCCTGTTGGGCCGTTTTGGCGGAAACCGCTTCCGCTTGAACCGAGCGCGACGCGGATTTGCTGGTGACATAGGCCAGCGTGCCCGATAGGGCAGCCAGCGTCCAGAAGGGAATGGTCGGAAGACCCGGAATCAGTCCGAACCCGAACAGGACGGCAGAAGACACACCGATGGCCTTCGGTTGTACCAGCAGCTGGCCGGAAATGTCCTTGCCGAGACTGGCCTCGGACCCGGCCCGGCTGACGATGATACCGGCAGCCGTCGAAATGATGAGGGCCGGAATCTGACTGACCAGACCGTCACCGACCGTCAGGATGGTGTAGTTGCGGGCTGCGTCTCCGACATTCATGCCGTAATACAGCATGCCGATGCAAAGACCACCGACAATGTTCACTGCTGTAATGATCAGCCCCGCAATGGCGTCGCCGCGAACGAACTTGTTCGCACCGTCCATTGCGCCGTAGTATTCGGCTTCCTGGGCGATGAGTTTCCTGCGCTCTTTGGCTTCCTGATCCGAAATCAGACCGGCATTGAGATCGGCATCGATGGCCATCTGTTTGCCGGGCATGGCGTCGAGGGTGAACCGGGCGGCGACTTCAGCGATTCGACCGGCGCCTTTTGTAATGACGACGAAATTGATGATGACCAGAATGAGAAACACGATGATGCCGACCAGGTAATTGCCGCCCACCACAAATTGCCCGAAGGCCATGATGACGGATCCGGCCGCATCCATTCCTTCGTTTCCATGCAGCAGAATCATTCGGGTGGAGGCGACATTGAGCGACAACCGGAAAAGCGTGGTGATGAGCAGAATGGAAGGGAATGCCGACAGTTCGAGGGGCTTGTGGATGTACATGCCGACCAGCAGGATGACGATCGAAAAAGTGATGCTGAAGGAGATCAATATATCGAGCATCCAGGTCGGCAGAGGAACGATCATGATCAACAGGATGGCCACCACGGCTCCAGCCATGAGGACATCCGTATTGAGCGTCAACCTGGACCACCTCCCCGTCAAAAAACCGGCACCGACGGCTTCCATTCCTGCATCTCTCCTTTCAAGTTGGCTTCGTTTACCACCCAATATGTCGCACGATGCATCCGTCGTCCTTCCAGAGGGAGATCTCAAGCTGGGAAAACGAGGCGCAGTGTCGGGTGAAATCGATCCATGATTTCCATGGGGAAATATGCAGCAATCGTGCCAAGACAGCTTTGAGAAGTGGGGCGGGCTTTGAACTCAGGGAGACGAATGATGGGCCTGCTGCGGAGCCTGACCCATCGAGACGGAGGTCAACCACCTTTCTTCTGACTCTTGACTTCTCGGAAAGGAATACTCCGGGCGATGGGTATGCTTCCGATTACGAGCGTTTCATGCGGTAAACGAAGGCGAGGATTTCTGCGACAGCTTGGTAGAGATCGACAGGGATGCTTTGGCCGAGAGGAACGGCCTTGTAGAGCGCCTGGGCGACCGGCTTGTTTTCGATGATCGGAACATGGTGTTCGGCAGCGATTTCCCGAATGCGAAGGGCGACGAATCCTGCCCCCTTGGCAACCACTTTGGGAGCGGTCATGCCGCTTTGGTATTGCAATGCGACCGCCAGATGCGTCGGGTTGGTGATGACGACGGTTGCACTGGGGACTGCAGCCATCATCCGTCTTCTGGCCAGTTCCATCTGAATGGATCGGATTCTCGACTTGATTTTCGGATCCCCTTCGGTCTGTTTCATCTCTTCCTTGACTTCCTGCTTGGTCATCCGCAGGTCTTTTTCATACTGCCAGCGCTGAAAACCATAATCCATGCCTGCCAGCACCATCATGACCAAAAGAGAGAAGAAACCGATTTTCAGGGTGACCCGCCAAAGATATCCGGCAATATCGATCAGTTCCACCTGAACGAGGACCGGAAAGGATTCCGACTCGCTTCTCAGCACCAGCCAGCCGACATAACCCAGACATCCGATCTTGAATATGGCCTTGAGCACTTCGGCAAAGGACCGAACCGATAACAACCGTTTGATGCCTGTCAGGGGATTCAGCTTGGAAAACTTGGGCGTAAGCGCTTCGGAGGAGATCATGAATCCCACCTGAAGCACGTTTCCGACAACGGTTGCAACCAGAACGGCGATAAAGACCGGAAAGACGGCCAGAAAAAAATCCATGAGAACCTTCACCAGCAGATGCTGGATGTTGGATGGAAGGAGGGCCATCTGGCCGCTGTTGGCCCAGAAATGCTGCATCGATCGGGCGATGCGGTCTGCGCTCCAGGAACCGGAGACGGCAAGCGCCATTAAAGCCCCCAGGATGATCAGGGCGGAGGAGACTTCCTTGCTCGATGCGACCTGCCCCTTTTCCCGGGCTTCCTCCCGTTTCTTGGCCGTCGCCTTCTCGGTACGTTCCTGACCGCTGTCCTCAGGCATGAGCGTCTTGCCTTTCTATACCGTCATTTCGATTGTATTGCTTTGGTCAACACCCATCGGTCACCGGCCCGACACCAGCAGCCGCAGCAGGGTTTCGAGTTGACCGCGCAATTCCACAGAAAACCGTTGCATCACGTGTGCCATGAGGGGGAGACTGATCCCCAGAAAAAACAACCCGATCCAGATTTTGGCGGGTAGCGCCACCATGAACACGTTCATTTGCGGGACCGTTCGAGCGATCAAGCCGATCACGATGGTCGCGAGGATCAAGGAAACGATCATGGGCGCACCGAATACCAGGGAAATGCGGAACATGGCCGTGATGCGTTCAACGGTAAACAGGCCCAAGGATTCGGAAAGCCGCATACCGAAAGGCGGTATCAAGGAAAAACTCTCCATTGCCGCATGCAGCACTGAATGGTGGCCGTTCATGACAAAAAAGATCAAGATGGCGAAAAAATACAGCAGTTGGGAGACGATCGACACCTGATTGCTCGAAACCGGATCCACGACATTGGCGATCGTCAATCCCATCTGAAATCCGACCAGTTCTCCTGCCAGCTGAACGGCCGCAAAGAGCAACCGCACCAGAAGCCCCATCATGGCGCCGATCATGACTTCCTGAGCCACACCGACAGCGAGTGTGATCAAATCGGATATGGGGGAAAAAGGAGCGATTCGCAGCATTCGATAACAGAAGACGCCGAAACTGAGGCAGAAGCCGGCCTTGACGGCAACGGGGATATTGCGGCTGTCGAATATCGGCGCCAGAAGCGTCATGACGCTGACACGCAGCAGGATGAGCAAAAACCGCTGCACTTCATCCCAGGGGAATTGGAGGGTCAGCACGGCCACCCCCTATCGGGCATACTGGGGGATATGAGCGAGAACATGGCGGGTAAAATCGAGCAGCAGCTCAAGCATCCAAGGAAAAAAGAGCAACAACCCGACACAGACGGCGATCATCTTGGGGATGAAGACGAGGGTGGCCTCGTTGATCTGGGTGGCCGCCTGAAAGATGCTGATCAACACACCGGCGACCAGTCCGAACAACAGCGGCGGGGCGGACAGCATCATGGCCAGTTTGATGGCTTCCCAAAAAAATCCCAGAACGAAATCGGTGGTCATGAAACGACCTTTCAACAGCTGCGGGTTATCCGAAGCTTCGGATCAGCGATCCGGCGATCAGGTTCCATCCGTCGACCAGCACGAAGAGCATGAGCTTGAACGGAAGCGAAATCATGATCGGCGGCAGCATCATCATTCCCATAGACAAAAGAATGCTCGATATCACCATGTCGAGGATCAGAAACGGAATATACAGCATAAAACCGATTTGAAAGGCGGTTTTCAGTTCACTGATGATGAAGGCAGGAACGACGACGAGGAAGGGAACGTCCTCCGGTGTTTTGGGGCGGGCTTCTCCGGAAGCGGATACAAAGAGCGCAAGATCGTTTTCCCGAATTTGCTTCATCATAAACGCCCGGATCGGCACGGCCGCAGCCTCGATGGCCTTCTCCGGACCGAGGCTCTTGTTCAGATAAGGCTGAAGCGCCTGCTCGTTGATGGTGTTCCAGACCGGAGACATGACGAAAAACGTCAGAAAGAGCGCGATCCCGATCATGACTTGGTTGGGCGGCATCTGCTGGGTGCCGAGCGCCTGACGCAGCAGCGAAAGCACGATGATGATCCGGGTAAAGGATGTCATCATGATCAGCAGTGCCGGTGCAATGGATAGAACGGTGAGCAGCAGGAAGATTTCGACGACGACCGAGACATCTCCGGGAGCCTTTGCCGAGTCGATGCTGAGGCTGAACAAGGGGGTGTTGGGTTTCGGTGGATCGGCACAAAAAGCCGAAAGCACAAGCCCGCACAGAATCAGCAGCCCAAGGAAAAGAACGGTTCCTCCATATCCGATTTTCCGGCCGATCCAGGCAAGCTTCTCAGCCGACATGGTCATCTCCTCGGTTTCCGCTTTCCCGAGATGTCCGGGCGTGGGATTTCATATGCTCGGAGAGAAACCGTTGAAAAACACCTTGGTTGAGAGGTTTGTGAAGCAATGAATCGATTTGGCTTTGCTCCGTGATGGTCATCAGGTTTGTGATGCTCGAAGGCGTAACGCCAAGCACCAGAACCGCTCCGGGTATGTGTAGGAAAGCGATGTGGGATCGAACACCGATACGAATGGTGTGGAGGATTCGGATGGGAGAACCGGTGAATCCGGTAAGTCTCGTTCGGATGGCAACCCGTTGCAGCAAAACCAAGACTGCAATCATCGCCATCAGGACGCCTGCGAGTTTCACCGTCGTCCACACCATGTCCGGTTCCGGATTCATCGCAATTTCTGAACCCGCTCCATGGGGCTGATGATTTCCGTCAGGCGGATGCCGTATTTTTCATTGACTGCAACCACCTCTCCTCTGGCGATCAGCCGTTGATTGGCCAGAACCTCGAGGGTATCGCCAGCCGCCTTTTCCAGCTCGATGACGGAACCCTGCCCCAACTTCAGCAATTCGTTGACTGCCATCCGCGTACGGCCGAGTTCCACCGTGATTTCGAGCGGCACATCGAGGATGAAATCCAGATTCTTCGTGGATTTCCCGGAGGAACCCCCACTTCCGGGCGACGGGGAAGCCGTTTTCGTTGCAGAAGATGCCGCATCCATTCCAGTCATGTCCGAATCATTCTCCTTGAACCTTGAGCAGTTGGGTGATTTCCACAGCGCGATTTCCCTTGACGACCCCGGCCATTCCATGGAATTTGTCGATGTTGTGGATACGGATGGTCACAGGGTCTTCCGGTCCGGTGGTCAGGCGCAGCATGTCGTCCACTTCCATTTCGAGCAAATCACGAAGGGTTCTGGTTGCACGTCCCAATTCGGCAATCAGTACGACCGTCGTATCGTCGAGAAGTCGTTCCAATTGGGGCCGCCAGGCATAGGCAATATCCTTTTCCCGCAGATATTTGCTCGACAGCTTTTCCTTGATCGGCTCCAGCATCAAATAGGAAATGCAGGCATAGAGATTCCCGGTAAACTGTTTTCCGGAAATCGAAAAAACGATGACGATCACCTGATCGTTCGGGTTAACCACGTGCACGAATTCGGCCTTGCTTTCCATCTTCCGGAAAACGATCTGAACCGGATAGACGTTTTCCCATGCCTTTTCGAAATTGGAGAGTGCTTCATGAATGAATTTGGCAAGCATGCGCTGCTCGATCAGGGTGAAATCCCGGTTTTGAACCAAGGGTTTACCGTCACCGCCGAACATGCAGTCGATGAGCGAAAAGGCCAGATTGGTTTCGATGGCCATGATCGCCGTTCCAATCAAGGGTTCCATCGTGAACATGTTGAAACTGGTCGGATTCGAGAAGG